>ENA-OFCD01001172-OFCD01001172.1-metagenomes-genome-assembly--contig:-NODE-1172-length-14111-cov-3.945006_pt1 | contig 14111 bp, 12 predicted proteins | sample MGYA00153392_OFCD01 | MGnify analysis MGYA00153392 | reverse complement strand
CGCACCGTTTAATCACGACGACCGAGGGCTACCTAGCGCAACACGAAGAGGTCGTGAGTGCGATCACGCTGGCGTTGCCGGGTGGAAACTAATTTTTAGGGAGCGCAAAAATGAATGAAAAATTTGAATACACAGGCACAGTCACCATTGCGCAACTGCGCGAGGCTCGGGGCTGGTTGCCAGATGTGGATAAGCTAACCGTGAGAAAACTTCGCGAAAAATTACAGGAATTTGAGGCCGCGGGGCTGGGCGATTTAGGCACCGACGCTGACGAGCCATACTGCACGGGGCCGCATAAAATAAAAGAGTTAAAACCATCGGTAAGAAAAAAAGTCTTGTATGAAATGTTTAGCACTTATATTGAGCGTTACGGGTGGATACCTGTGTATGAAAATATACTGACCGGCGAAATAGTCCCGGAAAGTGAGGCATTTTATTTTGTTGAGCACCCGGCCTATATTTGCGTTTCTCGCGAATGATAGGCTGGCCGAGGATTTGGCTTAAAATATGACCAAAAATGTTGCACAAAAATTAGGCAGTTTGGACAGTTGTCCAAACTAAGCAAAAACTTAGCAGCCCGAAAGCTGCTAAGTCCTTGATTTGTTGGTGGAGATAAGCAGGATCGAACTGCTGACCTCTTGCATGCCATGCAAAGCCGATGATGATACTTATCAATTAGTTAGCTCAGTTTGTCCAAGATTATAGCAGATGTTGCGGCCAATATCCACGCGGCTCTCAGCTTCTGGTTTGGACAGACTTTCTGTGGATAAGTATCGTTTTTTCGTTGCATTTTAAACCCCACAGGAGACACAACATGACTCGTTTTTTTAGCATTGCACTACTGATTTTCGCCGCGATTTTTTGCACCCTCACCACCGCCGCGCCGTTTGAAAATTGGACGCTGGAATATGTACGCTCGCCCAATCTTGAGCCCGGCTGCGCAACCCACATCGGCCCCGGGTGTGATAGCGATGTGATACCGCGCGACGCGCTTGATGGTCACGGTTGCTACCCAAACGAGCAGTGGACCAGCCAATTTTGCGGCGCGCCACGGTTGATCACATGGCGACTGCCAGCCGATCTGCCGCGTGGCTGCGCTAATCGCGCGGGCCCGGGTTGTGAGCCCGCAGCAGGCGTACCGCTGACGGATCAGGGTTGCCTTTTGCATGAGCGATATATTTTGCTGGATGCAAAACGCCAGTGGTTCGGCGGGTACTGCATGGAGCGCGCCGTTTCAAGCATAAATGCCTCAAAAGCCGCGCCGATGATGGGGTTTGACCGCGATTTGGATCAGTAGAAATGTACGTCCCCTACGACCCAAAAACAGCAAGCGCAGAAGACCGCGTAGCTTGGACGCTTTGCCGGATCATCGACGAATCTATACCGTTGCGTTGGGCACGGTATAGATTCGCGGCAAGTTGCATTGCCACGAATGCACAGCTTATGGCCGACCTTGCCGAACTAGCCGCAACTAAGACATTGGAGCAAAACAAATGAACGAGCGCAAAGATTTTGAAGACTGGGCCAATGAAAAAACATCGTTGAATATTACGCGCTTAGATGGCATCGATAACGAGAGTTATCAATTTACAAATTCTGACTGGGCATGGATGGGCTGGGAGGCAAGAGCCTACCTAGCCAGCCTCGAAGAGTCGGCAAGATCCTCCCTAGCTAGCGTCATGGGGGAGGCAAGAGTCGCCTGTTTAACCAATTCATTTTCCCAAATCACGGATCTCAGGATTGAGCGCGACGGGTTTAGGCGCGAAGCGTGTATCGCCTGGCTATTCGCGTCCGCAGGGTGGCTGGTGGTGGCGTTGATTTTATTTATCCGATAAAACGATAAAACGAACGAAAAAAAAGCCCGGCTGGCACTTGCGTACCAGCTGGGCTTTTTTGTGGGCGCTATGGGCGCTATGCGGCCGCTATGCAGCCAGCGCGGCGTTTAACAATTGCCGCCTAGCGCGCCGCCACCTGTGCCGCCACCGCCACCCGTTGAGGGGCCGGTCGTACCTGTGCCGCCACCGCCGGGTGCACCGTTGCCCGCCGTGCCGCCACTACAGATGCGCGTGGTGTTGCCGCTATTGGTGTTGGTATTGGTCGTCGTCGTGGTGGTCGTGGTGGCCACGCTGCGGTTGCTGGTGTCGAGGGCAATTGTGCCGCTGCCTATATTGGTATTGCCACCACCCGCCACGGTGATCGATGTCGTCGGCAGCATTGGCCGCGTGGCGGCTACAGCGAGCGCGTTAAATCCCGATGTAGCGATGCCTGATGCGGTGTTGCCGATTGCGTTGCCGAGGCCCGCAAAGGCCGCGTAGCTTGATTGCGTAGTGGCGGCGCTGGCGTAGGTTTGGGCGAGTGATACATCTCGCTGCGTTTTGATGCCGTACCCTCGCAGCGCAATGTCACCGACCTGTAGCGCGGCCTGCCAGATCAACGCACCGACGCTGGCGGGCTGCTGTACGGGCTGCGGCTGCATCGCGGCGGCGAGCTGCGCACCACCATTGCCACATAGCCGCTCAATAGAGCCGACGGCCACCACTTTGGCCACCGCATCGCCTGTGCCGATCACGATGTCTTTGATCGCGCCTGCACAGCCTGCCATCGCGGCTGCATAGGTCTCTCGTGGGTCAGGTGGCGCGGCCACCGATGCGGGTGCGGTCTGGTGCGTAGTTGCGCACCCCATCATGCCCAGCGAAAAAACTACCGCCAACAGCAAAAATAATTTTGATTTCATGATTTTATCCTTTCGTTTTTTAAAAAATTACAGCGCTTGGTTAGTCCGATTTTTTGCGTAGCGACTCGCGGAATTTATTTAGGCTTTCCCGCCACCCTGAGATTGAATGCGTCGTAGCGGGCTTTGTTTTCGGTGTACCAACGTCGCCAGCCGAGGGCTTCGGCTCGCCATTCGCGGGCGGCTCCAGCGTTGCTCGAGGTAACGGATTCGACGCGAGAGAGAGGAATGCCGGAGGGCTGATCGACAAGTCCGTCGGGGCCATCGGGAAAGGGGGACAAACCCCAGGCGGCGTCGGCGTGGCGCACGAAGCCAGTAGGCACAACACAGCGAGCATCAGCAAGCGGAGTGACATAGCGGTTTACCTCTTTCACAATCGTTTTGGTTTCAGTTTTGATATTCCCCCGCTCGGCTAAAAGCTGCGCGGTTAGCGTGGCGTTTTCAGCATCGCTGGTGGTTTTAAATTCAGCCACGGCGAGCAGGCGCTCGGCTTTGGCCTTGACTACATACGCATCAATCGCCGCCGATTTGTCGTGCTGATGCCAGAAAAATGCGCCCGTCAGCACCATAAAAATCAGCCCGGCGCGACTGAACAACAGCTCTGTGATTAGAGCCATGGACGCACCACATACATGATCACCGCGCCGACAACCAGACACGCGCTACCGATCACGCGGGCAGCAGGCAGCGGGTTCGCGTTGATCCAGTCGCGAAACTGGTGCGCGTCTTTGCTGTATGCCGCATCAATTTTTACCATTTGCGCACTGAACTCGGTGCGCAGTTTCTGAATTTCCGGCGCGATGCTGGCGACGATATTTTTTTCAGTCGCGACGGCGCGGGCTTCGATTGCGTTGATGACTTCTTGGTCCATGATGTTTCCTTTGGTTGGTTAAAAAATAGTTGATCGGCCTATGAGTCCCGCATCGCTGCTGTGATCGTCGCCAGCCGCGCTTCGCGATCCGCTTGCCCTACGATGCCGCCGTTGACGTGGCGTGTGGTGCCGATAAAATCACCATCATCAGCCAGCTCATTGCAGTCGTGCGATTGCCAGTACCAGGCAGCGACGCGGGCGCAGATGTCGCGGTCGGTGAGCGCGTCGGGGGCGGCGACAAAATCAATGCCCAGCGCATCGCCCGCCTTTTGATAATTGTCGCGACCCGTGAGCTGGATAAGGCCACGGCCACGGTAGCGATACCCATCGCCGCTGGCCTCGTCGCCATTGCCCATGCGGCTGGCATAAACGCGATTGGCGAGCCGCTCAGGGTTGCGCGCATAGGTAAATAAATCACCCTCGCTCATCTGCCCGAAGCGTGACGGCCACACGGCACGCAGGCGGCTGGTGTCGCGATAAAAAAGCGATTCCTCCAGCAGCGCAAACCCGGCTGATTCGTGCGCAATTTGCGCCAGAAACATACTGATGCGGGCGGTGGTGGTGATTTCAAATTCCTCCATCGCCGCGTTGATGGCATCGAGCCATTTAGCGGCCAGCGAAGGGTTGCCGCCGGTGAGGGTGGCGAGTTCTTCGAGATCAATCATTTTAAAATTCCTTCCGTGGTTTCAGCGCTGCTGGTGGTGGTGCTGGACGAGGTCGTTTTGCTTATGGGAGGCGCGAACATTTTCGCGATCAGTGGCGCAAAACACAGGCCACCGTAGGCCAGCAGCACGGTCTCGGTCATTTTCCCGTCGCGATACATGCCAATAAAAACATAAGTCATCGAGGCCCACGACCCCATCACGACGCATGCGATTCGCGAAACTTTGTTACGCTCTTTCAGCAGATCAAAAAAATCAAATTCAGGGTCGCGCCGCTGGGCGCGGTACAGAATCCAAGCGATGCAAATCACGCCGATCAGAATCAGCCCGTCTTGCATTTTCATTTGGGCAAATTGCCGTTATGCAGCAACTGATAAACCACGACCCACACGGCGGTCGCAGCAGCGGCGATGATGCCGATGGGCTTGGCGATCATTGAGCCTTTTCGCCCAACCCAGCCCCAAAACCGAAAGAACGATTTAGCCAGGTTGACAATCTCGGCAACGTCCTCGGTGATGACGGTGTTTTGTTTAATGGCGGCGATAATTGCTTGCTGACCGACGTGCAGTTCGCTTTGGCTTTTTGAAAGAATCCCAATTTTTTCATCAACGTTCGACCGCCACGGGTCGCGGGCTAAATGCTGGGTAATGATTCGTTCAAGTTTCTCTTGATCGTCAGCATTCATTAAACTACCTCCCGTGCGTTCAGATCAATTTCGGATTGGGTGACGTTGGGTAATGTTTCCTTGTCGCTGCCCGCGTTATTAAACAGCGGCCACGACAACCATTGCTTGGTGGCGACTTGCATATCCAGCCAGATCACGCCGTTGCGAATATCGTTTAAAAATGTGCCGATCAGGCCAGTGGTATCGATTAAAAATTTACCCGTGATCATGTCGAACCGGCTCCCCACACTGGACACGGCCTCGCGCCCGTTCGACATGGTGATGCGGCTGTCGGCGTGCTTGGTTTCGATCTGCAAACCGTACTGCGGATTGATCGGCGCGGCCACCGCACCGAACACATACACCGCGCCGATGCGCCAGTAAGCCAGCGCGTCCGTCGGTGTGCCGGCGGCAATGCGGATGCGCCAGTAACGAGCGCTTAAATTTACCGCGCCGATACCCCGGCTGCGCTGAAAACGATCTGCGGTGAAGGTTGGCGTGGCTTGGTAGGTGTAGGTGATGTTGTCGGGCGATGATGCGATGGTGACACCGGCGGCGTTGATGTCCTGTACGCCAATGCCACGCACGGTGAGCGCTGCACCGAGATCGATAATCAGATCCGTCTGTGTCGCATCGGTTGCGCGCCATGGCTGGCCAATAGCCTGCAGCAGTGCGTTTAGCGCCGGATAGCCTACTGCGGCGGTGGTGGCCGTAGCGTTGGTTGGCACGATGCGAGTGGTGTAGAGCTGGGTCATTTTTTATCGCTCTTGGTTGGTTCGTTAATGCGAGCCTCGGCGCGCAGGTGTTTTTTGAAATTAGTGTGCAACGGTTGCCCATGCGCGGCTTTGTGGATCATGGTTTTTACCAACGCCACCGCGCGCGGGTGCGATTGCAGTTTTATGCCGTAGTAATCGTCGTACTCGGCGGGGAGTTTTTCAGCAAGCCAAGTCCGGGCGACCATGTGCATGCAGTCTTGGCCGTCGGCGGCGAGTGCCTCGGTGATAGCCTCACGCGTGGCAGGGGTGCGGTTACAAAACAACAGCGCAATTTCGCTAATTGAGTCCTTAAATTTGATACCGCCTGCGCCGTCCGACTCAATATGATCGCGCACCGCATGCGGGTTGATTCCCTCCTTCAGCCGCACCATGCCGCAGCTGATATTGGCGCGGCCATCTTCGTGCGTGTCGGCCAGCATCGGTATATCAATGAGCTGGCATTGTTGCAGCGAGCCATCATCGTTCATGATTGCATTGACAAATAAAATCATAAAAATAAGGTCACAGTAAATTGTATTGATCGATGTAAAGCGTTCTCGTGGCGGTATCAATGTTTTTGCAGGCCAGCGCCGCGCCTGTCAGACCACCCGCCGAACTCATCCCGTAAAGCTGAAAATAATAAGCGCTATCGGAATACATGCTTGGCAAAAATTGCCGGTAACCCGTCGTGTTTGCGACTGCCTGAAACGCGCCCGCTGCAACCGAGTAACTGTTAAAAGACGAGCTAATATTTGTGCGCGAATTGGTAATCGTGGCGGGCACGATCACGCTGTTAGTCACCGCCGTGGTTGCCAAGCTGCCGTTGCCAACGCCGGTGGGTGCAATATGGGTGTCGCTGATGTACTGCACGGGGCCGTAGCAGGTGGTGGTGGTGCTCACGGTCGCACCCTGCACATTGTTTGCGTTGACCGCCCAGACGCGAAATGTGTAATTCGTGCCGGGTTTTAGGCCGGACATCGTGACTTCCCAATTCGCGCCGTTTAGCTGAAAATCAGCCTGCACAATCTCGTTGTTCGAGTTGTTCTGCGCTTGGCAAGTGAGTTTTGCCCAGTTGAATGCTGGCGGCACAACGCGAAGGGTGACAAACGCGCCGAAAGAGCTGGTGCTGCTTGCCTGAATGGATAAGCTGGTCGGCGCAACCGGCGGCGTTTGCGAATAGTCGGGCGCGTAGGTGTTGCCTGCACCGGCGGGAATCGTTCCGGCGGTGTAGGTGTAGATCGTGGCATCGTACTCAATCGCATCGATGGCGTTGCCATCCTGCGTACGGCTGATGCCGCGCGGGACGAATGATTTATTGCCCTGCCAGCAAGTGATGCCGTTGATGGTGAGCATGTCGCCGCAATCCCATTGCGCAGCGTAAATATCAAACGAGGCATGCCACAGTTTGAGGCGCTTGCTGTAGTAATCAGCAAGGCGATCAGCGACGTTGCCATCGTAGCAATACGGTAGATCAATGATCACAGCACGGCCTGCACCGCCGAGGGCGCGGCGCTGTGCGGGGAATATCCAGCCGGTATCTTCGCCGGATTTCGCGGCGCGGAAATTTACCGAGACCTCGACGGGTAGTTCTGGCTGCTCGTAGCTTATGTTATCAATCAAGCCGCTTGATTCTTGATAGCTGCCGACGCTGGTGCGGGCTTTGTCCTGCACCAATCCCCATGCGCCGTTTGGCGCTTTGATCAAATCAGCGCGAGCCATTTTGAGCAAGTCCTCGACAATCGCTTTGCCGGTGCGCTGGCGCGTGTAGGCAGCATCGCAAAAAATACCGGCGGTATTGTCTACGGAAGCAGCGGCGGCGAAGGTGGTGGCGTCCACGGTGACACCGTAGAGCGCCAGCACGCGAGCCAGCTCGTTCGACGGCTCGCGGTTGCCGGTGACGGTCATTGCGGCTTCCAAGGTGTACAGATTGCCGCCGGTGTCGCGTTGCTCGCGCACGAACTGAACGTGCTGCACGATCACGCCGGTACTGGCACCGGTGGTGGTACTGGTGGTGTACTCAGTTGATGCGACGATCTGGCCATTACGGTACACGGTATTCACGGTGTAGGTGGTGCCGCTGCGAGCCTCGCACACGGCGAATTTATACGGCCCAGCGCCGCCGTTATCGAGAATGAAACTCATTGGCACTTTGACAAGTGTGCCCGGCCCCAGATCAGGAATCGGGCGACCCACATGATCAATATACAGCCGCGAAAAATCCGCGACGGTGTAGGTTTTTACCGGGTAAACGGCGGTGAGTTTGTCAAGATCAATATCGGCAAAGGTAATGTCTAAAACATTTTTGCTGATCTTGACTTTTTTCGCGACGGCGCGGCGGCTGTCGAGGATCGAGAGCACGGTGCCGTCTGGGTTGGTCATTTCGCTGACTAAATCAAAATCAAACTGCTGGCCGACGACGGTGCTGGCCAGCGCGTAGAAATACGGGCTGGAGACAATGCTTTCGGCGTTGGCGTTGATGGTAGAAAGCACGCTTGAGGGTGGGCGTTTTTTGCCCCACTTCAGCGGGCCGATGCTGCCGGAGGGGGCGTAGCCTGACGCAAAATTCGCAGCCCCAATCCGATACCCCGCCGCGCCAAAACTACCATCGTAAAGCCCGGCAGCTTCCTGCACGCCATTTACAAATACGGCGGCGGTGGCACCGCTCCAGGTCGAGAGCGCTGCGGTTTTATTTATCGATGTAGACGAGCTTGACCCCGTTCCGTTGGTGCCATCAAGCAGGGCCGCAGCTTGTACGCCAGAGCTGGCGAATTGCATTGGCGATACATTAATGTTCGTGCCCGACACAATCCGCGCATCGTAGCCGGGCACGCGATCAAGCTGATACCCCGCGAACACAAACCCTTCGGCGTCGTTAATCATCGCCGCCGGGAAATCGAGAATCGCCTCGTTGCGCGTGCCGACGTTATAGGCCATCGACGACGACACCGCCGCGCCGACGACCAGCGTGGGAAGGGCGAAAGTGGTTGAGCGTTGCGCGGTGGGAGTCTGTACAGTGGGCGAACTAGCTAACGCGCAAGCAGGGAATAATTCCACATAACAGGCCGTATTGCCGGATGAATTATTAGCCACTGAAATGGCAAGCCGCCACCATTCGCCCGCATCAACTGCAGCAACTGTAGCGCTCGCCGCGTTGCTCGGTTCAGCGCTGGTGAGCCCTGTGGCCGTGTTGATAAAATACCAGGCGTATTGCGCCGTGCCGCCGGCGATATGGCTCAAACGGACGCCCGGCAGAACTGTGGTGTTGGTGTCTTTTTTTACGAGTACCAAAACAGCACGGCGCACAGAATCATTTGCAACAGTAAAACCGTAAGACGAAAGCTCAAACGCCGCCGCATCGTTATCCGTCAGCGTCCAGGCCGACATCAACCCATCAGGCCCCAGTGCCGCAGTCGGTGTATCGGTACCGCCCTGCGTCCACGCAGAAATATCGGTGGTGATGAGCTGCGTCTCAGCCGGGTCGTGGCGTGAGGGGCGCTGGGTGGCGGCGGTGAAGGCTTCCTGCACCACGGCCATCGGCAAGGTGCCGGACTGCGCGATGGTATGCACTTCGCCAGTGGACATGGTGGCGGTGGTCGCGCCAACATTAAATCGCGCCGCATCAAAATTCACCACGAGCGTGCCGCCAATTCCGTTGAAGATTTTTACTTTTTGGATTTTCGCGGCGAGGTATTGAGCGCCAGCGTCAGCGTTGTAGCCTATATAGAGCGGTGTATTGGCCGCCAACATATTGCCCGTCGTGCTGGTGACGGTTGCGCCTAATTGCGTCCAGTTTATTTCATCGTCGGAGGTGAAAAATTTAACCACGCCGGTGCTGGCGACACGGGTTACGGCGATAAATTTGCTTTGCCCTGGCCGCATCACCGTAGATATATTGACGGTGCAGTCAACAATTATCGTCCCACCAACGGCGAGGTTAAACGCACACGCTAAAATCCCCGCGCCATCAAAAAAGAAAAAATAGCTTCTCTGTACGCCATTCCATTTGCCGGTGATGCACGGCGAGGTCGTTTGTTGGGTATCCGCCATTGAGAACTGCGCGCGAATTTCAATATCGCCGGTGATGGTGTTGGCCGCAGTGTTTGGGGCGCTGATGTAATTGCCGGTCGTGCCAGGCAAATTAACCCACGCTTGCCGCAGCATGTTTGGCGAAAGATCGGTGACATTGCCGCTGCCGTCAACGGTATTGAGATTGGGTGTGCGGAACCATTTCACACCGCGCACGCCATGGCCCTGATGCGGCCACACGGATGCGGTGAGATTGGCAACATACTCAGGGGCCACCAGGTAGCTGGCGTACTGCATGGGTACGACCATTGCGGCCAACACGCTGCCGGTCACAGTGACGGTGAGCGTGCCTGCGGTGGCCGTGAATACCATTTGCTTGCGATTGGCGGCGCTACCGGCCAGCGTGCCGGACCCGACGCCGGTAAGCGTCACGCTGCCGGTACATTTACCGAGCGCCAGAATGTGTGTACCCGCCGCGACGGTGACGGATTGGGTGGCAAGTGTGTCGGTGTTGCTGAGTAAATTTTGCACTCGGCGGCACCCGGCAGCAGGCGCGAATTCATCCGTTAATGTCCAGCGATACACGCCTTCAAAATCAGGAATCGGCACAGGCAAATTTCGCGTGAATGCGGTGGGCGATTCGCCAAAATTTGACACCAGCGAATAGCCGTCCCAATAGCCGTCAAGCCAGATGGAAGATTCGGTGCGGGCGATTTGCGCGCTAAACCCGCCGCCCTGCTGGATGCCAAAATCATCGCCGATGTTGTCTTTCGGCTGCGGAATGCTGACGAGCGCACCGGCGTAATTGATGCCGTTGCGCACGTCGTCTTTGCTGGCGAGCGCGTAGGTTCTTTGATTAACCCCAGCGATCACGGGGCCGGACAAATACCCGGCCACGCGGCGGTTTTCCTGCCCGCCGGTGATCGAATTTTTTAAATCGCCCAAACCCATTATGCCCTCTGCAATTCGCGACGGAGCTGGGTGACTGTTTGCAGCACCACATCCTCAACCAGATCGCGCAATGGTTTATCGTTGATCGTAGTGCGCCTGCCACCGCCACCACCGGGCCCAGGTTCACCAGGGCCTGTGTCACCTGGCCCCGGCGGGGTGACGACAACGGTGACCGTCACAGGCCCACCGGCGGTTTGCAGCGAATCACGAATCTGCACCAGCAGATCGCGGGTTTGGGTTTGTAACTGCGCGGTGTAAAGCGCGACATTCATGCCGCCGGTGATGGCGTTGAGCTGTATCTCTGCATTGCGTTCTTGCTGCGCATACGCTTGCCGACCGATGGCGTCAAATTGCTCATACTGTGAAATCGCCTGGGCGTTGATCGCATCAAGCGCAGCATTCATCTGGCCGGTGAGATCAACCTGGCTGCTTTGGTACGCGACCATGGCTTTATCGATGTCGAGCTGCTGCTGCGTGAGATCGGCGATCTGCTGCTGCACGGCCAGCGCTTGCTGGCTTTCGCTCAACGCGGAATCGCGAATCTCGGCATAGGTGCTGATGACCTCGTTATAAATTTTCTGATAAGCATCGCTTGGGCGCTGGAATGCCTCGCCGCCCAACGCCATGCGGCCCTGCAACTGCTGCATGAGCTGGTTAGCACTATCGATGCGGCCCTGACCGCTGGAGCCTCTGAACTGGCTTAAAAGCGCCTGCACACTGTCGCCCGCCATGCCGAGACGGCCCTGCACCGAGAGCGGATTCGCGCCGGATTGCGACATCTGCGTGATCGCCTGCGCGGCTTGCTGGGCCAGCGATTTAAACGCGCCCGCCAGCTTGATCGATTCATTGAGGCCGTCGATCTGGGTCTGGATGGCTTTTTTACGCGCATCGGCGATGGCTTGATTGGCCTGTAAATCGGCCTGCATCTGCACCTGCTTGGTCGCAAAATCACGCTGCACGGCGGCGCGTGACGACGTAACCCAATTATCAATCGCGGTCAATGCCTGACTCGCAAAGCCAATGCGCTTGGCGGGATCTTGGGTGCCGTAGATGTTTTGCTGTAGCTCACTCACGCGCTGCTGCGATGCGCCGGAGGTATCAACATTGCGGCCCACGTTGGCATAGCGCCCGGCCATGGCTTGCCCAAACTGGTACACACCATCACGCGCTTGGGCGATGGCGTCCTGCAGGGTTTGGATCATGCTCATTTCGGTGTTGTAGCGGGTGACGACCGCATTGAGCAGCGCCTGCTCGGCTGAGACCTGCACCATCGGGTCATCGCCCTTCATCGCGGCCTCAAATGCGGCGGTGGCGGTCGCGACATTGCCGCGCAGATTCTTCAGCGCGGTATTAAGCGCACCGATGCTGTTGCCCGACAGGCCGTCCATCTGCGCCTCAATCGTGGCCAGGCTGTCTTTAAGCGCTTTAAATGCGTCGGCATAGGCCGATGCTTTGGTGAGTAGCTCGGTGGCGGCGGCGGCGGTGATGCTGTAGGCATCGACACCGGAAAATAGCTTCTTGATCGCGCCAGGCATATCAGTGGCCTGCAATGCGGCGATCAAGGCGCGCTGGGCGGTGAGCTGCATTTCTTCGCCGATCTTGGAATTGTCGCGCCCGATGTTGCGATCACGTTGCTCAAACACCTGCCGACCGTTTACCCAGGCGTTGCCGGACACGCGATTTTGCGCGGTGCCCTGCGGGTCGCTATCGGAGCCGAAACCGAAGGTGGTGTTGGCGGCGGTACCGCCGAAGCGGCTCACATACGCCGCATAAGTTTGCGCCGTGCCTTGACTCATTTGTTTTGAGGCGCTATCCATCGCGTGGCCGACAAAAAACCGGTGTGGGTTTTCATCGACGAGCTTTCCATCGGCTCCATAATTGCCCATGTAAGAGCCTTCGACTTTTGGCCCGCCGCCTTTGCCACCAAACGCGGCATAAGCGGCCAGTGCGGCAATAGCGATCCAGCCCCACACGGGGATGGCGGCGAGGGCGGTGGTGATGGTCGCGGAAATGCCGCCTGTGCCGAGTAAACCAGCAGTCGCAAACGTGCCGCTTTCGGCCAACACGCCAGCGCCCGCCGTGCCCGCCGTACCGAATAGCGATGAGCCGATACCGCTCATAATGCCGGTGCCGCCTACCAGTGAGCCCAGGCCGCTGACTGCGCTGCCTACCAGCCCGCCACCGCTATCCATGCCCGCCGCCTGCGCGGCCAACGATCCCGATCCCGTTGCGCCCGCTGCCATTTGCAAAATATAGCGCTTGGCAAAAAAGGCGAGCATTTCTTTTGCGAATGATTTCAGCGCGTCTTTGAGCGTGCTGAATGCGTTTTTGCCAGAGGTGAGCATGTCGGTGAAAAGCTTGCTGCCTTTGTCTGAGATTTCATTCCACAGGCTTAATTCTTTGCCGCCCGCCTGCATGGTTTCGGTGATGGCTTTTTTCTCATCGTACAAACCATCGATGGCTTTGCGCTGCATATCCGTGAGATCGCCGCGCAGGGCTAATTCTTTTTCAAATTGCAGGAGCGCGATCTGGCGTTGATCATTGGTAAGGCCAATGGTGGTTGCCTCAAATTTCAGCTTTTCGACTTCGTCCTCAAGGTGTTCGATGGTTTTGCCGATGGCGGCGTTTTCCGCTTCACGCCATTTCAAATCTTCTTCGTGATCTTTAGCGTCGGCCTTCATCTGCGACGACTCACGTTCAAGCGCGATCTTGTATTTTTCCTTAATGATGAGCGATTCGCGCTCTTTGGGCGTGATCAGGTCATAGCGCTTGGATGATAATTTGGTGATGTACTGCTCCAGCTCGCCAACGCCTTGCAGCTTTTGAATCTGCATATCAAGCTGGGCGTTTTCGTCGCGGTAGATGTTTTCTTTGGTGATCCCCGCGACGTGATCGGTGCCGTGGAAGGCTGGGCCAACAATGCGCGCCGCATCTTCGCCGGTTTTTTTGGCAAATGCTTCTTTGTTAATTTTTAACTGTTTTTCGTAGGCTTCGCGGGTTTTGTCCACGTTCATATTCAGCAACGTCGCCCAGCGTTTGTTACCTTCCTCCAGCGCAGAGTTTCGATAATCCAAAGCAGATTTGAGCCCGGCAACATCACCACCTTGCGCGGATTGCATTACCTTGCCAATCAAATGCACATCGGCCAAAACAGAATTTACGCTGCCACCAATGGCCAAAATCGTATTGGTGGCCGAGCGCGCCACATCAACTAGCGTGGCGATGGCATAGCCTGATTTTTCGGCCCAGCTTTGCAGCTCGCCGCCATTGGATAATTTATTGACTGAGGCGCTCAGGCTATCCGCAGCGGTCATGTTTTCGGTGAATACTTCGATCAGCGTAGTCAGGGGCACAATCATTTCACCCATGATTTTTCGGCCGATATTGCCCTGCGCAATGCCCAGACGCACCAGCGCTTTTTCGTATTCGCGAGCCTGAAACGCTTGTTCAG
>ENA-OFCD01001171-OFCD01001171.1-metagenomes-genome-assembly--contig:-NODE-1171-length-14131-cov-4.132495_pt1 | contig 14131 bp, 13 predicted proteins | sample MGYA00153392_OFCD01 | MGnify analysis MGYA00153392 | reverse complement strand
TCGTCTGCAATACACGGCTACCTGCTTCGTACGGTCCCCCGTTAGATCGACGATAGTGAACGGCCTCCACATGGAGTCGCCGCCGTCCCCCGGTGCGACGGGCTTGTGACTCATCGTTCGAGCCGGCTCCCCGATCCAGTGGGTCTCTGCAAGAGAGGCCTCCGTGGCTTCCGACGCCCGAACGGCAATGGCGCCCACAACGACGGGCCTTCCGCCGGAGCAGCCTTCCACCTCCCATACGTTGTCAGCAACGTTCTTGCCGACCGAGACCCTACACAACACGCCGCTTCTATCGATGAGGAGTAGTGCTTCGCCGCGAGGAGGCGCGGGTGCTGTACGATGGCAACGACGTAATGCGAAGCGGAGCAACGGGCGAGACGAAAAACACGTCTACACCTTCCGCCTCCACAGCCCCTTTATCGGCCACGCGATATACTTGATACGAGCCGCACCGTTCGCCCCATGGAACTCGAAGGCCCCGCCCGTCTCACGGTCGTCGATGCTGTAGACACGTCGCACGTAGACTTGCGCTACCGAGCATGGAAGGTCAGCCTCAGCTACCGTTCGTACGCGTGACTCTGGATCGTCCACCGTAGCTACGGGTTGGAACGAGGGGAGGGGTTGGAAGGAGGAGAGGGGGTGGGCCACCGGCACGAGAGCGGTTGGACGCGCACGTTCCTCGCCCCCGGTCCGTGCGCTTTAGCGTGTGCCGGCGCATCCGGCGCTGATGCAGGCCGCGATTACCAACACTTCGCTCATCCTCAGCATCCGAGTACGACTCGGAGAGTCACGTCACCTTTGGCTTGTCGAACGAACTGGAGCGGTCTTCAGTGTCCCGAGCCCTACGCCGAGGCCGATCCCCGCGTCGATTTCCGCGCGCGGCTTTGCAGCATCCGCGACCTGCGCGGCGCTCGGGACCGCGCTCGGTGCAGAGTCGATACTGGGCGGCGCGACCGAGACGACCTCTCGGCTGCTCACCTCTGAGCCTGGAGGCTGGGACATGTGACAAGCGGCGGCGTCGATCCCCAATGCGGCCGCCATGACAACGATCCAAGCCTCGCGCGACATGTGGATCGACTCAAGGACACTTCGAGATCGTCCTCTTGAGCACTGCGCGGCAGCTCTGACTGGTCATTACGCCGCCGCAGTCGACGGTAAGCGTCGATGTGCCCGCGTCCCAAGCGCCGACGCAGCCCGTGCGGTTGACGGTGCCCTCCTTGATCGCGGCCATCGTGAACGAGCCGTCCATGACCAGATCCGCCATGCCGTCGAGTGCCACCGTCCCGTTCGGGCTCTGCGAGCTCATGTTGATCTTGCATGCCTGCTGAGCAATGCACTGCGGGGCCTTCGGATTGAGATCGCCGCAGCCCTGTCCGCTGATCGTCACCGAGTAAAAGCCGTGCTCGTCTGGGCACGCGCCGGAGTCGACGGGCGGGCTCGTGTCTGCGACCGCCGAAGTGTCACCGGCGCCCGAGTCGTTGGGGTTCTGGGCGTCGCCGCCGATCGACGAGTCGCCAGGACCATTGACGGGCGTGGTGTCCGAGCCGCCGCAAGCGATCGCGATCACGCCGACAGGAAGTACACGAAGACAGGTTCGAAGAAAGCTCATGACTGCATCTCCAATCGCGGAGTCAAAGTCTCCACGATCGAACATTGTATCACAATCTTCAGGCGTACGGCACGTCGCGTGTGACGGCGTTACGGGGCTTTGACGGTCAGTACGCCCTTCATCATCATGTAGTGGCCGGGGAACGAGCAGATGTACGGATAGTCGCCCGGCGTCTTCGGCGCGATGAACGTGGTCTCTGCCGTCTTTCCCGGCTTGACCATGTCGACGTGCGCGATGACCTCGTCCGCTTCCTTGTAATAGCCGTCCTTCTCCAGAGCGACGACGCTCGCGGCATAAGACGCTTCTTTGCCTGCTTTGCTGAGCAAGACCCAATTGTGAGGGAGCTCCCCCGGCGGCTTGTTCTCCAAGACGACGTGAACGGGCTGACCGACCTTCACCTCGAACTTGGTCACATCGAAGCTCATCGTCGAGCCGCTCGCGCTGATCTTCAGCTCCGCAGTGGGCTGCGAGGCGTCCACGGCGGGCGGTGCGCTCGCGGTCACGCTCGGTGCGATAGTCGCTGGGACGGTTGCTGTCGGCGCGGCCTTCTCGGGCTCCGACTTGGGACAGCCGACGAGCGCGGCGGCAGCGACCAGAATGAGAATATTATGATTCATGGTTCCTCTCACGAGAGTGATAGTCGAGTTAGTGAGTCTCTTCTTGTGGGTCATCGAGAAGCAGCCAATCGAGTGGCGTCGCGGAGCGCTGGAGCGACCGCACGTAGCCGACGAGCAGCCATAGACGTATCTCGGCGACCCTCTCGAGCTGAGCGTCGCTGAGCCTGTCGATCTCGGCCTGAGAGGGCAGCTTCGCCAGCAGACCCCTCACCGCTACAACGGTTGTTGGGTCCAGCGATGTTGCGTGGTCCCCGAGATCCGTGAGCCCCTCTCGACCCACCGCGACCGTGCGCTTCCACATGGGCATGGGGGTGCCATCGAGCCCAGTCGCGAGAGTGCGGTATAGATCGGAGGGAGCGTCCCCGCTGCGATGGCGACGCCGCCTCAGATCGGCAGGATGTATGGGGACCTTCCAATCGGTCTTGAGAGTCCTCGCGAGCGGTCCGTCACCCTCGGCTCGGGTACCGTGACACTCCCAGCATCGGAACGCGACGAAGAGCAGTCGACCTGTCTCTATTTGTGAAGCGCTCAGCGGCGGCGGCTCGGGAGGAATCTGGACTACCACTCGAGCGGCCTCCGGCTCGGCGGCGAATCGTGGTGAGAACGTCTCGATGTATGCGGCCACGGCATCCACGTCGTTCGGCGGCAATACGTGCCCCCAAGCGGGCATCATGGTGTCCGGAATGCCACTCTTGATCGTGCGCGCGAGATCCGAACGAAGAGGGAGTTGGCCACCTGCGGTCGATCGATATTCGTATTTGCCTTTGGTGAAGTCGCGCGGCAAAGGCGGGTCATAGCGATCTGCGGTGGGCCCGTGCCCGTCCCCCTTGTCGCCGTGGCAGGTCGCGCAGAACCGCGCATACACCCACTCGCCGCGTGCGAGGTCGTCCCGCACGGGGCGCTCGATCGTCGCCTCGGTCTCGGTGGTCTCGGTGACCGGTGTCTTGGCGTCGGGCACCGCCGCGCAAGCAACGCAGCTCACGACTGCACCCATGAACCATCCTCGATTGAGCATGAATCTCATTCCTTAGAAATACAGGTGGAGCATGGCAATGACCTCGTTCAATCCATCCTGCGGCATCGCCGCAAGGCCGCCGGGACGACCCGTGCCGATCGAATGTCGAAAGAGCGTTTTGATCTCGACGTACGGTATGGGCATGATCTCGAAGCCGGCAGAGAATCGCTGCAGAATGCCCGATTGGACGTTGGTGTCGGGGTCGCGAAACTCGTAGTTGAGATTGAGCTCCAAGCCGCGAAGAACGATGAAGTCGAGCTCCTGATAGGACTGGAACGTGTGGCTCCTGGTGGCCTGCTTGTTCTCCGGGAATGGGTTGTTGTTGCTGATATCCAGCTCGCCCATATAGGAGATACGGCCCATGGAAGCGCCCCAATGAGCTCCCGTTTTCAGGAGTATCGCGCGGCCGTCGCTCGAGATGCCGGAGACAGTGGTGGCCGAGCCCGTCTCGCTTCGGTAGAACGAGCCGCCCAGCATCAGGCGAAGCTTGCCGAACCGTCGGATGATCTCGGCGCGTGCAGTGACTGCCTTGGCAGTGTTGTCGTCGAATTGCGCCGGACCGCTCGTGCCGTTGAGGACGGAGCCTTGCAACAGTAGCGGGCCTAAATGCGCGCCGAACTCGAGGCCTTGGTCCTGATCGGTGGGTCCGAAGCCGAGATCTTGTCGGACGTAATTGTTATGGTTCTCGAAGCGAATGCCATACGCGGGTATGAAGCGACCCGCCTTGAGATATAGCGATACGTCCGGACGCCCGAGCTCTTGCTGAAAGAGCCCCATTGCCTCGAAGTTGTTCCAAGACATTTGCGTATAATACAGAGTGACGCCGCTGCCGCCGTCGCGACCGCCGCGGTAGAGGCGCGCCGCGGCGTAGAGATTCGACTCCATCTGGAAGAACGTCGACGTCTTGCCGTTGCCCGAGGCCAACGAGGGCTGCGCGTAATAGTACATCGACCGCGAATCGGCCCCGAACGCGAGCGTCTCGCCGATGTCTACGTTGAGCGGTGGGATGCTCGGCGAGTTGAAGAGCGGCAGCCGCGTGGGCGCGTACTTGTATCGCCCATAGCGATTGCGCATACCCCCGCCCGCGGGGTCCACGTGGCACGTGACGCACTGCACGCCTTCTCGCAGCGCGTATCGAGGATAGGCCGCCGCCGAGCGCTCGAAGAGCACCAACGCTGCGAGGGCGAGCGCGAACGGTAGGATGATGCGAACGAGGGCTCTCACCTTGGATCCTCCAGGCGAATGTCGGCGCCCGGCGCGCCTTGAAGCTGCTCGAGCTTCACGGGCTTGCCATTGCCGACATACCCATGTGGATCGCGAACGGCATTGAGCATGCCCGGGTAGCGCGTGTCCGAGGGATCGATGTCGATGAGCGCGCCTACGTAGTAGCTGCCGGGTTCGAGTCCGTCGAAGAAGTAATGATATGGCATTTCGTATTTTTGAACGAGCTGCGACGCGAGCGGCGGTCCCTTCGGTGGATAGGTCTTGTACAGCGCGATCGAGAGAGCGCGGCCACCGCCCAGCGCCCCGCTGTAAGAGATCGTCCCGCTGATCGAGCCGGCCGCGGTGCCCGTGCTTGGCCCGCATGACGACAAAAGGAGCAGCGCTACACTCGCACCCGTCAACATGGGCGACATCCATTGGGGAAGTTTCATCTTGCCATCCCTCATTTGCCATGAAGCGCAGGGTTGAAGGTCACGTCGCCGCCAATGACCTTCACGGGCTGACTGTCTTGTGCGAGGCCGTTCGCCCACGTCGTTACCTTCCAGGTGCCTTCGGGGACGTCCTTGATGCTGAACTTGCCGGCGCCATTGGTGACTGCGAAGTAGCTGGACGGCGAGACGACGACATACGCGAGCATGTTCGGGTGCAGATTGCAGAGGACCTTGTACGCGCCGGCGTTCTTGAACGCGTGCGCGCGCGAGCTCTTGGAAGAGACCATCCCCGAGTCGAACCGCTCTCCGTTGTCGCGAATGAACACGTTGTGCGGGAACGGATCGTTATTGACGAACGTGACGCTCCCGCCGGCCGCGACGACGACCACGAATGGCATGAAGGTCATGTTGCGTTGGTCGACCATTGCGCTCTCGCCACGCCCGGAGACGATCGGTGCGTCCTCCAAGTAGACGACTGCATTGCCGACTGGCTTTCCCGTAGGACCACTCACGACTCCGTCGAGCAACCTCTTTTCAGTGGGCGACGGGACGGCGGCGGACGTCGAGCCCGACGGCGCAGCAGACGCGGAGGCACTGGGCGCCGGAGCGCAGGAGGCGCTCGCGACGGGCTCGGCGCACGAGCACGACGGCATCGGCGGGACCCAGGGATCCACGTGGTCCTGCGGACCACTACATCCGATGGCCATGACGACGCCCGCACCGACGGCGAGGAACGCTATAGGAACTCTCATGAGCACTCTCATGGGCCCACGATGAGGTCGGACTTCATGTCCGCATGAACCGTACATATCACGCCTCCCAGATAGGTTGCGACGGTGGGTGGAGCAGTCCAGTCGAGAAGAATCGACGCAGGTTGCACGCCCATCTTGCTCGCTTGTGAGGTGTGGACCGGATCGCTCGGAATCACGATCTGGAACGTGTGCGCTTCCTCGGCGGGCGAGGTTTGCAGGGTGAAGTGCACGAGCGTGTTCGGCTTGACATAGAGTGTGTTCGGATTCGTTCCTGTCGGCTTGCCTTCGGTCGTGAACCAGAACTTGTTCTGCAGACCCACGACCAACACGTTCTCCGACGCGGCCGTGGCATCGGTGGTTGCCTCCGCAGGTGGAGCGTCGCTCGGCGGCCCCATATCCATGTCCATCGCCTCGGCGGCGGCGTCCACGGCTGAGTCTGGGACATAGGGATCCCCCTGGTCGGGAATGCACCCGACCAGGAGAGGCGCGGTACCAGCGGCGACGAACCCCCAAAAGAATCTAGTCATTAGATGCCGTTCTTTACGCAGCTCGAATTGGAGTCTGCCGCGACGCATTTGGTCGAGGAACATGTTTGGCAGTTGGTGCAGTCGCTGGCGACGGCGCAGGCTGCGCCCTCACACTCGCTCTTTGCAACGTTGCACTTCTCGTTGGCGAACCACGTGCAGTCGCCGTCTTTCGCGCACCACTCGGCGTTGTAGGTGGTCTTCTTGTCGTTGGCGCCCGAGCGTCGCGGCACGTTGACGAAGTAGGTGTAGAGCGCAATCTGGTCCTCTTTGACCATGTTGCGAAACGCCCTCCACGGCATCGGCGAGCCTACCTCCTCCTGCATCGGATCGAGCGTGTGGATGCCCAGGTCGATGATGCCCATATAGGCGCTGAACGGGTCGTAGTAACCATTAGTCGTGCCGGTGAGGTTCTGCGACATGTTGCGTGTTTGGTGGATCACGCCCTGCAGCGCAGTGGGCACCACGAATACGCGGCCGCCGGCCAGATACTGGCTCGTATTCACCTTGAGATAGTTGGCTCCGACGGCATAGTCGCGAGCCGGATTCGTGTGGCACGAGCTGCACGCGCCCGCCGAGTTCGCGAGATAGCTACCCGTCCCGAAGAGCGCTTGATCTTGGAGAGACACTACCGCGCCACCCGTATTGCCGAAGCCAGGCGGTGTTACGAGCGGCTCGATCGCCAGGCCGCGCAGCACGTTGCCCGGGTCGGACGCTCCGTCCGGGGGCAGCGCCACGCGCAGTGGATCCGTGTCGCCTTCGTTGTATGTTGTCGGCAGCGTCACCACCTGCTTTGGATCAGAAGCGATCGTCGACTTGTTGGGCGATGCGACCGGGTTGGTCACTGCAGGGATGGCTTGAAGGTATGCGTATATCGCCTTCAAGTCGGCGGTGCTCATCCATCGGTAGTAGGGCCATGGCATCACGAGGAGCACTTGACCTGCATTTCCGAGATCCTTGCCCGTCTGCATGGCCTCGATGAACTGCTGCTCGCTAATCTGCGGACCGCCCGGGGTGATATTGCGCGCATAGACGAAGTTGCCGCCGGGGAGGTCGAACTTGAGCCCACCCGCCATGTATTTCGGTTGAGCGTCGGCCGATTGGTGACAGCTGTTGCAGTCTGCGACTGCGTTCACGAGATAACTGCCATAACCGATCTTTTCTGCGTCCGCAGATGAGAGACCCTGAAGGCCGATGGCGACTGGGGAGATATCGAGTCCCTGCTTTGCGCGTGCGGAGAGGACGACCACGGTGGTGGTGCCCGGCGGTCCTGCGTCGCCCGCTGCGCCGGGGTTTCCTGGGCTCCCCGGTGTGCCCGGCGTTCCTGCCGACCCCGCCGCGCCTGGCGCACCAGACGCACCCGGGTCACCGCTGCAGCCCGCGCCCATCAAGGCCCCTACGCCAGCGAGTATTGCGGATATGGAAACGAGCATCGTCGTGGTCTTCATGACTTCACCTTCCGACAAGGAGTGCGGTCGCGCGCTCTTCGGTCTGGTGTCCCAGCTGCACGAACGGTGCCCACGCGGGATCCGCTCGTTTTGCGCGGTTCCCGTGGCCGCACAGCTGCGCGACGACGCAGACCGAGCGCCACACGGCGCGCAGGTTGCGCGACGAGGAAGTCGGCATCGGTACCAATGCGGCGCATCCACTCAATGCAACTTGTCTGTTCGAGGAAAAGGAAGAACGATGCGCACCATGCGAGTCATTGGCGGGCGTGCCGCCTGCGGGGTTGCCATGCGCTGCGCCCTCTTTCCCGACCTCTCGGCCCTGGGCTCCGGGCCGGACGCAGGCAGCATGCGTGACGCCACCAGCGACGCGCCCGACGCCAGTGTTCGGCTGCAAGGCGATGGCGGACGCGTCATTCTGCGAAGACTTCGACGACCCCATCCCCCTTTGCTCTCACCACGTGGAGCACGTCGGACCTCGATTCATCGGTCGGATCAATCTCTATCGATAACGCGTCCACGGTAAGCCCACCTAACGCGGCGTCCTTCGTCGTGCCTTCGTCTGCGCCGGGCTGCTCTTACTTACCTGCGCCTCACGCGGCGCTTCTCAGGAACATTCACGTCCGTGAACGTTCATGCAGCGATTCGAATGACCACCGTAGGAAACGCATTCAGCCTCAACGTGAGCGCGGCGACCATGTTCACGCTCTTGGTGCAGTGCGACGACGACTCCTCGACCCTTCGTTTGCAGAAGTATGATGGCGTCACCTTCAGCGATTCGGACTTCCTCACTCTGCCGCTAGACACGACGCCGGTCGCACGGTGGCTAGCCTTGGACCTGTCATACATCGCCAGCACACACCAATTGACGTTCACTCTCGGAACGTCCACGAGGTCGCAGATATTGCCGGCTGAGCCCGTTGCCGGGGAGCTAGCATTGGGGTAGGGCCGTTCTGTTCTGGAGGAGCGACGAACATGCTAGTCGACGACGTGAGCGTCTACCTCACGCCATAAAAGGGCCGCTCGCCGACCTCCGCGGGCGCGATCTCAAGAGCTCGATATTAATGGCGCCGCCCTCTCGTTGAGGGTCTACATGATTCGGCTACGGTCAGAGGGGAGGGGCCGCAGCTACAGCGTGTTGCGTGGCGTCGTCGAATCGTCTCTTCGGATTCTCTACAAGGGCGGCTGGCCTGCGGTGCTATGGGGCAACGTGCCCGGTGCGTGTGAGGTGGACTGCGTCGTGCACCGCATTCCACTCTTGCCGCGAGGCGAGAAGAGCGTTCGCATCGGATTCATCTCGGACCTGCATCTTGGCCCAACGACGCCATCACGCCTGCTCGACAACGCGTTCGCCCATCTATCTCGTGCAAACCTAGATGTTCTCCTACTCGGGGGAGACTATGTATTTCTCGACGCCACCGAGAAGCAAGCCAGCGAGCTGGCTTCACGCATCCAGGCGGTGCCGGCGCGAAGGAAGCTCGCCGTCCTCGGCAATCATGACCTCTGGACCCACCACGAGATCATCGAGCAAGCATTGGTCGGAGCGGGCGTCGAGTTCTTGACGAATCGAAACGATACGCTCGACCCAGCTCACCCAGGCACCAGGGTCGTCGGGCTCGACGATCCGTGGACCGGAAAGCTCGATGCCGGTCTCGCCTTCAACGGTACCAGCGGTGCACGCGCACTGGTGGTGTTGTGTCACTCGCCCGACGGTCTCCCAGCCGCACAAAAGGCCCTCCTGAACATGGTGCCAATGCCAGACGTCCTCTACGTTTGCGGGCACACGCACGGCGGCCATATTGCAACTCCATGGGGCCCGCTCATCGTTCCGGGTCGCATGGGAAAACGGTACCCCTCTGGGTTGTATGAAGTAGGTCCTATCAAGCTCTACGTCTCTCGCGGTGTGGGCGGCATCGAGTTGCCCATTCGAGCGTATGCAAAGCCCGAGGTCGCCGTGTTCGAGCTAACTGCGAAGGGCTGATCGACTCATTTCATTGCGGCTTTGGTGTCTAGAGGCGTGGCAGGCTTTTCCAGCGTCAAATCGGCCACTCCGTCTTGGAAGTGGACGCGCGCGACCATGAGCTTCTCTTGCTCGGCGACAATGTCGAGGGTCGCCTTGGACAGGCGGTCACTGACGTCTTGCATCTTCTTCTCGAGGCTCTGCATCAACGGGCCGGCGGTCTTCACCGCCTTGAGCGTGAAGATCTGATTGTGCAGTTCGTCCATGCGAACGCGATATTCGTTCATTTGGTCGCGCGTCGTCGCAATGCGCTGCTCACTATCGGCCATGTCCCTGTTGAGCTTCAGCAGCTCTTCGACCTGGTGGTGCAGCGGGCCGGTGGCGGCCGCCTGCGTCAGGTACACGCGCACCTGCTCGATTCCCTCGGGCGAGCGTACGTCGATGGTCTTGAAGACCGGAGTCGTCTCTTCGATGGCGACGTCCACCTTCGCGTGCGGGTCGACCACGACACGCAGCAAATTGGCCGAGCCCAACTTCTCGTCGCCGGAACTCTGCGGCGTCTTACTGAGCTTGTAGCCCGGCAGGACGGTGTGGCGCACGTAGACGACTGCCTTCTCGCCCAATCGATTGTTGAGGGTGTAGGTCGTCGTCTTCTTGTGCTGCACCTCTGTCGAGAACACTCCCCGCTGCACCGTGAGGATGCGCAAGATCTCGTCGCTGTCCGAGTCGTGCTGTTCGACAACCACCTGCCTATCCAGGGCGAATGGCACGAACGCGATCGCGCCCGCGGGGATGGGCTCTGCCATTCCTTCTCCGATGAATCGCCCGGCGCCGAACACGGTGACGGGACCCGTCTCCAATGCAGAGTCACTGGGGTTCTTCAGTCGAACGGACTTGAACGGGAACTGCGTGTTGCCGCGCGCGCTCTCGGGATCGTACAAATAGACGACGTCTCCGTCCGTCTCACTATGCAAAATAGAGACCATCGCCGAGGTCCCGCGCGGCACTGTCGTCACGTTGCCGGACTCGAAGTGCGAGGTCCCGATCGGGTCGGCGGTCTCCGCGGCAATGGCGGTTTGAGGCGATTGCCCATTCGCGGATTTGACCTGATCGCTCTTCTCCTTGGTCGTGTCTGCAGCGACGACGCGCACGCCGCCGTTGTGTCCCATCTGCTCGCCCCGGCCGACCGCCACGACCTTGCGCGGGTCGACGCCGTTGCGCACGAGATCGTCTCGCATGCGGTTCGCGCGTGCTTGGCTCGCGCCCTGTTTGTCGCCATCGTTCGCGTTGGCGAAGCCCTCGACGACCACGGCCTCGGGCGCGGCCTGCACCGCGTGCGCGAGGTTCGCGAACTCAGCGGATTGCTTCTTGGTCGCCGGCGCTGCGGTGGGCGCGCCCTTTGGATGCGCGGGTGCGTGGTGCCCGGCGGACGCGACGCCGGTACTCGCGCCGAACCCTCCGGCGGTCACCGGGTCGTCCTTGAAGTCCGCGCCCGCCTGACCCTCTTCGTCCTGCGCGAGCGTCGAGTCGTCGATCTCGGCGACCAATTTCCTTTCATTGCCATAAGAGGCACCGCCGGTCGGAGGCGCATAAGCGAACAAATCATTCTGTTGCAGTGTCTCGCGCTCCACCAATCGAACCGATTGCAGATCGAACCTGAACGACAGCGCGGAGCTCGAGCCCACGCCCAGCTTCACTTGATTCCAATCTTCGCCGCTCGTGTTGTCCACAATGGCCCAAGCCTCGAGATCGACCTTCCCCTTGTCGCCGAGCACGACGCGGTAGCTCGGCTTCCACGACGGCGCCTCGGTGACGTAGCTGAGCTTCAATCTGTGCGTGGAGAGCCCAGCGAGCCCGATGCGCATGTCGATCATTCCGCCGCCGGGGCCGGTCGCCTGTTTGGTCGGATACGAGATCGGGGCCGGCTGGCCCGTCTGCGCGTCCACGACCGTGAGCGACTTGAGAAAGTCATCGACCTTGTCTGCGGGCACCTTCAAATCCAAGTGATCGCCCTGCACCTGTGCGGTTCGCTCGAAGTACGCGACTCCGTTTCGATAGACGACGACCCGACCGAGCGTCGTCTCCTCGGAGCGCACGTAGCTCGTCGCGTGAGCGCCGCAGCCGGTGAGGATGCCGAGGATCGGCAGGCAGGTGAACATCGCCAACGACCTGCGCGTGCGGGCCGAGATCTTCGATATTGTCATGACAAGCCCTTGTTGGTGGTTCGGGAGGGGGCGTCGTCCCGTTGCGGGTTGGACGCGCCCGTGAGTCTCACCTTGGACGTCTCGGGGGCCCGAACGATCTGGCGTGCCCGCTCGAACGCCTAGGGGCAGGGGGATGCTCCATAGATGGTTCCGCAGAAGCATCCGGGCACTCCGGCGGGCGGCACGAAGCGGCAACAATGAACAGTTGCGTTGTTGTACCCGCAGATCTCGTTGTCTTTGCAGCGATACGGGGAATTGACACCCCCTTCGAGGTGACTGCAGTCGTTTACGAGGTTATAGCAACAGACGGGGGCCGACGTGGGGGCGGCGTCTGCTGCGTCAGCTTGTGAATTCGAATCAGAAACCGATGCGTCGTTGGAAGGTGTAACCCCCACTCCACACGAACAACCAGACAAGACAAGAGCCCAGATGACCCCAATCCTGACCTTCATCATGGCTTCCACTGAGTCGTGTTGAGAATCGAGTTGCACAATGACGCGGGGGTTGGACAGGCACCAAAGGATAGCTGCCGCTCGTCCGCCCACACCGGATAGAAGGAGTTTGTGACTACATCAACGGCCATCCCTTCGTAGTCACCCCATGGAGTATTACCGTTTACACCCAAGAACGGAGACGGCACGTTTGCACCAGACGCCAGTTGTTCGTCGGCAATCCACGAGCCGATGATCCCAAACGCGCCTGAGTGACGCCCTTGGGGAGCGTCGAATAGGAAGGTTTGCGGATAGTTCTGAAGAGGTGGAGGTGACGTGCCGAAGCCGCCGCTCGTCACCGCAGGAAGGTCGGGCCAGGTATGGGGGCTGAGCCGAGTGTCATGCCATGCAACTGCCATGGTAGCGGCGGCGGTATTGTTCGCCGCGGATGCAGCGAACTGTTCGACAAAGCACTCGTCGTTGGAATGCACTGAGGTGCAGGTGCACGTTGGTTGCTGGCAGCCCGCTATGGAAGTAACGGGACTCAGCTCCTCAAATGCGGACGCTGAAGCGCCGTTGGCGAGGTTGATTTGGGCATGTTGAATCCGCGTGCCACGCAGGTCGAGCGAAATGCCGGTGTTGTTGAAGTATTTCGACATGCTCAGAAACACGTGAGCCATGTAGAACGGGTTATTCTCTTGCGCCATCACTGGAATGAGTCGCTGGTTTCCGTTCGGGTGCCCGTCGGCTCCCGGAATCACGCAAGCTGGACTCAGGATGTCTTCCGTGAGGAAGTCGACCGAGTGATACCATGAGTTGTTCGAAACATTCCGAACAGCCCAACGCCAAATTACATCAACCGTGTTCGCGCTCATCGTGTTGTTCCTGCACTCCCCCTTCGGCCAGGAGCCTGAGCGAGATGAATTGCGGGCGGGCCAAACCATCACGAGTTGCTCAACTCCACCTGCGCAATTGTCGAGATTACTTCCGGTGCAAATTACTTGAATGTTGCCAAAGTTGGTTGCGTCGGCCAAACCGATGCGAGGGCTATCGAGGTCGAATATGCCACTTGCGTGGGGCACGCCACCTCCGTCAAACCAGACCTTGCGTGCAAACGGATGCCAATAACAAGTGCCAAACGAAATGTCGTGCGCCGCCCAGTAAACCCAGGCCGCGTGGGTGGTGGTCCCCTCCATGACGACCTTTGGCTGGTCCAAATTTGGGCTAGGGGGGGTCGTGCTCTGTCCGCAGCCGGAAATCGTCGCGTTGGATGTGTTGTCCGAGATCGGGAAGACGTTGCCAAAACTATTTCCGAGGTTGTTGGATATAGCCATCACAACGTCGACTACCGCGTTGCCCGTGCTGTTGCCCAGCGTCACAAGCGCGAGCTGGCTAGGTCGACCCGTTGCCACGATGGTCGTGTCGCTCCCCGATGACGCATAGACATTCCCATCTCCCAATAACGGAGGTAGACCGTGACCGTTGGGGCAGAGTGGGGACTGGAAGAGTTGGTCGTTGCAGTTCGAATTCTCTTGGTGGTTGATCCAAGACAGCGTCGGAAATGTTGGACTGGCAGGAGATACGTTCCAGCCGAGGACACTTGTCCCCGCACTCGCGTTATCAGTGACCACCAGAACACCCGGGCCCTGGGCTGGAGTTGAATAAGCGATGGCCGCAGAGCTCTCGGTGCCGGGTGGATTCTGGTTGATCCCTGCGTTTGGCAGCACCACGAGGTCTTCGCTCGACGTTCCGGCATTGTCAGCCGTGCCTGAGCACCCTAGCGCCGCAGCGAGTACGGCCAATGCCACCAGGGGCCAGCTGGTCTGTCTGTCTGTCTGTCTGTCTGTCTGTCTGCGCAATTCCTGATCCGTCATGAGGAGAGCGTACGCGAAACAAGCGCGGCTTGTCGAGGTGCGGGC
>ENA-OFCD01001165-OFCD01001165.1-metagenomes-genome-assembly--contig:-NODE-1165-length-14181-cov-6.283166_pt1 | contig 14181 bp, 13 predicted proteins | sample MGYA00153392_OFCD01 | MGnify analysis MGYA00153392 | reverse complement strand
AGTCCGGTTCCCCCCCGCTTGGTGTGCTTAACCGTCGGGGAAACCGAACGGTACGCACATCCGCTTTTTAAGGGGGGTTAGGGGGGATCTAGATCTACGCAACTCAAATAGACTTGTGCGGACACAGTAGCTTTATAAGGGGGTTAGGGGGTAAATCAACCTCAGCCGAAGTCAAACAGACTTGTGGATATACCGCTTTAGAAAGGCAGATCTGGGGTAAACTCCCTAGCCCTGCTCAATCCGAACGACCGCGATCGAGATCCCCTAATCTTTCATCTCAACTTTCAGATTTGGCAAGCCCTCCAACTTCTCCAGCGGCTGCACCTCCTCCGTTACGGGAGCAAACACAGTCAAACCGCCAGGAATACACTCGACTTCCACAGGGGTGGTACCAATCACCTCACCATCTACGACCACCTTCTGGGGCGGGTTGGTCGTTACTTTGAATCGCTTCGCTCGCAAGAAACCGACATCATCTCGATCGGATGCTTCACCTCGCAATGTCGAACTGAGCAAATCGAAGGCAGTAGCGATCGCAATTAAGGGTGTAGCAGGGGCGACGATCGTCAAATCGAGCATTCCATCATCGAATACCACTCCCGCCGAACCTTGAGCCAAAATTGACGTAGCTGGAGCGGCATTGGCGATGGTGATCGCCGCAGCGGAAACCGCCACAATTTTGTCTTCCAGCTCGATTTCGACTTCAAACTGGTTAAACTTGCCCACTTGCTTGAGTCCAGCGAGGACATAAGCCAGCATCCCCAGCCGATTCTTGGCATTGCGATCGGCTAAATTCACCGTTTCAGCTTCAAACCCGATCCCCGCCAATAACACCATCGGCAAACCATTACACCAAGCCATATCGACTACCTTGGTATCACCTGCCAAAATAGCTTTACAAGCCTCAGGAATCGTGGTGGGTAGATCCAAAGCATTGGCAAAAGCATTGGCAGTGCCGCGTGAAATGATGCCCAGCGGGATATTGGAACTCATCAAAGCCGCCGCCACAGCGGAGAGCGTACCATCACCCCCAGAAGCAATAATCGCCTCGGCACCGCGATCGATCGCTGCTTTTGCTAGTTCTCCAGGTTCGCAGTCGGCTGTAGTAATGACCACATCTAGGTCGATTTCTGGACTGAGGAGAGATTCGATCGTGGCGAGATCTTCTTCGGGATTACCTTGTCCGGCAACGGGGTTAAAAATTAGACTAGCTTTACGTTTCATCGAGTAGATCCTCTAGGGGTGAGATGGGCGATGGTTCGGAAATTTTTTGAATTACTTCCAAAATTACTTGGGGGTCAGTTGCTTGTTTCATCAATTCAGCCTCAACATCATTACGATTTTTGACATTGGGTAAATCGGTACGCAGTTCTTCTACTAATGAAATCAATTTAGCGATCTTTTGTTCCGTAATTAGGTTGAGTTGGAGCACCAGATGCGATCGCTCTTCATTAACCTTTTCCTGGCGATTTTCAGATACCAATACTCCCGTCGAGATAAATAATGCAGCCAAATCCAACCACTCTGCGCCCAAATCGATCTGCGGAAAACTAGCTGGCAATATGCCGAGATCGACTAAATGACCGCAGATTTCCCAAATCGTAAAAAATAAGATTTGGAAATACAGAAATTGCGGTTTACCAAATATACTGACAACTTTGTCGAGTAGGCGTTGCGCGAGCGGTACATTTTGCTCAGAGCGTTCTAAATAGTTAGTAATTGTTTCGATATTTTTGAGTACTTGTTCGGGCACAGCCGCGTCGGATTCGACTGACTCTTCGAGCAAGTCGGTGACAACAGCTTGCTGAACTTTCACTGCTAAAATATCGCGACTGACTGAATCCTGGTGCATTTTTGCGGTCATTGTGGCTGGTGGCGATCGAAGATTAACTTATTTACAATAAATATCTAGACTCAAGTACTAACTACTTTTGTTTCTAGCTCCGAGTCAGGAGATTGTTCGGAGATTTGTTGGATCACCTCCAAAATTGCTTGGGGGTCGCTGGCTTGTTGCATCACTTCAGCCTCCACATCATAGCGATTTTTGACATTGGGTAAATCGACACGTAGTTCTTCGAGCAAGGCGATCGATTTGGCGATCTTTTGCTCGGTGACGAGGTTGAGCTGCAACATCAGATGCGATCGCTCTTCAGCGACTTTTTCCTGATGAGCTTGGGCGATCAGTACCTCAGTGGTGATGAGTAGCGACGCAATTTCTAACCCATGCAAATCTAGATCGAACTGCGGAAAATTTTTCGCGATGATATTTCTTTCTGCTAATTGAGTACAGCCAATCCAGAGCGCAAAAAAGCCAATTTGAAAATAAAGAAATTGGGGGCGACTGAAAATAGCTGCAATTTTGTTTAAGATGCGGTGGTCGGCGGCGATCTTTTGCTGATTTTGAGTGTGATACTTATCGATCGTTTCTACATTTTTGATGATATGTTCGGGGTGAACTTCGGATTCGATCGGCATATTTCGCTGCTGTTGTCGATCGGCTGTGCCCAAGCTAGTATCGGGAGTGTTTGGATTGGTTTTCATTTATATTAATTTTGTGTAGTTATTCAACTAGCGATCGTGCTGAGTGTGACATCGTAGCTAGATGCCAAGTCCCGCTCCAGATCGGAGCGGGACTTAACTGTCAATTGACACTCAATTTGGGTCTATTGTTGTTTGACCCAAACTGATACCGATCCGCCGTTACAGCGGAAATCTGCCCAGCCATCATCATTAGTAGTAATTGATTCTTTGACGTGTTCGGTAATATCGACATAAGTACAATTGGGATGTCCGATGTCCATCCATTTGTTGCCATCTCCACCATTGGCTAAGATGACAGCCACACCGCCAGGGTGTTCATCCGTGCCCATTCTCGTCCACCCGATCGTATTTGGATGATCGAAGTAGTCATGTTGTTCGCCATAGGCATATTTTTTACGAGCATCCAGGAACTTGTCAATCAAGAACTGATGAGAGTCCATCCAGATTTCATAATCGGTACCGCCCTTATTGTCTTTATAGTGTGCGCCATAATAGTCGCCATAAAAGATGCAGGGATATCCAGCTTCCCGCAATAAAATCAACGCATAAGCCAGAGGTTTGAACCACGACTCGACGATCGATTCGAGTGACTGGAGGGGCTGAGAATCATGATTTTCGACCAGTGTGACAGCTAGTGCTGGCTGTTGCTGCACCAATGTGTTATCAAAAATTTTGGTCAGATCGTAATTCTCACCTTCTTGACTAGCAACGTGAAAATTGTAGTGGAGCGGTGCATCAAATAAACTCACCTTCCCTTCAGTAGTTTCGATAAAACTGTGTAGGGCATCTACTTCATAAGACCAATACTCACCGACTGCAAATAGATCGCGTTTGACATAGTTGCGAACGTGTTGCACCCAATCCTGAAAGAACTCTGCTGAAACGTGCTTGACAGCATCAAATCTAAAGCCATCGACATTGGTAGTATCCTGATTCCATTCGCCCCAATGCTTGAGTTCGCCGACTACTTCAGCATTGTCCATATCGAGATCGCAACCCATCAGATAGTCAAAGTTGCCCTTTTCCAAGTCAACATTGTTATCAAAAGACTTGCCCTTGAGCAGATAGACTGCTGATTCTCCCTCATTTTTGGCATTGTAATCGATCGCATCGAAATGCCACCAATGCCATTCCATGCTCGAATATTTGCCGTCCCTCCCAGGAAAGGTAAAATGCGTCCAGGCTTCGATCTTCTGATATTCACCAATTGGCTGATTGCGATTTTCCATATCAAATGGGGTCGCTTCTACCTCTTCTGCTTTATCTGCACCCATTTTGTGATTAAACACAACATCAGCATAGATCTGGATGCCAGCTTGTTGGGCAGTTTTGATGGCTTTGACATATTCGGCTTTGGTGCCGTATTTAGTTCGCACCGAGCCTTTTTGATCGAACTCGCCGAGATCGAAGATGTCATACACACCATAGCCGACATCCATGCCACCCCCTGTCCCTTTGTACGCAGGTGGTAGCCATAGTGCGGTAATACCTGCTGCTGCCAACTCGCTAGCTTTTTCGGCGACCTGATTCCAGAGACTACCATCATCTGGATTGTACCAGTGAAAATACTGCATCATTACACCGTTAGGATCGGACATGACTTTATTTATTTTTTAGAGGTTAATATTTAGATAAAGGTAAAAACCGTATCATCCTCAATTCTCGATGGATTCATGCCGCTTTGTCTATCGGGCATTTGGGGCATTTATGCAGCTTGGTAACGGCACTCAGTCTCTATCTTTTGACAGAATAATTAGCCGCTAAAAATCTATCTAAAGACAGAGCGATCCGAGCTTAGGAATTAGTGCAACCGCTCAGAAATTTGGCAATCGAGCACCAAGTAGTCAGCTCAAAAAGAAAGTTTATAAACTCGGCTTTTTCAGATATACTTGCCGTGTGCCGCGTATTTAGCTGTACATGGCAAGTAGATCTAGACGATCGCCAAAGTCGATCGACTAGATTGCAATTTTGAGTCCGATCCCTGATTGTCCCTGAGAAGATTAAAATGACTATAAAGAATGGAACTGCTGGCAACGATGACTTATTTATCGACAGCGGCCGCACTGGTGATACCCTAAATGGTTTAGGTGGCGGCGATAATTTGGTGGCTTTGACCGGAGCTGGTGGCAATACTTTAAATGGTGGCGATGTTGGTGACACTCTTTACGGTTATCAAAATGACACCCTGACTGGCGGTGCTGGCGATGACTTATTTGAGCTGTCAGCAGTCAGACTCCCTAATGCACCCAATATCATCACTGACTTCAGTGCGGCTGAATTTGATGCGATCCAAGTTGATGTGGTAACTGGCACCAACGTTAGTAATGTCACCGCCAAGCAAGTTGGTAACGATACAATTGTCTACTTTGGTACCACCCCACTGGCAATTGTCAAGAACACCCTGGTAAATGATGTCACTAAAGACAATAACTTGCGAGTTGAATCTAATTTCACTATTCCTGTACCACCTGCACCCGTCAATCTAGCACCGACAGGGATTGTCTTTAGCAATACAGTGGCTAGCCTAGTCAACAATACCAGTACCGCTAGCCGGATTAAAATTGCTGACTTGGCTGTAACCGATGATGGCATCGGTACCAATAACCTTAGCCTAACTGGGACTGATGCCAATAGCTTTGAAATCAATGCTAATACTCTATTTCTCAAGGCTGGGACAGTACTAAACTTACCCACAAAAACTAGCTTTAATGCAATTGTAAATGTAGACGATCCTACTGTCGGTAGCACTCCTGACGCGACTAAAAGCTTCACTCTTACTACTACTGCTCCTCCAGTTGTACCGCCAGTTGTACCGCCAGTTGTACCGCCAGTTGTAGAGCCGACACCCGCTCCGATCCTGGGAGTGAGCCTCACCAAAAACCTATTTGTAACTGGTACCACGGTTAAAGGTTTTGGCATCAATGCTGTCAGCCAAAAACCCAGCAATAAAGTTAGCGAAATCGGGATCTTCGCTGTCGATGATGCGAATGGTAAAGTTGGTGGAATCCTCCCTGGTGCCACAGGTTATCTTAAAGCGGTAACTGACTCAGCTCGATCGATCTTCTCGACTTTGGGTGGTACTTTCTTCAATACAGGCAAACGCGAACTCGCCTTAGATCCCAACAAGACATATCAACTATTTGAAGTTCAGGATGGATCGATCGCGGATTTGCAACAACAGATCGCTGGGGGTAAAACACCAACTAATATTTTATTCTCATCACCCGATACCAATGGCAATAGTCCATTCAAAATCACAGCCAAGGGACAAAATGCTGGCTACCTCATATCAGTCAATAATGACGAACTGGTCTTGAATATGGCAAACACTGACGGTCTTACCCCCACTACTCCCGCTGGAGCCAAATCTCAAGGGTTAGCACAAGGACGGATCTTCGATCTGACGGGTTCTACTGGCGCGCTCAAAGTCGATATTACTACTACCAGCAGTGCCGCCTATAACAATTCGATCGGTTTCTACGCGATCGAAGATACCAACGGTACCATCAAAACTGCAAATGGTACTTTCAAGCCTGGTGATGCCAACTATGCGATCGAAGCTGTCAAAAGTGCGCTGCTACAAACAGGTAAAGCTGATAGCAAACTGAACCAAGATGTCGTTGGTGGCAAGATCTACGCGCCTGTAGTCATCGCTCAAGGCACATTTAATGATTTTACGACCAAGAATGCTACTAATGGTGGCGATGGTAGCGTGGTTCATGCTTACTTCAACTATCTTGGTGCCAACCCTGACAAGCTCGATCACTTCCGCTTGTTGGGTAACAATACCTTTGGCGTTGAGGATCTCTACGGTGGTGGCGATCGCGATTTCAACGACGTAGTTATCAAGGTTGCTTTCAAATAGCGATCGGTAAACAGTTGATAAATAAATTTTTATCGACTCCAGATGGCATCAGCATCGATCTAACTTTTCTGATGCCATCTAACTATTAGTATTAAGAATTTATTTAAGATATTGTAATCTGAACTAAATTCAGCCTATACTGATGACATCCTATCGATAGATAAAATTAGAATACCTAAATCGATAGTTTTATTTGTCTGACGATTTAAGATAAATAAATTTGATATCATGCTAACTAATCTCCCCCAATTCGATCGTATGAATCTAATCGCCACTATCAAATCCTATTGCAAACAAACGATATCCTTACTGTTTATGACGGGTATCATCTGGCAGGGTATAGCTTTCGGTATTGCACCTGCGATCGCCGCTCCTAATATTGTCGATAATAATTCCAGCTCGATCGAGCAAGTTGACAATAGAGAAAATCAAGAAATAGATCGAGTAAAAGCAGCCATAAAAGATGACAGTCAATCTACTAAGAATAGTTTAGAAAAGGCTAAAGCTACTGCCGATAATAATGTTAAGACTATCGAAAAGTCTGCAAAAGATATTACTAAAAAGACTAAAAACTTCTTCGGCTTTTAGGTGCGCTAATTATTATTTTCCATTGCTAAATGTAGCATCAGTTTATCTAAAAAGAGAAATAAGTTAATGTAGGGTGTGTTGGGCGCAAGCCGTAACGCACCAATGCTTTATTCCAGAGATCTGATTTAGAATCACTATAGATTTGAATTCTTACTGATGTAGGGCTTTGACCAGATCGATCCTGCTGTGAAGATGCTCCGCAAACAATGTAGAATGATAGCTATCAGTCTGGTAGACAGTGTTCAAATCTAAATCCTTGTACCTGTAGACCACTCGGCGACGGTCAGAGTGCTAGTTAGTTTCTAGATACCAAACCTCTTGGCGATCGCTGTTGAAATCACCAATCATCAGCTTTAATTAAACTAGCTATGCTCAATCCGAACCTGGATGAAATCCAGTTATTACCTGAAGAATATGCCCGCTACTCGCGGCATCTGATCCTCCCCGAAGTCGGTCTAGATGGTCAAAAACGCCTCAAAGCTGCCAGTGTCCTCTGTGTTGGGACGGGGGGACTCGGTTCGCCATTATTACTTTATCTTGCTGCTGCTGGCATCGGTCGGTTGGGGATTGTCGATTTTGATGTGGTCGATCATTCCAATCTTCAGCGTCAAGTTATTCATGGCACCTCTTGGGTGGGTAAACCCAAAATTGAATCGGCAAAAGATCGGATTCATGAAATCAATCCTTACTGTCAAGTCGATCTCTACAACACAGCTTTGAGTTCGGCCAATGCCTTAGATATTATTCGCCCTTACGATATCGTCGTAGATGGGACAGATAATTTCCCCACGCGTTATCTAGTCAATGATGCTTGTGTCTTGCTAGATAAACCCAACGTTTACGGCTCGATCTTCCGGTTTGAAGGACAGGCGACAGTCTTTAACTATCAGGGTGGGCCGAACTATCGCGATTTGTATCCAGAACCACCACCACCAGGGATGGTACCTTCATGTGCCGAAGGTGGTGTTTTAGGCATCCTCTGTGGCATTATTGGGGTGATTCAGGCGACGGAAACGGTGAAGATCGTCCTCGGTCAGGGGACTACACTCAGCGGTCGGTTGGTACTATACAATGCCCTAGAGATGAAGTTCCGCGAGTTAAAACTTCGCCCCAATCCCGTCCGTCCGGTAATTGAGAAATTAATCGATTACGAACAGTTCTGTGGAATTCCTCAAGCGAAAGCGGCTGAAGCGGAGCAACAAAGTATGTTAGCAGAAATGACGGTGACGGAACTCAAAGCATTAATCGATAGCGGTGCTGATGATTTTGTCTTGATTGATGTCCGCAATCCTAATGAGTACGATATTGCCAAGATTCCTGGTTCGGTATTGATTCCGCTACCGGATATCGAAGATGGTAAAGGGATCGAAGCAGTAAAAGCAGCTCTCAATGGTCATCGCCTCATTGCTCATTGTAAGATGGGTGGTCGATCGGCGAAAGCTCTGACCATCCTCAAGGAAGCCGGAATTGAAGGGACAAATGTTAAGGGTGGAATTCAGGCTTGGAGTCGGGAAGTAGACTCTTCCGTACTGGAGTATTAAATTTAGTTGATAATCGCCATGCCGCCTCGACTCCTAGCAGAAGTCGGGGCGGTATTTAGTAAAATTGATTAAAATAAGTTGCAGCTCCTTGACAACAAATGTGAATAGTATCTAGATTCAGTGAGTGTAGGGTAATTTGGGGGATAGTTATGGGTGACGCAAAGCGACGGAAAGAAACTGGAATACCTGAAGCACAACGGATTGTTGCTTGGCTACCACTGACGGTAACTCAATCAACAGAATTTGTGAGAGTCAGTACCAAAGGAGCTTGGATTGGGATTGGGTTATTAGTATTCGGCTGGTTCATGGTGCGCCTGATTGGGCCGACTTTCGGCTGGTGGAAAATTGTGGGTTAGACTAGTGCTGAGTACGGTAATTAGGGTAGCGATCGCTCCCTACGTCACGGGTTATTAGATGTCATAATAAATGTAGATATTTATTTATTCACCTACTTAATAATTGGTTCGATCGATCGATATGAACTCTTCAGAAGAACGATCCTTGACTCGCTCCTATAGCCAGGAAGATGTCCAACAGATCCTAAACATCGCGCTGGCTAACTATCCTAGTGCAGATGCAGAATTGTCTTACGCACAGTTATTAGAAATTGCTGATGAATTGCGGATTGCACCAGAGACGCTCAAGCTAGCCGAAACTAAGTGGCTGACACAACAGAGTGCCAGCGAGAAGTTTAAAGAATTTGATACTTATCGTAAATCGAAATTTCAAGCTAAATTAGGCAAATATACGATTACTAATGCTTGCTTGGTAGCATTAAACTTTCTGACTGGATTTGGTGTACCTTGGTCTTTATATGTACTGATTTTCTGGGGAATGGGTTTTGGGTTAGATGCCTGGAAATTATTCTATCAGCGTCAGGGACAAGCTTACGATCGAGCTTTTCAAAGCTGGGAACGCAAACGCAAGATTCAGAAGTCGATTACTGGATTAATTGACAAAATAGTTTAAGATGTCACCAGCGATCGGTGGTGGGCAATAGCGACAACAATGTATGTGTCTGACGTGGATGCTCCTCTATGCGTTGCAGTTGACTAATTTGGATCGTAAACCGCAACGCACAGATGAGTTTAGAACACTGGTTTTGATTCTAGGAAATAGTTTTAAGTAAATCTCGATCGATCGAGTTAGTAATTTAATCCGCACAACGGCGGGAGTGCGCTGTTTGTGCAAGACATGGGTAAATTAGTACTTAATTGGCAAAGCGATCGAACCTCTGCACCGATCGCTAATCCGATCGATTAATTTTTAGGAAACTGTAATACCGTCTACTTGAGGAGACAAAAAGTTTACGCGGGTAGTATCTGTCGATCTTGAGGATAATTTCGAGTGTGCATCGAATATCCAGATGTTCGATGCACACTCTAGCGGTTTTTAGCTAAAGCGACAAGTTGTAGTGTTACGAACATCTAAAATCTGGGCATACTCCTTATATAGAGAAGTGGTGTTTAACCTCGAACGATCGAGTCTAAATACTTAAAATCTGAGTGTAATAGCTTAGTCAAAAGTGTCATTGGATACTTGACATTAATACTTTTGCAGTATAGATTACTGTGTGAGGCGAATACAGTACGTTACTGTTAATTTCCTTAAACCCCCTTCTCTTTCCCTTGGTTGGATTTACAAATATTTACAGGCAGATTACTATGAAAATGACAACTCGCGCTTTGGTAAGTGGCGTTGCACTCAGTGGTGCGACTCTAGCAATGGCTTTTGGTTCGATCGATCGGGCACAAGCAGCTACAATCGTCTTAGGAAACACTGGTACTGGAACTTATGCCATTGCTGATGCTCCCGCAGGCGCAAACACTACCGCAACTACTGTTCCTAATGGATTTCCGATCCCACCTTGGTTTGCAAATACTGCAACATCATCTTGGATTGGCCCAAATACTGCTGCGACGGTTAGCCCAACTGGAAATTATACTTACACTACAACCTTCGATCTGACTGGGCTGGTCGCAAATACAGCTCAGATTTCCGGGAGTTGGGCTGGAGATAATTCTGGAGTTAGTATCCTTCTTAATGGTTCTAGTACAGGGATTACTGCTAATGCTGGCGGCGTTAACTTTGGTGGTTTCACCGGATTTAGCATTGCTAACACTGCTAATTTTTTAAGTGGAGTCAACACACTAGCATTCACTATCAATAATCTTAACGATGGTTCAGGTGACAATCCTACAGGTTTCCGCGCAGAGTTAGCTGGTATGGCCGATGCTACTACTACTGCCGTTCCCGAACCTGCCGATATGATGGGAACTGCGATCGCGTTTGGCTCAGTTGTGCTGTTGAAGCGGAACTTGACCAAAAAGAAAAGCATCTCCAACTAAGAATTTAGAATGAATTTAAAAAAACTGGCTTTTTATACAGAAGCCAGTTTTTTAAGTGCTTGTTTACGGGTCGATTATTTTGCTGCTAATTCTACTCCAAATACTTGGGCAAAGACTTTATTTACCTTGTAGCCAGAATCGATCGACTCCAGCGGATCTTTGCGGAGTCGGTGGCGCAGACACAAAGCAATGATCCGACTGATATCATCCAGAGTCACCTCTGTGCGCCCTTCAAAGGCAGCTAAAGCTTTGGCAGCGCGGTTGGTGACGATATCGCCTCTGAGTCCGTCTACATCGCATTCGGAGCAGACTTGAGAGATCTTCACCCGCAGATCGTAATCGAGGGTGACACTTGCCAGTCTGGTTTGAGCATCAACGATCTGCTGTTGGAGCGATACTTGTTCGGATTGATATTCAGTCGTAAATTTGTTAGGATTCTGGTCGAAATCCGATCGCTGTTCGACAATTTGGACGCGTAGTGCTGGCTCTTTGACAGTGCGAATCTCAGCGTGCATCCCAAATCTGTCGAGCAATTGAGGGCGCAATTCGCCTTCTTCAGGATTTCCCGAACCGACGAGGACAAATCGGGCGGGGTGACGGATCGAGATCCCTTCCCGTTCGACAGTATTCCAGCCAGAAGCTGCCGAATCAAGCAAGACATCCACAAGGTGATCGTCGAGGAGGTTTACCTCATCTACATACAAGATGCCCCGATTGGCTTTGGCAAGTAATCCAGGTTCAAATGCTTTCACACCTTCAGCGAGAGCTTTTTCAATATCGATCGTGCCACACACACGATCTTCAGTCGCACCCAGTGGTAAGTCTACCATTGGCACTTTTTTGGAGGCGACGGGGAAAGTTGCATGTGTAGTCAAAAATTCCTGACGCAGTTCCTCACTCATCAAATCTGGATCGCTCGGATGGCTATTGAAAGGATCGCCAGCGACGACATCAATTTCTGGGAGTAGATCTGCCAATGCTCGAATCGTGGTAGATTTCCCCGTACCTCGATCGCCCATGATCATTACTCCCCCAATAAAGGGGTCAATCACATTCAATAACAGAGCCAATTTCATTTCCGCTTGCCCCACAATAGCCGTAAATGGGAATACAACTCGACGTGCTGTAGCGGGCGATTGGACAGTAGCAGTCACAATAATTACCTATTTTAAATAATTTTGATTATCGACCTTTATTATAAGGGTTAGCGGTACGAGAACACAGTAGCCTCGGCAGAGCGACTCCGCCACCGCAGGTCAAAATTCAGCATAAAGTCTATTTAGAACCGCTAAGTCAACAGTTATAATATCGAACAAGGTAGTGGAATTGTGGCATACCAAATCAATTGTAGCAATCCTCAATGAGCATCAACCCTAGACAGGCATCTGACACCCCTACAGATCGAGGCGATCGGTAGGAACTTAAATAGGATCGCTACAGTGGATGATTTCTAAATAATTACGAGGTATGCTACTTGCTGAATTCAACTGCCGATTTTGGCGATCCCTTCAAGCATCAAAATGGCGCAGAAGATCGACATATGGATGTCAAAGCCGAACTTGATGCGCTGTTAATTTCCCTAGAAGTTGTGACTTCAAACCAGCAAAATCCCGACGATTCCGAGCATACACCAATTGGTGCAAATTCGTTCGAGCATTTGGCAGGGAATAGTCGATCGATCGTCCAACAGCAGGCTGTGTACGAATCTTTGCAGGTAATTCAAGCGCAAGTAGTCGCACAAGGCGAGGAATCAGCCCAAAAATTACGTCAATATCAAGAGTCAATCCAGAGCCTTTCGCAAATCATCGCTTCAGATCGGCTTCAGATGGCGAGGATGAGCGGCGAGATGAGCGTAAAACTCAACAATTTTCACGCTCTCAATGCCCAATTTACCACCATGCACGCGCAGATGGTCGAAACATCCCAAACGCTGCAATCGAAAGTCACCCAAATCGATCGATTGTTCGCAGCATCCCAATCCGTGCGAGCGGAACAGGAGCAATTTGCCGCACTCACAGCAGAGACGATTGCCAAAGCCGATTTGATGCAATCGCAATTGGCAGCGATAGTTCAACAGATCGGTGGCAACCATCAATCGATCGCTGCTCTCAAAGCTGAAGTCGAATCGCTCCGTAAAATTGTCCGCCAAGAGGCTCAACAAAAATTAATTAACTTCGATTTGCGCGATCGCGAACTGATTTCTCTCTGCACTAATTTACAAGCTCGTCAAAAGATTCAGATGGCTACTGCAAAGAAATTTTCGATCTGGTTGTCGATTTTGTCCGGTGTGGTTGGGGCTACTCTTCTATTGTTGATTCGGGTTTGGATCGGTATGAAATAAGCATCGATTTTCAGTACTGCTGAATCCGATCGGGGGCGATCTGGTCTTGCTGATTTAGTCTATCTACTTAGATAGCATTTGAATACTATTCAAAGTGATTCGATCGCCACATGATGAATAAATACGCTTCAGAAGGTGTTTGAAAAGCCACGTTACTTGACACTAATCAATTTTTTGACCGATTGGGATATAATGTTTTTTTAATCGATCGCGATCCTAAACAAGTAGCTTCAACCTAGATAGCGGGAATGAAGCTAAGTAATTATCTGAGTTAACTTTACTCCGAGGCACTCCAGTAGGATAGCGATAATTACCAACACAAAGATAGGCATAATCTCAACTATGACAATCAGATCTTCTAGAGCGGCGGCAACAGGATTTATCAAAGACTTTCAAGACTTCGCGATCGAAGGTAATATTTTTGACCTAGCGATCGCGGTAGTCATGGGTGGAGCCTTTGGTAAAGTGGTTGATTCTTTGGTTAAGGATGTCATCACTCCAGCAATTCTCGCACCCTCAATCGAAGCCAGTGGTGCAAAGGATTTGGAAGGATGGATGGTGGGCGCAGCTAAACTGGGCTTATTTTTATCGAATATTATTTCCTTTGTCGTCATCGCATTTGTCATCTTCTTAATGGTTAGAGCGATGGCAAAATTTAAGCGCAAAGAAGAAAAAATCGAAGCTTCAGATACTAAGGAGTGTTCATACTGCCTATCTACGATTCCGATCGTTGCTAGCAAATGCGGTCATTGTACTTCTGACTTGCCTCCAACGATGTAGAGTTAGGTTTTAGGCTTTAGGAGTTAGGAGTTAGGCTTTAGGCTTTAGGTTTTAGGATTTGAGGCTCTAGGATTTGAGGCTCTAGGATTTGAGGCTCTAGGATTTGAGGCTCTAGGTTTTAGGCTTTAGATGTAGGGTGTGTTAGGCGTAAGCCGTAACGCACCAGTAGAGAGCTGC
>ENA-OFCD01001162-OFCD01001162.1-metagenomes-genome-assembly--contig:-NODE-1162-length-14192-cov-4.679635_pt1 | contig 14192 bp, 12 predicted proteins | sample MGYA00153392_OFCD01 | MGnify analysis MGYA00153392 | reverse complement strand
GCTGATCATGCCGCTCGGCCAGGCCTTCGGTGCCATCACCTCGGTGAACCAGGCCCTCGGTGCGCTCGGCCGAATCCAGGAGATCGTGACGCTGCCGAGCGAATCCGAGCTCGACGGTGCGATCGAACCCGCGGCGCCACTGCCCTCGGATGCTGCGATCAGTTTCCATGACGTGGTGTTCACCTACCCCGCTCCACCCGTCGTCACCAGCGCAGACAACGGTGCGTCCAGCCAGGACGACGCTGAAATTCCCGATGGCGCGCGCAAGGACCTGACGGTTCTCCATGGCGTCTCCTTCGACGCTCCGCGCGGCCAGCGCACCGCCTTGGTCGGACCATCCGGAGCCGGCAAGAGCACCATCCTCGCGCTCATCGAGCGTTTCTACGATCCAACGGCGGGTGTCGTACGACTCGGTGGCGTCGACATCCGCGGACTCGATCGTGAGGCCCTTCGTGCCCAGATCGGATACGTGGAGCAGGATGCCCCGGTGCTCGCCGGTTCCTTGCGCGACAATCTCACCCTCGGAGCACCCAGTGCCACCGACGAAGAGTGCATCCAGGTGCTGCACGACGTGAACCTCACCGAGGTACTCGAGCGCAGCGAAAAGGGCCTTGATGCAGCAGTCGGCGAAGAGGGTGTGATGCTCTCCGGCGGCGAACGCCAGCGTCTCGCCATCGCTCGCACCCTGCTCGCGGCGCCGCCCATCCTGCTTCTCGACGAGTCGACCTCGTCGCTCGACGGTCTCAACGAGCAGCTGCTGCGCGAAGCGATCGATGCCGTCGCCGAGAACCGCACCCTGATCGTGATCGCACACCGGCTCTCCACCGTCGTCGACTCCGACCAGATCGTGGTGCTCGACCACGGACGGGTCGTCGGCACCGGCACCCACTCCGAGCTGGTGAAGAGCACCCCGCTCTACCGCGAGCTGGCGAAGCACCAGCTCCTCGTCTAGGGCCGACTCCTCCCTCCGCGCGGCTCCGTGGCCGCGCCCCCGCGCCGGCCCCTCTGCGCCTCTGCGCCCCAGCCCCCGCGCCTCCGCGCCCATGCCTCCGCCCCTCTGCGCCCCCGCCCCTCCGCCTCCGCGCCCATGAGTGACACTCGCGCCCGAATTTTCGGGCGCGAGTGTCACTCATGCACGCACGCGCGCGCCACTCGTGCACGCACACAGGCGTGTCGGGGCTGCCTGCACGCACGGGTGTCACGGGTGTCACTCCTGCACGCACTCAGGCACGAACCCTCCCACGCATGCACGAACCCACCCACCCACGCAAGCACTGGTGTCGCACGCGCACACGCGTGTCACTCACGCTCGCATGCGCACGCTCACGCACGGACCCGTGAGTGAGCAGAGACGTCGAGAGTGTTGGTTGCACACCACGGCCTTCGTGGATGAGAGCAGCCGATCATCCGACCGCAGCATTCGGGACCCCTGAGGCTTAGCCGAGCGCCCACATCGCCACCGCCGCGGTGGCCGCCACATTGAGCGAATCAATTCCATGCGCCATCGGAATCTGCACAATGGTGTCAGCGCTGGCGAGCGCCTCTGCCGTGAGACCCTCCCCCTCGGCGCCGAGCACAAGCGCGAGCTTCTCGGGCGCCACAAAGTCACGCAGGCTCACGGCATCCGGGCTCAGCGCCAGGGCCACCACCTGAAAGCCGGATACCGCGAGTATCTGCCGCGCGGACGGCCAGTCCCCGAGACGCGTCCACGGCACCTGGAGCACAGTGCCCATTGACACCCGGATGGCGCGCCGGTAGAACGGGTCGGAACACCGGGGCGTCACGAAGACGGCATCCGCTCCGATGGCTGCGACCGAGCGGAAAATCGCGCCGACGTTGGTGGGGTCAGCCACGTTTTCGAGGATGATCACCCGTCGGGCCCCCTCGAGCAGCGAGGTCGCAGTCGGGAGTGCAGGCCGGTGCATCGCCGCGATCAGCCCGCGATGAAGCAGATAGCCGGTGAGCTCCTCAAGCAGTTCACTCGGCCCGGAAAATATCGGCACGTCGCCTCCGACGATGGCCCTCGCCTCGTCAACGGTGTTGCCGAGGGCGAGCACGGAGCGCGGACGGTGCCCGGCGGCGATCGCACGCCGCAGCACCAGCGCCGACTCGGCGATATAGAGCCCGTGCTCGGTGCCACGGGCCTTCTTGAGCGCAACATCCGTCTGGTGCGAGTAATCGGCGAGCCGGGGATCGGAGAGATCCGCGATCTCGACGACGGTCACGCGACGGTGTGTGGTGCGAGCACGTATTTCGTCTCGAGGTACTCGTCGATTCCGACGTCTCCGCCCTCGCGGCCGAGCCCGGACTGCTTGACCCCACCGAAGGGCGCCGCCGCATTCGACACGACTCCCACGTTGAGGCCCATCATTCCGGTCTGGATGCTGTCGATCAGTCTCAGTCCGCGGGCCAGGTCGCGCGTGAAGGCATAGCTCACCAAACCGTACTGGGTGTCGTTGGCCTTGGCCACGGCATCCGTCTCGTCGCTGAAGGTCGTGATCGACAGCACCGGCCCGAAGATCTCCTCGCGCAGGATGTCGCTTCCGGGCGTCACGCCGGTAATCACGGTCGGCGCATAGAAGGTGCCATCGCGGTCAACGGGGGATCCGCCGGTAAGGACTGTCGCCCCCCGGGAGACGGCATCTTTCACCAGGTCATCGGCTTTTGTAACCGCAGCGGCATTGATGAGCGGGCCGATCGCGACACCCTCCTCGGTACCTCGGCCGATTGTCAGGGCATTCACCCGCGCGGTCACGCGAGTGGCGAATTCTTCGGCAACCGCCTCGTGCACGATGAATCGGTTCGCCGCCGTGCAGGCCTGGCCGATGTTGCGGAACTTGGCGATCATCGCGCCGTCTACCGCGGTATCCAGGTCGGCATCCTCGAACACCAGGAACGGCGCATTACCGCCAAGCTCCATGGAGGTGCGCAACACGTTGTCGGCGGCCTGCTTGAGCAAGCGCACTCCGACGGGAGTCGATCCGGTGAAGCTCAGTTTGCGCAGCCGAGGGTCCGCGATGATCGGCCCGGAGACGTCACCTGAGGTCGAGGTGGTGATGACGTTGAGCACGCCCTTCGGCAAGCCCGACTCCTCGAGGAGTCGTGCGAAGTAGAGGGTCGTTAGCGGGGTGAGCTCCGCCGGCTTCACCACCGCCGTGCAGCCCGCGGCTAACGCTGGGGCGATCTTGCGCGTCGCCATCGCGAGCGGAAAGTTCCACGGCGTGATGAGGAAGCAAGGTCCCACCGGGAAGCGGGTGACGAACATGCGCCCGGTGCCCTCCGGGTTCACGCCGTAGTGACCCCCGATACGCACAGCCTCTTCGCTAAACCAGCGAAGGAACTCGCCGCCGTATGTGACCTCGCCGCGTGCCTCCGCGAGAGGCTTGCCCATCTCGAGAGTCATCAGCAGGGCGAATTCGTCTGCCCGCTCCTGCAGCAGATCGAACGCACCGCGCAGGATTTCACCGCGCACCCGCGGAGCGGTGGACCCCCATGATTCCTGGGCCGCAGCGGCGGCATCCATCGCCAGAGCGCCGTCTGCGACGGACGCGTCAGCGATGGTCTTGATCACCAATCCAGTCGAGGGATCTACCACCTCGATCGCTCGGCCAGAAGTGGATTCAACCCACTCTCCTCCAATGAAGAGTCGGTCGGGTACCTTGGCAAGCAGTTCGGATTCAGAGATCGCACTCATGCTTCCAGTCTAGTTTTACGTTGACCTTTCGACTCGCACTCCAGCGGATACCAGCTGCTCGAGCGCGCGAACGCTCGATGCCGCTGCAACCCCCACGATGAGGTCCTCGAGAACCCGAACCGTCCGTCCGCTCGCCTGCGCATCAAGGGCGGATGCGAGCACGCAGTAATCCGTGGCGATTCCGACGACGTCGATCTCCTCGACGCCCAGGTCGTCGAGTCTCTGCGGCAAGGGCTCGCCATCATCCGTCACACCCTCGAAGATCGAGTATGCCGGGCACCCCTGGCCCTTGCGCACGCCCACCGTGACCGCCGAGGTGTCAAGCGCCGGATGGTAGTCGGCACCGATCGTGCCTGCCACGCAGTGCACCGGCCAGGTGGTGACGAAGTCCGGGGCATCCGTCGTCGCGAAATGACCACCGTTGTCGTTGTCGGCATCATGCCAGTCGCGGGAGCCGAACACCTGGTCGTAGCGATGCGGATGCTGAACCAGATACCGCGTGATGCCCGCGGCGACAGCGGCGCCGCCCTCAACCCCGAGGGCGCCTCCCTCAGTGAAGTCGTTCTGCACGTCGATGATGAAGAGAACGCGGGTCACGAGCGTCAGTTGTTCGACAGGTTGTTACCGCATTTGAAGACGGCCGTTGTGATGGTGTCAAGGGCAGGAATCGTGCGGCTGTTGATCGCTCCGAGAGCGTAAAAAGCGAACGACAACGTCGCGCCATCGGTGGCGTGCACCACACCCGCGAGAGCATATTCAGACTTGATCCAGCCGGTCTTCGCATTGACGGCACCGCGGGCGACCGCGTTAGCCCCGGTGAACCGGCTCGCGAGCGTGCCGGTTTTGCCGGAAATCGGCAGGGCGTCATAGATGATGTTGAGGTTCTGCTGGCCGCCGGCGACCTTCGCCATCAACCGGGCGACGAACGTGGCAGGCACGACGTTGTTGTCGCTGAGCCCCGACCCATCACGAATGCCAACGCCGGTCGTTGTGAGTCCGTACTTGGCGAGCGCGGCCGGGATCACCTGGGCGAGAGAGGCGGACGAGCCGTTGCTTCCCGCGACCTTCGAGGTCTGGCGGGCGAGGTATTCCCCCAGCGTGTTGTCAGATATTGGCAGCATGTAGGCCACGAGGGCGCGCACCGGTTGCGACTTTACTTCGCCGAGCAACGTCGCGCCCGCTGGTGCGGTGCCGGTGGTCACGTGCGCGGCCCCGGAGATGCCGAGGTCCGCCGCGAAGGCGGCACCCGCATCCGCGATCGGATCGCTGCTGCGCTGGCTGTTCTGTGCCTGGGGATTTGCTCGCCCGCCGTCGACGGTGAGGGCGGTGACTTCCGGCTGGGAACCCTCGGACTGTTCGGTGCGCTCCCAGCTCGGATCCCAGTTGTCGGTGGGGTCCCAGTAGGTCGAATCGAGCACGATGTCGGTGATCGGCACAGAGCTCTTGGCCCGCGCCTGGGCGGCGAGGTCACTGAGTTTCGGAGCGCCGCGATACACGCTCTCCTGGCCGGCGCCAAGAGCGCTGAGCGTGGGATCGCCACCACCGACCAGCACGACAGAACCGGGGGTCGATCCCGCGTAGACCTTCGTGGATATCTGATAGTCAGGGCCGAGCACGGTAAGTGCTGCCGCGGCAGTGAGCGTCTTGAGCACGCTCGCAGTGCGAGATGGCGTCGCACCATTGCGATCGAACAGCACCTCGCCGGTGGTGGTGTTGATCACACTGCCCTGAAAAGTGAGCAGGTTCGGATCCGAGGCGGGCGCCGCGACCGAACAGGTGCGCAGGCGGGTGGCTGCGGCGATCGCGGCAGGCACCGGCCGGGTCGGCGTGGGCGAGGGCGTCGCGCTCGGGTTCGCCAGGGAAACCGGAGTGGAGGCATCCGCTTTCGAGGATCCGACAGCGGCACCGGCGACGATCGACCCCGTCGCCAGAAGCACGAAGACCACACCGAGGGCGGAGAACAGCCAGGCATTGGGATGCTTAGCGACCATTGCAAAGATGCCTCCGCGAGCGGGCTGAGGGGCCGCGGACCCGAATGCTTCGGCGATCGGGGACGTCACGAGCACCGTGGTCTCCTGCTCGGCCGCGGTCTCGTGCTCGACCGCGGGAAGCACAGAAGTTGCCTCGGCCACCGATGCCGACTGCGCAAGCTCGCGGGCTTCCCGCCGGGTCAATGGCTGCGTCGGCGGCGTCACCGATGGCGCATTCAGGGGATCGATCGTGGGCTCTGCGGCCTGCGGATCTTGCGGGTCACTCACACCCCCATGATAACCGGGCTTATTCTGCGGGGTACGAGAGCCCGATCTGGGCACGCACGGCGTCGAGGGTCTCCATGATGCGAATACTTTCCCTGGCCGGAAGGATCACAGGAGAGAGGTCGCCCTCCCTGATTCGGCGCTCGAACTCCCACGCCTGGAACTGCATACCGCGGTGCGAAACAGAGTTTTCAAAGCGTTCCACCACCCTGTCCTGATTGTCGAACACCGTGAAGGTCGTGGGCGCGTACCAGACGGCGTCCACGGCGATCCGCCCTCCCGTTCCGAGTATCGATGCGGTGTTCGGTCCCTTCGTATCGAGCGCCGAATGGAGCACGGCCTGTCGGCCATCCTCAAATCCGAGCAGGATTGCGGTCTGCCGATCGACACCGGTCGCCGTCTTCGCCGCGATCGCGCGCACCGTTTCGGGCGTGCCGAACAGATCGAACGCGAACGACACCGGGTAAATGGCGAGGTCGAGCAGCGCCCCGCCGCCGAGCGTCGGATTGTTGATGCGGTGCAGGGGGTCTTTCGGCAGGTCCTGGTTATGGTCGGCAATGAGCGTGCGCACGTCACCGAGGGTTCCGGCGGCGATGATCTCGCGGATACGCAGCATATGAGGCAGAAAGCGCGTCCACATCGCTTCCATCACCACGAGTCCATGGGCCTCACCTGCCTCGACGACCGCAATCGCCTGGGCCGCAGTGAGGGTGAAGGCCTTCTCGATGAGCACGTGTTTGCCCGCTCGCAGTGCGAGTACTGCGTTCTCCGCGTGGAACGGATGCGGCGTCGAGATGTAGATCGCGTCGATTCCGGGGTCGGCCACGAGCGCTTCGTAGCTCCCGTGGGCCGTGGGGATGCCGAACTCGGCCGCGAAGGCATCCGCTGTCTCCTGCGAGCGCGAGCCGACCGCGGCCACTGTGAAGCCGCAGCCGAGGAGATCGGCAGTCTGGGTGTGGGCGATGAATCCGGTGCCGAGGATGCCCCAGCGGATCGGTGCGGTTGGGTTGGTCGTCTCAGCGATCAGAGGAGAAGTCACGAGACGAGAATCTAGCAGGAGCTCAGCATCCGCCCCAGCGCGCCGCGGCGCGGGTGAATCCAGGGTTCTCGTCAGGCACTCCCCCATGGGTCATCGCAAAGTAGATACAGACGCCAGCGGTACTGCCAACAGACGGGCGGTAGAGCGAAGCGCGGTGCGGAAGTGAGTCCCACCACTTTTGGGCCACGGTTGCGCCGCTGTTGCCCGATCCGCCCGCGAGGTTGCCATCGCATCCCCTGGCCGGCACGGAATCCGAGTAGTAGGCGCCGTTATCGTCGGGAGCGAGGCTTCTCACGCCGGAGTGGCCCCAGGTGTTTCCGGGGTTTGTGCTCGGATCCTCTGCCATCCAATAAAGGCGCTGCTCCATGCAGGAGTCATAGCGAAAGTTGCCGGAATCGATGGGCTGGAGACAGTTGGCAGCACGGATCGCATTGAGGGTCGCCGAGAACGACTGGATGTCTCCGCTGGTCGTTCCGCCGATGCCCGATTCGCTTCCACCGGGCGCGCTTCCGCCCCCACCCCCGTCACCCGGGCAGGAGGAACCGGCCGCGGCGGCCGCGGCACGGCGGTCTGCCGTGCTCGCTCCGGCGCTGCTCCCGCCTCCCCGACTGGTGCGCCCGCTACCGGCTACGGTCGGTGCGGCGGGAGGTGCGACGACAACCGGGATCGGCACGGGCTTCTGGCCAAGGTGCTCGGTGTCGGAGGCGAGGTATGCCGCAGTGGCCGCCGCAGTAGCCGATGCAGTAGCCACTGCGGCTTTGGCGAGAAGCACCTCGTTGACGATGGTGGCTGGCACTGCGACAGAAGTAACGGGAGCCACCGCCGAGGAGGCATAGACCGGAGCCGTCGAACCGGCAGCTGACGCGGAGGACACGCTACCGGTGAGCGATGGCCCACCGCCGCCGACAAAGGGAAGCAGAAGAGTGAGCACGACGGTGAGTATCGTCGTGAGAAGTGCGAACCGCTTCATTCCAGATTCCCCCGAACCCCTATGAGGTCGGCATTCCAGTGCCGAACCTCTTTCCAACGGTAGGTCCCGCACCGAGGCATCACAAGTAAATACGGTAGCTGTGCTCGAAAGTTCCCCCGAAGTGGGGGCGTTTCACTGCGACACTCTCTCCTCATCGAGGGGACAGAATGCACGTTTCTCCCCCCAACCGGGGTACATTGTGCTGGCTCCATGGCTTGGCCAACCTTCGAGAATGCCCAATGAACTACCGATCGCCTCCGGCGCGCGTACCTTCACAGTGGCGTGCCGACTCTTTCCGTCGGGTTTCGCCGGGGTCCGGTATCGTGTGGTTACTGTGCCGGGCCCCCCTTTTTCGCCGGATCCCGTTATTTGCGTCCGCTCAAGCCGGGGTGATTCTCAGCATCACGCGTTTCCTGCCCTCTTTTCGAGGCGCTCAAAGAACATGAAAATCTTGTACTCAGCACTGAACTTGGCGAGGAAGATGGTGTTCAGCTTCGCGGTTACCTCCACACCGGCCGCGATGTGAGGTCGCTCGGCAAGAAGCTGCTCGTCAGCAACGCGAAATGACGCGATGCGGGACCGAACAGAGGACCGGCCCACCGGGCATACGTCGCTCACTTTCTTCGGCGACGAATCCGCGCCACACTTCCGCCGACTGTCAACGCAGTTCTCCGCGATAGATGCCTTCCACGTGGACGCCGAGGCGAGCGCTAACGGCGGCAACCGGGTGACTGCGGCCAACGTTCCGGCCTCCACCCTCTACCGCACCGGTGGGCATCTTGAAGTCAGTGCCCGACGGACAACTGCGGGTTCCTTTTCCACGCCCCGAGGCTACGGGGTAGGACCGGTCGTTCCGGAGGGCGAACATCCGTCATCCGACTGTCGTCTATAGTTAGTTTACAACAAGTAACTATGTGGCGCTCAATGACGAGGCCTTGGTATGGAGGCAATCGTGGGGCAGAAGACCGTTAAAACTCGAACCGGGATGTTTAACAAAGACCACCCGAACTACAAGTGGATCGCGCTGAGCAACACGACCCTCGGCATCCTGATGGCCACCATCAACGGGTCGATCGTGCTCATCTCGCTGCCGGCCATCTTCACCGGCATCAAGCTCAATCCGCTCGAACCCGGCAACGTGAGCTACCTGCTCTGGATGCTCACCGGCTACATCCTCGTAACCGCGGTGCTCGTCGTGAGCTTCGGTCGACTCGGCGACCTCTACGGCCGGGTCAAGATCTACAACCTCGGTTTCGTCATCTTCACGATCTCCGCGATCTTCCTCGTCTTCGACCCCTTCACCGGTGGGCAAGGAGCCCTCTGGCTGATCGGATGGCGCGTGGTGCAGGCCGTCGGAGGCTCGATGCTCTTCGCCAACTCCACCGCGATCCTCACCGATGCCTTCCCGATCGAACGCCGCGGCTTCGCGCTCGGCATCAACCAGGTCGCTGGTATTGCTGGCACCTTCCTCGGGCTCATCGTGGGCGGCGTGCTCGCCGAATTGGATTGGCACGCCATCTTCATCGTGAGCGTTCCCTTTGGAATCCTCGGCACGATCTGGTCGTACAAATCGCTGCACGAGGTCGGTACCCGGGCCACCGGGAAGGTCGACTGGCCGGGCAACATCGTCTTCGCGATCGGACTCGTGGCGCTCCTCACCGGCATCACCTACGGCATCCAGCCCTACGGCGACTCGTCCACCGGGTGGTTCAACCCCTGGGTACTCACCGGCATCATCGGCGGCATCGCTTTCCTAATCGGATTCGTCTTCCTCGAGCTGCACACCACGGACCCGATGTTCAACATGCGGCTGTTCCGCATCCGCGCCTTTGGCTGGGGCAACTTCGCCGGCCTCCTCGCCTCGATCAGCCGTGGTGGGCTGCAGTTCATGCTGATCATCTGGCTGCAGGGAATCTGGTTGCCGCTGCACGGCTACTCCTACGCGAGCACACCCCTGTGGGCGGGCATCTACCTGTTGCCGCTCACCATCGGATTCCTCGTCTCCGGTCCGGTATCCGGGTCCCTCTCCGACCGCTTCGGTGCCCGTGCCTTCGCGACCGGCGGGCTGTTGCTTGTCGCAGCGACCTTCGTGGCTCTGCTGCTCATTCCGGTGGACTTCCCGTATTGGCTGTTCGCACTCATCACTTTCCTCAACGGCGTGGGATCGGGGCTGTTTGCAGCTCCGAACCGCACCGCAATCATGAACAGCGTGCCCGCCAACCAGCGAGGCGCGGCATCCGGGATGACCGGCACGTTCCAGAACGCGGGAAACTCGCTCTCGATCGGCATCTTCTTCTCGCTGATGATCGCCGGCCTCGCCACGAGCCTTCCGAACGCCCTGCGCTCGGGACTGACGGCGCACGGCGTGGGTGCAACCGTCGCCAACCAGGTCGCGGCGACTCCTCCGGTGGGCAGTCTGTTCGCGGCCTTCCTCGGCTACAACCCGATCGAGTCCATTCTCGGGCCGACCGGCGTGCTGAAGTCCCTGTCGTCGTCGAACGCGGCGGCGCTTACCGGCAAGACATTCTTTCCGCAGCTGATCGCCGAACCATTCCACGCCGGCCTCGTGATCGTCTTCATCGCAGCGGCGGCGATGTCGGTGATCGGTGCGATCGCGTCCCTCACCGCCGGGGGCAAGTACATCCACGTCGAGGAGGAGCCGGTTCGCGAGGAGGTCCTGCAGGGGGCCACCGCTACGATGAGCAACGTCTAGATCGTTAGGCGCTGGCCGGATGCGGAAGGGAGTGTCACCATCGATCGACTCCTCACCGATTCCGCAGGCCGACTCGCGTTCGTGATCGGCCAGCTCACGCGTCGACTCCGGTCGGCGCGGGGCGGGCTCAGTCACAGCCTGCTGTCGACGCTCGTGTCCGTGGCCAAGCACGGACCGTTGCGCCTCGCCGACCTGGCGCAGGCGGAGCTTGTCTCCGCCCCGAGCATCACCCGGCTCGTCGCCGAGCTCGAAGCGCAGGCACTGGTCTCGCGCACTCCCGATCCGGCAGACGGTCGCGCCTCGCTGATCCAGGTGACGGATGCCGGACTCGAAGCCGTGCAGGTGGCTCGGCGGGTGCGCCAACAGATGGTCGCCGAACTGCTCGAGCCGCTCACGGCCGATGAGGTCACCTCGATCGAGGCGGCACTTCCGGCTCTCGAACGGCTGATCGAACCGCGCTGACCTGTGACGCTGCTTGCGCCGCTGCTGCGGGCGGGTCACGCTCGGGAACGACCTCGGCATCGCCTCCACCGCCGCGCCCAAAAGTGCCACGCGCGCCGAAAAGATCGGGCGCGCGTGGCACTTTTGGGCGCGGAGACCCGAACCTCCGCCGATGCAAGTCCGAGAACGGAGCGCCAGAGATGAGCGAACCGACGGCGGACCGATTGATCACGCCGCACTCGATGCCCTAATCGCAATCGAGTGGTCGGGCATCCGCGTCTCTGTTGTGCAATAATCTGCGTATGAATGCAGATATGCGATGCGGCGGAACGGAACCCGACAGCCAATACGTCGAACTGGCCGTCGAAGTGTTCGCCATGCTCGCCGATGCCACACGGGTACGCATCATCCTCGCGTTGGGTTGCGAGGAACTATCCGTCAACGAATTGGCGGACATCGTCGAAAAAACGCCAGCCGCGGTCTCTCAACACTTGGCGAAGCTTCGGCTCGCTCGTTTTGTGACCAGCCGTCAGGAGGGTACGCGTGTGTTCTACCGACTCGCGAACGAGCATGCGAGGCAGCTGGTGAGTGACGCCATCTTTCAAGCCGAGCACTCGCTCAGCAATGATCCCCCGCACCACCATCACAGGAGTGAGAGTTCCACCATCCCCGTTCAACGTGCCCCTCGCCTCGACTCGACCGAGATCCGCTCGTGAGCCCGACACCTCCCCCACAATCCCATGCCGATGAGCCTCATGCTCATCTCGATGACCACGACCATGACCATCACCACTCGGATGGACATGGCCACGATCACGCCGGCGAACACGGGCACTCTCACCCAACCGGTATCAAGGGATTCTTTTACGGTCTGTTCGTGCCGCACTCCCACGACGCAGCAGATTCGATCGACGACGCCCTGGAAGCGAGCAAAGAGGGCGTGCGCGCCCTCAAGATCAGCCTGTTCATCCTGCTCGGTACCAGCGTCCTACAACTCGTGGTGGTGCTCATCAGCGGCTCGGTTGCACTTCTCGCCGACACCATCCACAACTTCTCCGACGCATTGACCGCCGTACCTCTCTGGGTCGCTTTCGTGTTGGGGCGCCGCGTCGCAACCCGCCGCCATACCTTCGGCTTCGGCCGAGCAGAAGACCTGGCTGGCCTCTTTATCGTGGCGGTCGTGGCCCTCTCCGCAGTTGTGGCGGCTTGGCAGTCAATCAACCGGCTCCTCGATCCTCAGCCACTGCATAATCTGTGGTGGGTCCTCGCTGCCGGTGTCATCGGTTTCGTCGGCAACGAAGCAGTCGCAATTTACCGAATCCGTGTCGGCCAGAGGATCGGATCGGCCGCCCTGGTTGCCGACGGTGTGCACGCACGCACTGACGGCTTCACCTCTCTCGCCGTCGTTGTCGGCGCAATTGGTGTCATGCTCGGCTTTCCGCTGGCGGATCCGATCGTCGGACTCCTCATCTCCGTGGCGATCATCTTCTTGCTCTGGGGCACGGTGCGAAGCATCGGTGGACGGCTGATGGATGCGATCGAGCCAGAGCTTGTTGCTCGCGCCGAGGATGCGCTCTCGGCGACGCCGGGGGTTCTGGGCGTTACGAGGGTGCAACTGCGGTGGGTCGGGCATCGGCTCCAGGGCGCAGCGGAAGTCACCGTCGCTGACACTGCCCTGTCCAAATCCGAAAGTATCGTTCATGAGGCCGAACATCGGATTGGCCAAGCACTACCCAACCTCGACGATATGGCCATTCGCGCGGTGACCGGCGCCCGTGTTTCCGGGCTGCACTCTCACCCAGACTGAAAACGCACTCCTTACCCCGTGGGCTATCCTGCGGGAATGCCACACCAACTCTCTTGTGTAGCGCGAGATGACGGATCCGATAGCTCGAGGAAGACAGCTTGCAAATCTTGGAAGGCTTGAGATGACCGCAGTGACCAGCATTCCCAGTCCCCCTTCCGTGTGGTCACAGTTCCCCCTGGGGCCGCTGACGGTTCACACCTACGCACTCTGTATTCTCGCCGGCATCATCGCCGCGGTGATCATCACACAACGAAGACTCACCACTCGTGGCGCGAAGTCCGGTGTCGTCCTCGACATCATCATTTGGGCCGTTCCCATCGGGATCGTCGGAGCTCGGTTTTATCACGTGTTCACTCACCTCGGGGATTACTTCTTCTCGGGCGCCAACCTCTGGAATATCTTCGCGATCTGGGACGGAGGCAACGCACTATACGGGTCGCTGCTTGGCGGCGCCCTTGGCGCATACATCGGCTGCCGCCGACACGGGATCCGCTTCTGGTCGTTCGCGGATGCCCTCGCCCCGGCGATGCTGGTGGCCCAGTCACTCGGCCGATTCGGCAACTACTTCAATCACGAGCTCTTCGGGTTGCCGACGACTCTCCCCTGGGGCCTGCAGATCGAATCCTCGAATGCGAAATTTCCTCCCGGGCTCGCTGCAGGCACGCTGTTTCACCCACTGTTCCTGTATGAGATCATCTGGAATCTGATCGGTGTGGCGGTGATCCTCTTCCTGGAACGCAAGCTGACGCTGCGCTGGGGCCGCGCATTCGGTCTTTACCTGATTTGGTACGGACTTGGTCGCAGCTGGCTCGAGGCGATCCGCATCGACCCGACGAGCGACGGCTTCCTCGGCATCCCTGCTAACGTCTGGGCTTCATTCGTTGCAATTGCGCTCGGCATCACGCTGTTCGTCATCCAAACCCGACGACACCCCCAGCCAGAGATTTCGGTCTTCCGGGACGGATGGATCCCCCGGGAGCAGCGAGTGTCCCAGCCCGTCGAACCCCCCGAACTGATCGCCGTGAAACCACCTGGCCCAGCCTCGGAAGGCGATGACGTGCATTCGGGATCTTGAGCGCTGCTTCGGCAACGTGAGCAGCCACCGTGGGATGGTCAGTGAGAACCGAATAAAGATCTCACAAAGGTCTCACCATCCCTTCCCCTGATCTGGGAAATGGCGGGACGGCGAATTCATCAATGCCGTCAGTACGTCACCAGGATTCGCCAAGTCGCACCGAAATCAGAGCTGGCCACGATTCCACGCTGGTCGGCG
>ENA-OFCD01001161-OFCD01001161.1-metagenomes-genome-assembly--contig:-NODE-1161-length-14202-cov-4.377041_pt1 | contig 14202 bp, 13 predicted proteins | sample MGYA00153392_OFCD01 | MGnify analysis MGYA00153392 | reverse complement strand
CGCTCCGACACGTCTCGAGGCGCGCGACGAAATCAAAAAACGTCGAGAAGAGCGCACCTCGCGTCAGCCCGCGCGCCATCGGCCGTTTTGGAAATCATGTGTGCTCGCAAGGGTACCGAGGGTTCGAATCCCTCTCTCTCCGCTCCTAGTTAGTTAGTTAGGCCTCCCCATCGGAAATGAATTCCGATGGGGCCGCTCCGCCGCACTCACTGGCGGACGAGAATGAGCGCCAAGATCGCGAGGACGCCCGCGTACACGAAGGTCGCGACTCGCGCGTGCACGCGACCGGCCATGCGGGCGCCGAGGCCTGCGCCCAATGCGAACCCAACAGCGACCGCGGCTAGCAGTGCCCATGGGAGACCGCCCTGCTCTTGCGCGTACACATAGACCGCCGGAAGGCCGATCGGTGGAAGCATCATCGCCAGGGTGGTTGCCTGGGCTTCGAGGCGACTCAGTCCGTTGAATCGTTTCAACAGCGGCAATGCAACCAGGCCTCCGCCGACGCCGAGCAGACCCGACATCAACCCGGCCGCGATCCCGATCGGAACGCCTGTCCAAGGCCGCGTGCTCTGCGAGTTGCCTTGACGATCGACTGCTTTCGCGAGGACCGCGTGAACCGCCGAGACGGCGAGGAAAAGGGCGAAGCCCCACCGAAGCTCCCGTGATGCAACACGATGCGCGAGCCACGCACCACCGAGTGCGCCGAAGAGAAATCCGACGATCAACGCGATGACGAGACTCGTTCGAATCTGAACGCCCGCGCGTCGAAAGGCGAGCACCGCGGGCAGGCCGACCGGCGGAAGGAGAGCTGCGAGAGAGATGCCTTGCGCGCGATGTTGCTCGATGCCGAGCGTGACGACCAAGAGTGGCGCCAGAATTCCGCCTCCTCCAATGCCGAGGAATCCCGACAGAACGCCCGCTAAGACGCCAAATGCGCCGGACGCGACGATCTCGAACGTAGGCGACACGGCGACCTCGCGAGGCCTTTAGAGCGAAGGAGCGGCGCGGTCGACCGGCAGCTTGGCCGCGTTGTACGCAGTCATGCCGCCGCGCAAGTTGATGACTCGTGTGAACCCCATTTGAACGAGAGTCCGCGCGGCCGCGCCCGATCGGCCTCCCGAGCGACACACGACGACGATCTCCTTTTCGACGTCCCAATCGCGCGCCTCCTGCGCCACCGTCGAGAGCGGTACGAGCTCCGCTCCTGGGATGTGACCCAGGTCACCCGTGAACTCGTCCGGCTCGCGCACGTCTACGACGCGCACCTCTTTGAGGTGTTCGTGCAAGAGGAGCGGGTCCGCGTCGCGAAAGCCGTCGGCATGCGCGGCGGAATTGCGAAACAATGCGTGAGTCATCGGTGGTCCTTCGTTTCCGAACTCGCGCCCGTCTCGTCTGCGGCGCGAAAGAGGTTGAGCGGGATTGCCAAGTAGCGTTTCTCGTTGGCGTGGGGCGATGGCAAACGGCCGACGTCCACCTGCGCGCTCCAAAATAGCAGACTTGGCGGCTGCAATGTCGCATCGCGTGCATTGCGGAACGCGACATATTCGGCTTGGATCGTTTCCGCGCGCAGTTTGGATGTTCGCCTCCTTCGACCTTTCGATGGTCGTCTCGTACGCGAGCGCCCTGCCGTTCGGCTGGAAGTCGTGACCGACGAACAAACGTGTCGAGTCGGGGAGCTCATAGAGCTCGGTGTGGCGTCGTAGAGCTGCCGGCGCTGCCGCCGGGAAAATCAACGCGACCGATATCCTAGTCTTCTATGAACAGCGGTCGGCGTCATTTGCGAGCATGGCGGAACCCTCGACAAGTTCATCGGAGACGGCATCTTCGCCTATTTCGGCGCACTCGAGCCGCAAGTCGAGCACCCGCGAAGGGCGATCTCCTGCGCACTCGGAATGGTCGGAGCGCTCGACAAGCTCAATGAGGTTCGCATCGCGCGGGGAGACGAGCGACTGCGCATTGGCGTTGGCGCTCATTCAGGCAGAGTCGTTCTAGGTGATATGGGTCCGAAGGAGCGCAGTAAATATACGGTCATTGGAGACGCAGTGAACCTCGCGGCTCGCATCGAGGACATCACCAAAGGTTTGAATGCCAGCATCCTCGTCTCCGCGCAGGGCCGGTGATGCTCTTACTTTCGAGGCTCGACCGGGTGAGTCCGTTCGAGGCGTGATGGGGCTCGTTCACATATTTGTATCGAGCGTATTTCGCGACAATTGACCATGACACACGCGTTGCTACTCAGTGGGTCGGACAGGTCTTGATGCACGCGAGAAACGGCGCACAAGTCGCACTCTGCTGACACTGGTTTGCGCGCTCATGCTCGTCCCGTTCGCCGCGGAGCCGCACGATCCAGCGTCGCTCCCCGGCGCGGCGTCTTTCACGCTCGCGTCACTCTTCGCCGCATCACCGCCTCGCGCGTCGCCGACAGCGTCTGCGATCGCATCTGGCGCAGCGGCGTCTCCCGTGTTGTCGGACGCAGAACTGCCACATGCGATCAGCAAAACTGCAAGCGCGCCAATGGAGCCAAGTGGCCGACAATCTCACCTCTACACGACTCGCACGGCACTGATCATTACTCTTCAATCGTGTGCACGAAGGCCCAGGGCACGCCGACCGAGCCTGGCTCATTCTTCATTGGCGCCGAGGCGACCAAAATTTGATAGTCGCCCGGATTGGGGGGCAGGCATGAGATTGTAGTCTTGTTGCCAGGGGTCACCGTGCAAGTCGAATAGGCGCCGCCCACCGTTCTTCGCGTCGCGAACGCGAACGCCACCAACGCGTGTTGCTCTGGATTGTCGATCGCCAAACGCGCTGGGCCTTTGGTGAACATCGGATTGCCGACTTCGCCAATGAAGCTCAAATGCGCCGCGTAGAAGCTCGGCGTCATGAGCGGGTGCGCGCCGATGGTCACTCGATTGATTTCAGTGTTGGTGTGCAAATCCTCTTCTCGATCGGGCAGATGCGACTGCGCGAAAATCGCGGGCGGTACGAACAAGTATTCAGTGGAGTACGGCCGCGAGTCCCAGGTCGCGTCGATCATCAGGTACTGATCGCCCACGTGCGCGACGTTCCACGCGTGATAGCCGACGTCGTCGTCCCAAGTACGCGCATAGCCGGTGACGTATTTGACGTCGAGCCCCGCGTATTTCCCGAGCTCGGAAAGGAGAGACGCGTAGTCGCCGCACACGCCGACACGCGAACGGAACACGATGTCCGCCGCGGGAGGGTACGGTCCGTACGTCCGTCGAGAACGCCGTCGCGGGCGTTCGGGGCGGCGCGTGTGTCTCCCAGAAGGACTTGAGCGAGGTGGCGCTCGAAGGGGCGGCCTCGCGTGCGCGATCATGGCGGAGGCGCGTCGCCACCCAATCGTGCAGCGCCTTCAATCGGCGCACGGGGTCTGGCTCCTTCGCCGTGATGGCGAGCGCGACGGACTCGATGCTCGTCTCGTCCGACGCCGGCATGTTCGCGACGAACGGCGCGACGGGCTCGCGGCAAGGCCACAGAGCCGCTTCGTTCGCGGACCCCGTGGGCGTGTGTAGGCGCCGAGCAGGCGAGACCGCCCACGACGCACAAGGTTAGCCAACCGCGGGCCATACCAGGAGATACGCTTGCAAACGGCGGGATTCCCCTTCACAAGGTCGGTTCAATGCAACACCCGTATGCTGCGTTCGTCCACAAAGTGCAGAAGCCCGGCCGATACGTCGGCGGCGAGCACGGCGCGGTCAAGAAGGATTGGGCCTCCGTGCAGGCGCGCGTGTGCCTCGCGTTCCCGGACATCTACGACATCGGGATGAGCCACCTCGGCTTCAAGATCCTCTACAAGATCTTGAACGACGACCCGCGAACGCTCGCCGAGCGCTGCTACGTGCCGTGGATCGACATGCAGAAGGAGATCACCGACCGAGGGCTCCCGCTCGTGTCGCTGGAGAGCGCGCGCGTGCTGCGAGAGTTCGACGTCGTCGGTTTCTCGCTGCAGTTCGAGCTCACGTACACGAACGTGCTGACGATGCTCGATATGGGCAAGATCCCGCTGCTTTCGGCGGATCGCGGAGAAGACGACCCGCTCGTGATCGCGGGCGGTCCCACGGCGACGCACCCCGAGCCGATCGCCATGTTCATCGATGCCATCGTGATCGGTGACGGTGAAGAGGTGCTCACCGATCTCGCGCTCATGTGGACGGACCTCAAGAGCAAGGGGCTCAAACGCGCGGAGCGATTGCGTGAGATCGGCAAGCACATCGGCGTCTATGTGCCGAGCCTCTATACGACGGCGATCGACCCGGACACCGGCCTCGAGGTCGTGGACGCACCCATGCACGATGACTTGGCGCTGCCGATCCGGCGCAACCTCGTCGACGATCTCAATCGCTTCCCTTTCCCGGATGACGGACCCGTCGGCGGTCCCGAGGCGATCTTCGATCGCATGTCGATCGAGATCGCGCGCGGCTGCACCGAGGGCTGCCGCTTCTGCCAGGCCGGCATGATCTATCGGCCCGTCCGCGAGCGCGATCCGCAGCAGATCGTGGATACGGTCGTCAGCGCCGTGAAGAAGAGCGGCTACGACGAGGTGAGCCTCACTTCGCTCTCCACGGCGGACTACTCGTGCATCGCGCCGCTCATCCAGAAGGTCACCGAGAAGCTCGCGCCTGAACGCGTCTCGCTCGGCGTGTCTTCGCTGCGTGCGTACGGCTTGGAGGAGCCCGTGCTGGACGACATCACGCGTGTGCGCGCGAGCGGCATCACGTTTGCGCCAGAGGCAGGCAGCCAGCGGATGCGTGACGTCGTGAACAAGAACGTCACCGAAGAGCAGCTGATGACCACGGCCGAGCGCATCTTCTCGCGCGGCTACAAGTCGATGAAGCTCTACTTCATGATCGGCCTACCCACCGAAGAGGAGTCCGACGTGCGCGAGATCGCCCGCGTCGGGGCGCGCGCGCTGGACATCGGCAGGCGACTCAAGAAAGCGATGAACGCTCCCGCACCCACCGTGGTCGTGAGTGTCTCCACGCACGTCCCCAAGCCGCACACTCCGTTCCAGTGGGCCGCGATGGATCGGCACGCGCTCGTGCAAGAGAAGCAGGCGTGGCTTCACGAAGAAGCCAAAATCGGAGGCAGCTGGCTCGAAGGTGTCTTCGCGCGCGGCGATCGCAAAGTGGGCTTCGCCCTCTTGCGCGCGTATCAACTCGGCGCGCGTTTCGACTCCTGGGAAGACCAGCTCAAGATCGCGATCTGGGAGCAGGCGTTCGACGAGGTGGGCATAGACATCACGCGCTACCTCGGCACCATCCCGCTCTCGGCACGCTTGCCTTGGAGTCACATCGACGTGGGCCTCGAGGAGGGGTTCCTCGCGAGCGAGTACAAGAAATCGTTGAAGAGCCGTCTGTCGCCGCCGTGCGGCAAGGTGGCGGGCGCGTTCATCCACCACACCAACGTCGCGGACGCAGAGCGCGATGACAAGAAGCTCGTCTGCTACGACTGCGGCGTCGCGTGTGATTTGTCCGCGATGCGCACGGAGCGCAGGGACTACCTCATCAAGCTCGGCGCACGTGAGCCGCGGGTGGTGGTGCCCAAAGTGGTGGTGCATGAAACCGGCAAGAAACGGCCCCCGCGCATCATTCAAGGCGAGCCCCTTCGCTACCGCTTCGCGTATACCAAGTGCGGACCGTCTGCGTTCTTGGCGCACCTCGATCTGATCCGCGCGCTGCCGCGATCGTTTCGTCGCGTGGGGCTGCCGCTTTTCTACTCGTCCGGGTTCCACCCGAAACCGGACATGACGTTCGGGCCCGCGCTCTCGCTCGGCGTGCACAGCATCGGCGAGATCGTCGACATGAAGATGGCGTGCGACGTTGAGCCCGCTTCGTTCCTCGAGCGGCTCACCGAGAGCTCGCCGCAGGGACTGCGCTTCCTCGGTGCAGTGAGACTGGGCGCGAACGACGCGGCGATCTCGCGCGTCATCGACTCGCAGCGCTACGCGGTCGCGATCCCGCGCAAATCGCTGGCGTCGCGCGGAGGCGTTGCTTGGCTTCGCGAGCGCGTGGCCGACGTGCTCGCCAGCGAGTCCTTGTCGGTGGTGCGGCGCATCGACGGCATCGGAAAGAAGATCGAGGTTCTCGCCTTCTTGAAGGAGCTTGTCGTGGAGAGCGAACGCGCGATGGGCGCGATCCTCGAGGCGGGGCTCGCGGGTGATTTTGTCGCGATGGAGGCGCTCGTCTCGGTGAGCAACTCGGGCGGCGTGAAGATCGCCGAGGTGCTCGAGGTGATCGACCCCACGCTGGATTTCCAGGCCGTTCGTACGGAGATGGGGAGAACGCACGAGGGCGCGATGATCTCTCCGCTCGACACCGCAGCACTGCGCGCGCTCCGAGGAGCGCCTGTCGCGATCACGGAGACAGAAGCCGACGCTCCGCCCGCGATGTAGGCGCAGGATGAAGCTCGCCGGGCTGCGCGCTTCCGATCACTCGTCGCAGGAATCGCTGCCCCAGTTCCATCGTTGACGAACCGCTCCGCAGAGCTTGGCGCCGACGAGCACGCCGCCGAGGCTCGCCAACGCGGGCAGGTAGCCGTTGCCGAGCTGCACGAGCGTGACGGCAGGGCACGCGCCCGTCACGGCCCAGCCCACGCCGAAAAGGCCCGCGCCGACCACTGTCGCCTTGTGAACACGGCGCGCGGGTAGCTTCGCGCGCCGTGCGAGCACGAAGAATGCGACCGCCGAGATCCCGACTGCGCCGCAGAACGTGAAGAAGAGCCGCATGTCGTGGAAGACGAACATGTCGTGCATTTGGCCGTAGTCGCTGAAGCCAGTGGCGGTGAGGACGCCGCCCAGGACCACGCCCATGATCGCCGCGCCGAGGTGAAGTCTGTTCATGACCGCGTCACCAGGGCGAGAGCGAACGAGACGGCGATGGCCACGCCCATGAAGATGCCGGTGGCGATCAGGCTGCCGGGTTGCATTCGTGCGCAGCCGCTGAGGCCGTGGCCGGTGGTGCAACCGCCCGCCATACGCGTTCCGAATCCGACGAGGACGCCGCCGACGGCGAGTGTCGGCCACACGTTCCAACCGCTCGCGACGAGGTGACCGAACGACTCACCGAGATCCTTGTGGATCGAGAACTTTCCCATCGCGAGCGCGCCAACGAGGCCCCCGACGAAGATGAAGGCGACGAACGTCACGTGTGCGCTCCACGGAAGGCGCGGCAGTACGATCTCCTTCGAGGCAGGGACGGGCGGACTCTCTGCGGCGACCTTGGCCGCCGCCTCCGGACCGAACTCCTCGAGTGTGGCCGCGAGCATCGCCGCGCGCATCTCGTCTGGGTGCTCGGCGAGGTCTGCCGCGACTTTGTCGTTCGCACGTGCCTGCCAGTCGATCGCGCGCGAAACGCTTCCGGACACGCCCATCGTGCGCTGGACGAATAGAAAATAGCCGACTGTTGCTAACGCCATCGCCGGCGCGCCGATCCACCAAGGTAGAAATTGCATCGTATCTCCTAGCCAGCGTCTTTCGACGTTCGCAGTTTGATGAGCTTGCCGTTGGGAAGCATGTTGGGCGGCACGTCTGCGCCGGAGCAGACCATCTTGTGCCTCGCGCACCGCGAGTAGTCGCTCTCGCAGTAGCCCATCTGCCAAACACGCAGCGCGGACTCCATGCGGAATTGTTCGAAGAGCGGGCAGTCCTTCGTGTGCGGGCAATTCACGAACCAAGCATCACATGACTTCGCAAAGATTCGCAACACGACACTCGATTTCCGTTCGCCGACATGCGCCTCCAGTCACCCTGACCCGCGCCAGAGATGGGCGCTGTAGGGAGCTGCACTTCATGAACCCCGCTAAATGCAAGGGGATGGCGAGAGGATCGTTGACGTATCACTCGTCGAGTATGTACGGTGACTTGGGCTCTTTTCGCTTTATATCCTGACGGAGGTCACTATGAACAAGTGGTGGACGCGGACGGCTTGTGTGGTTGCGAGCGCTTCTCTTGCGGCTCTTTTTGCGACGGATCGGGTGGCCAAGGCAGGCAACACGGAGGAGCAGGACGACGCCGACGACGGTAGCGTTGGGGAAAAGACCCTGTACGTGTGGGCGGGTGACCAGGCTCGAGTCGCGCCCGACTTTCTCGCGGTGATCAACTTCAACGAGCACTCGAGCCACTACGGACAGGTCATTCGTACCGTGCCGCTGGCCGGGCCCGGCGCGGTCGGCAACGAGCCTCACCACTGTCATCTTTCCGCCGACAAAAACACGCTCGCTTGCGGGGGGCTCCTGAGCCTTCTGAGAGGACAGAACGGCATCTTCTTCTGGGATGTGAGCAAAGCGCGCCATCCCAAATTCCTCAAGTCGATGTCGGTGCCGAACTCCAGCATCACCGACGACTTCTATCCGCTCCCCGGCGGCGGGTTCCTGATCACCAATATGGGATCGGCCTCCGGCGGCGCGGGGGGTCGTTTGGTCGAGGTCGACAAGAACCTGAATCTCGTCAACGAGTATCCGAGCGTCCCTCCAACGGACGGCTTCAATCCGCACGGCATCGACGGTCGAGACGACAACAACGAGCTCGTCACGAGCGACTTCATCAACCCCGTCACGACGCTGAATGCGTACTCCGGACCCGTGGAGCTTCGAAGCTCGCTGCGATTTTGGAACCTCTCCGCTCGCGCGCTGACGCGCAGCGTATTTCTGCCCGACAATGCCGGTACCATGGACGTCAAGCTCGTCCCCGGCGACGCGCACGGCCGCGCGATCACGGCCAACATGTTCACCGGCCGCGTGTACACGGTGGACCCGACCGACGGGAGCTTCGTCCAGTCCTTCGACTGCGAGAACATCGTCCCCGAAGTGGTCGTCCCCGTTCGCGGCGGCATGACTCAAATCTTGGCGATGCCCAAGCGCGGCGACCGGCTGATTTTTGCCTCGTTCCAGGCGGGTCAGGTCGGCATGCTCGATATCAGCAACCTCACCGCCGCCAACGGGTTCGCGCAGCAGAGCGTCGTGAACCTCGGCATCTTTGCCGGCCCGCACGACATCAACCTCACCGAGGACGACTCGCGTTTGGTGGTCACCGACTACTTCCTCAACGAGGACAACTTCGGCAAGATCCACTTCGAGGGCGACCACAAAGTGCATGTCATCAAGGTGACGCACGACACGCTCACCGAGGACACGCGATTTGCTCTGGACTACAACACGGCGTTCTCGACGGGTCCGGCGCGTCCACACGGCTCGGCGATGAAGTAGCGGCGACCAAAGCCTCAAGATTGCGCGAGCGCGTCGCTTCCTTGGCGGCGCGCTCGCGTTTTGTGAAGCGTCACAGGATCAGGTGGGCCCGGGAAACTCAGAACCGCGCCATGCGCCGGTCTCTTCGGCGTCGAACCCGGGAGGCGGATCTGCGCCGCCCTCGAAGAACTCAAGCAGCTCGTGTCGTCTCGCGCGCGCGTCTGCGCGACCCATCTCGATGAGCTGTCTGCAGAACGCACCGTCGAACAACAAGTACGACGCAAGGTCTGCCTCGCTTCCGACGCCGAGGTCGAGCAGCGTGAGCAAACGCTTCGTGACGAACGGATCGCCCTTGAATCGGCCGCGGCGTACGTGATCGCTCGCGAGGCGACCGATGTCCTCGCTCGGGCGAATCACGAAGCTGTGCACGTAGCGGTACTGCGGGTCGTGTCGTTCGGCGGCCTTCTTGCTGAGCGCGTCCACGAAGCCTGGACCGAACGCGGCCTCACCGTCGTCGATCATCGCGTTGATGCGCTTGAGCAGCTCCAGGTCTACGTCGACGTGATCGAGCAAGAACGCGTTGAGCACCTTGCCGAGCAAGAACGCGGCTCCCGGCGCGCGCTGCGTGGGCATGCCGCCCTCGACGCTCGCCATGCCCTGCACCTCGCGCGACCCGCCGATCGCGAAGATGTGCGTGGCGCCGAGACGGATCGCAGGGGCAATGGGTGTGTTCTGTCGCAGGCCGCCATCGAGGTAGAGATCGTTGTCGATGCGAACGGGTGGGAACAAGAGCGGGATCGCGGCGCTCGCCAGCGCGTGCGGCGGGCCGATGTGCGCTTGACGAAAAAGCGTACGCGGCGGCGCCTTCGCGGGGATCACGGCATCCGGCGACACTTGCATGAACACGACGGTGCGTCCGCCCCGCATCTCCGTCGTGGACACGCTGAGCGCACGTAGCTGGCGGCGACGCAGACAACGCGACACTGCGCGCCAGCTGATCTCGCGCTGCACGAGGTCCGCCATCGGGCGCATGTCGAAGAGCCCTTGCGCTTCACCGAGACCGCCCAGAGCAAGCCGCGGCAGTCCGATCACTTGCTTCATCCCGAAGCCGAGGACGCGCGTGAGCTCGAGGTCGGTCCACAGCTCGACGAGCCTGCGCATGCCGAGCACAGGATCGCCAAGGTGCGCGGCCAGGTAGCACGCGTTGATCGCGCCGACGCTCGTGCCCGAGAGGATGTCGAGCCGAGGTGGAGCGCCGCGCATGCGCGTGAGGTCGTCGAAGAGGTACGACAGCACGCCGACCTCGTACGCGCCGCGCGCGCCTCCGCCGGAGAGGATCATCGCGACCCTACGCGGGCCACCGATCGCGCGGCTCGAGGTCACCCGGTCCCGCTTTCTTTGGCCCCGGTCGCGTCGAGGTCGGCTGGCAGATGCGGGATCGGTGTCGTGTCGAAGAGCGCCGCGACGATGGGGCGCTTGATGAACAGTCGCTTGTTCCTCGGGTCGCGGATGCCGTCCAAGAGCGATTGAGCGTAGTCGATCGCGCGCTGTCTCGCGAGAGGAGCTTGCGGCGATCCAGAGCGCTTGAGCGCGTCGGCGCACAACACGCGGACCTCGAGCCCGTACTCGCAGCCCTGCAGAGACTCGACGACGCCGAGCGCGGTGGTCGCCAGCAGCGTAGCGGCGTGCATCTCGCCGGTGTCCACGCGCGCGGCGGCCTCGAGCGCGACGGACTTGGTGAGGCCCATGAGCCCGTGCTTGGCCGAGACGTACGCGCACTTGTAAGGAGAGGCCACCAAACTGTGCACGCATCCCACGTTGATGATGCGTCCCCAGTCGTTGGCGAACATGGCAGGCAGCAGCTTGCGCACCAACAAGAACGGCGCGGTGAGCATGGTCGCCAGGAGCAGATCCCATTTGGACTCCTCGAAGTCCTCGATCGGTCGCACGTGCTGCAGACCTGCGTTGTTCACCAGGATGTCGACGTCGCCAGCCTCGCGCGCGAGCGCGTGAAGGGAGTCGCGGCAGGCGAGATCAGCGACGATGTATCGAGCGCGCGGCACACCCGCCGCTGCGTCACGCAGGAGCTCCTCCTGGATGTCGCTCATGATGACGTCGGCGCCCGCCAAACCAAGCTCGCGCGCGACAGCGAGTCCGATGCCAGATGCTGCGCCCGTCACGAGGGCGCGCTTGCCCTTCAAGAACTCACCCGTGTGCATCGTGGGTGCTAGCCTCGTCCTCGGATGAAGTCGTGGAGGCGGGGGTAGATCGTCTCGCGCCACCGCTGCCCGCTGAAGATCCCGTAGTGCCCGCAGCCCGGCGCCGTGAAGTGATGTTTGTGCGCCGCAGCAATTCCTGAGCACAAGTCATGGGCTGCCTGCGTTTGGCCGCTTCCAGTGATGTCGTCGAGCTCTCCCTCTACGGTCAAGAGCCGCACCTGCGTGATGTCCTCAGGGGCGACGCGCACGCCTTTCACGCGCCACTCACCGCGCGGGAGTTGGTGCTCTTGAAAGACGATCTTGATCGTGTCGAGGTAATACTCGGCGGGCATGTCGAGCACCGCGTTGTACTCGTCGTAAAAGCGCCGGTGCGCATCGGCACTCTCGTTGTCTCCCTTGACGAGGTCCTTGTAAAAGTCCCAGTGCGACACCAAGTGCTTGCGTGGGTTCATCGCGACGAAGGCGCCGAGCTGGAGGAAGCCTGGGTACACGCGTCGCAGGTATCCCGGGTATCGCTCTGGCACGCTGCAGATCAGCGTGCGCTCGAACCACTCGTACGACTCGCGCGTCGCGAGCGCGTTGACCTCGGTCGGGCTGCGCCGCGTATCGATGGGCGCCCCCATGAGGGTCATCGTCTTGGGCAGGTTGGGCTCTTTCGCCGTCGACATCAGCGAGATCGCTGCGAGCACGGCGACGGCAGGCTGACAGACGCTCACGACGTGCAAAGTCGGGCCCAAAAATGCGAAAAAGTCGCGCACGTAGTCGACGTAGTCGTCCAGATGAAACGCACCCTTGGAGATCGGGAGCGCGTCCGGCAGGTACGTCCCGCTCGAAATGGATCAGCTCGCAGAACGGCTTGCGCAACACGTGCGCGAGCTTCGGAACTTTGTCCGTGGTCACGATCTTCAAGATCTGTCCGATGTTGTCCGCCTGGGTCGGGCGCGCCCCCGCAAGGCACTCGAAGATGATGATGCCGAGCGACCAAACGTCAGCGCGGTAGTCGATGTCCCTCTCGCCGAAGATCTGCTCTGGCGCCATGTAATATTGGGTTCCGAGCATCGCGCCGGATCCCGTGAGCCCTCCAGTGTTCGCGCCGTCGTTGTCAGTCGGCGCGAGCTTGGCGATGCCGAAGTCGAGCACCTTGACGACTGGCCCGTCTGGCGTTTGCGAGAGGAAGATGTTGTCCGGCTTAAAATCGCGGTGGACGATCCCGCTCGCGTGCGCTGTGCCGACCGCCGAAACCACTGGCAGGAGGATCCGCGCGAGTTCCCCAATCGGCAGGATGGGCTCGCGATCGAGGCGGCCCCCCGGGCGACTCACCAAGGAGCAGCTCCATCACCATCATCGGAGTCGTGTCGTCCAGCTCGAGGACGTCGTGGATCACGACGATGTTCGGATGTTGCACTGCACAAGCGGCGCGCGCCTCGCGCAAGAACCGCTGCACGAGGCGCCAGTCGAGGTCGCCGGACGGAAGCAAGAGCTTCAGCGCCACGGGCTTGCGCGTGACCACGTGCATCGCGGACCACACGACGCCCATACCGCCCTCGCTTGCTCTGTCGCGGGTTCGCTCACCTGAAGTGCGAGGGCTGCGCTGAGCGGCGCCTGGTCGCGTTCAGCTGCAAGGGTCGCGGGTTCTGCCCGTCGTGCATGGGCCGGCGCATGGCGCAGACGGCGGCCAACCTCGTGGAAGAAGTACTTCCCAAAGTGGCATTGCGCCAAGGGGTGCTCACTCTCCCTTATCCAACTAGGCATCGGCTCGCCTACAATGCCAAGTTGCTCGGCAAGGTGACGCGCGCGTTCTTGAGCGTGGTGCTCGCGTTCTACCAGAGGCGCCTCGGCGTGAGCGGCTGCGTCGCAGTCGTGCAGCGCACGAGCTCCGACCTCAAGTGCAACCCGCACATCCACGCCGTGTTCCTCGATGGTGGATATGTCAACGGACCGGACGGCGAGCTCAAGTTTCAGCCTCTCCCGCACCTGCGCGGTCGAGACGTAGCCGACGTGCTGGTGCGAGCACACAAGCGCATCGAGCGCGTCCTCGCGCGCGCCAATGACGACGAGCCCGACGACGACGTGCAGCCGCTGCTCACCCGCGTGACCGGACAGCCGCCTGCGGGGCCCGCGTTCAAGCGTGGCGCTCCACCCATGCCGACCTTCTCAAGCCACCAGCTCTGCGCCCGACTCGAGGGCTACAACCTGCACGCCGCCACGCGCGCAGGCGCCGCCGACGACGAAGGTCGCGAAACACTATTGCGTTACGTGCTGCGGCCGCCGATTGCCCAAGAGCGAGTCGTCGCAGGGCCCGATGGCCTGGTGCGCATCGTGCTCAAGAAGAGGTTCTCCGACGGCACGCTCGCGGTCGACATGGATCCACTCTCGCTGCTCATGCGGCTATGCGCGGCAGTCCCTGCGCCGAGATTTTACACCGTGCGCTACGCAGGAGTGCTCGCAGCGGCCAGCAAGTGGAGACCGCGGATCGTGCCACGCCAAGCCGCGGCCGAAGACGATGCAGACTCGGACGCCAAGCCCAAGCGCAAAGGTTCACGCTACTGGCCGTGGGCGCAGCTCATGGCGCGCACGTTTGCGCTCGACGTCGAGAAGTGCCCCAAGTGCCAAGGCCGTATGAAGCTCGTCGCGCTCGTGCAGGACCCCAAGAGCGTCGCGCGCTTGCTCCGTCACATCGGCGAGCCGCGAGAGCCACCTGCACGCGCTCCCGCCAGAGCTCCCCCCTATTACAAGACCGCCGTCATCCGGCGACTCACTCTCGGCGACCACGCGGCCT
>ENA-OFCD01001159-OFCD01001159.1-metagenomes-genome-assembly--contig:-NODE-1159-length-14210-cov-2.896362_pt1 | contig 14210 bp, 17 predicted proteins | sample MGYA00153392_OFCD01 | MGnify analysis MGYA00153392 | reverse complement strand
CGGTATAAACCACTTCCGAATCCGAAAAAATGGAAAGAAATTGCTGCGCCATCAACGGGAATTTTATATGACCTCGGTGCGCACATCATTGACCAAACGATTGCACTTTTCGGTGTGCCGCAAAAAATTTCCGGTGAAACCTTCATACAACGACCTCATTCTGAAATTGATGATGCTTTCGATATTCGTTTAGATTATGGCAAAATAAAAGTAACTTTAAAATCGAGTTTGATGGTGCGCGAAGATACGCCACGATATATTGTTCAAGGTATGCGAGGCTCGTTTGTGAAACATGGCATTGATGTTCAGGAAGATCACTTGAAGGCAGGCATTTTTCCGAAGGATAATAATTTTGGTGTCGAACCCGAAAATCAATCGGGCTTATTGAATGCAGAATTAAACGGCATTGCTTTTCGCGGTCGCGTAACAACCTTGCCTGGTAATTGGCATTTGTTGTTTCAAAATATTTACGACGTTATTACGCACAACGCCACACCTTTTTTAAATCTTAAGGATGTGGTAGAGCAGATACGGATTATGGAAAAAGTTAAAAATGAAAAGTGAAGGAATGAAGCAATGAAAAGTGAACTTGCAAAAAGTATCCTTCATTCCTTCATTCCTTCATTTTTTTAATGAACAAACTGTCGTTGCATGTCTTCCAGCGCCACGCCTTTTGTTTCGGGCATCATAAAGCGCACGTACAAAAGTTGAAGCACCATCATTGCTGCGAATGAGAAGAAAATTTTTGTTGGTCCAATATCAGGATTAGATGCTAATACAGGGAAGAAATTTGCAATGAATGCTGCAAAAATCCAGTGTGTGAAACAACCAAGTGATTGCCCCGATGCGCGGACTTCGTTCGGAAAAATTTCGCCAATAAAAACCCAAATCACAGCACCTTGACCGATTGCGTGAGAAGCAATGAACATGAAAACAAATATAGTCATGCCGTCAAAGTGTTGCGTTTTGAAAGCATAACCGATGAGCGATAACCAATAGAACCGATGTACATTAATATTCTACGACCGAACCGATCTATGAGACTCAAACCCACCATTGTAAAAATGAGATTCACGACACCAACACCCGTAGTTGCCAAAAATGCCGTCTTACTTCCCAGACCTGTCATTTCAAAAATGCGCGGCGCATAATAAATAATAGCATTAATACCAGAGGCTTGATTGAAAAAAGCAATCAGAAATGCTAATAAAATTTGCCAATTGTATTTTCCGGAAAAGAAAGAATTACTTGTTATTGACTTAGCACTTTCTGCTTTTTCTGCAACAATTGCTGCCAAAGTTGCATCGGCTGAAGGGGGATTAATTTCATTTAAAACTTTGAGCGCACTTACTGTATCGCCTTTAATGATAGCTAACCAACGCGGACTTTCAGAAATAAAAAAAGTAAGCACGGTGAATATTGCCGATGGAATTGCTACTACGCCGAGCATCCAACGCCAATCGGAAACATTATCGGTGTGTAAAAAATAATTCGACACATAAGCAATGAGAATACCAAAAACGATATTGAATTGAAATAAAGCGACAAGAAATCCGCGATTTTTGGCGGTGGAAATTTCAGAAATATATAAAGGAGAAATGACTGAGGATGCACCAATCGCAAAACCCCCTATGAGACGCAACACCATAAAAGTATAAACATCGGGTGAAACAGCCGAACCCAGCGAGGATATAAAAAATAAAAGTCCCACCCAAAACAAACTTCTTTTTCTGCCGAGTAAATCAGCAAAATAACCACCGAACATTGCACCAACAACAGTGCCATACAAAGCAATAGAAATAGCTAAACCGTGCATCGTGGGACTAAGATCCCAAAGTTTTTGGATATTTTGTTCCGCCCCAGAAATTACTGCAACGTCAAGACCGAAAAGAAATCCAGCTAATGCCGCAACGAGCGACCAAATAATAAGTTTACTATTCATAAAAAAGAATTAAAGTTGGTTTACTTGTTGTAAATGTAGAATTTAAATCTTAAATAGTGGCACTATGCCATTGTTTTTTTTCTAAGAAGGCTTTAAAAATTTTGGTAAAATAATACCTTAGACAGTTTTCAATTCAGATCTATGAGTTTCTTAGAACGCCATAGATTAAGCGTCGTTAACTTAACAAGTTTTGCAAATCTGTTAAGTTTAAATTATAATCAGTGTTTTAGCTTGATGAATGTTTACTCTTTTGTTTCAAACCTGTTAGGAATTTTGTTGTCGCTTCGCTTCATCAAAGCACCTAACAGGTTGATTCGTATTTTTTAATCCGCGATTGATTAATTTGTCACCAAAGTGCCAATTTTTTCGCCTTTTATAATTTTTAAGAGGCTTCCTTCTTCGTTAATATCAAAAACGATGATGGGCATATTATTTTCTTTGCAAATCGTAAATGCTGTCATATCCATGACGTTTAAGTTTTCGGAAATAGCACGTGAAAAAGTTAAATCTGTGTAACGCGTTGCAGTAGGATCTTTTCTTGGATCGGCGTTATAAATGCCATCTACTTTAGTGCCTTTAAGTAAAACGTTGGCGGCAATTTCATTTGAGCGCAAAGCAGCGGCGGAATCCGTTGTAAAAAAAGGGCTGCCTGTGCCACCCGAAAAAATAACGACGCGTTTCTTTTCTAAATGCCGAATCGCGCGACGACGAATATAGGGTTCGGCTATTTCGCGCATCTCGATAGCAGAAACCAAACGCGTATATACACCCACACTTTCAATAGCACTTTGCAAAGCCATGCCATTAATAACAGTCGCCAACATTCCCATGTAATCGCCTTGAATGCGCTCTATGCCAGATTTTTCAGCTTGAATGCCACGATAGATATTTCCACCTCCAATAACTATGGCAACTTCTGCACCCGCTTCCACAATTTCTTTTATTTGCAAACTATAATGTTGGAGCATATCGGCAGTGATACCGTATTGCGCTGTGCCCATAAGTGCTTCGCCGCTCAGTTTTAATAGTACGCGTTTATATTTTATCATAAAGTTTGAAAATGTTTCTGACGTGTGGACGCAAAAGTACAGTAAAAATATTTTTTTAGATAATTTAGAATTTTTTTACTGGGGTTACGCTGAAAGGTGCTTTACCACTTAAGTTTTTTTGTAAACTTTACACTTTTCGTTGCATAGCTTCAATAATTTTTGTAGAAGAAAAACCAGCGACAAAAGGAATAATTTTTACGCTGCCGCCATTATTCAAAACCGTATCTGCCCCGACAATCGTTTCTATAGTGTAATCGCCACCTTTCACTAAAACATCGGGTAAAATTTTTTCAATCAATTGTGCAGGTGTATCTTCTTCAAAAACGATAACTGCATCCACAAAACTAAACGCTGCAAGCATGGTGCAGCGCGAGCGTTCGTCGTTAATTGGTCGTGTGGCTCCTTTTAATTTTCTGACAGATGCGTCGCTATTTACTCCTACAATAAGTATATCGCCAAGCGCGCGCGCACCACACAAGTAGTGGATATGACCGTAATGCAGCAGATCAAAACAACCGTTTGTGAAAATAATTGTCTTTTTTTCGGTGCGCCAAACACTTATTTTATCGTTAATGTGCGATGATAAAATTATTTTTTGCTCAATTTCAAAAAAAATATTTGGCGTCATAGCTTTTAAGAGGGTTTTTTTAGCGGAAAAATTTAAAAAAGCCAATTTTATATTCGATTAGGCTCTTATTTGCTAAAAATTTTTAAAAAAATTTATTAATTCAATCACAATTGTTACTTTTGTGCTGTGACCGATATTTAATATTAGGTCATACACATTTTTACCTTCGTGAGAAACACATTTAAACGACAAAAACAGCAGTTGTGTGCCTCAAAATTTTCAAAATTAAACTCTAAATGCACTAAGCATTTACAGTAACGAAGGACACATTTTACAAGTTTTTATGAAGCAATACTTTTTACTCATTTTAGTCAGTCTATCTGTCTCTACTTCTATTTTTTCGGCAGATATTGATTGGAGCAGTCAATTTGATAATTTTTCAACCATAGTCTCAGCACCTTCCGACGAATCGGTAAAGAAACGAATTATTGCGCTATTACGCGCAAAACACGACACAGAAAAATTATTAGGACGCACGGCGATTTATTTTTCTTACTTCGACCAAATCCTTCACGAGTTAAATTTACCCACCGATTTAAAATACATCGCGTGTTTAGAATCGGAACTGATGACAGAATCGTCATCATCGGCAGGCGCGATTGGCGTTTGGCAATTAATGGCAGACGTGAAAGCTGAATTTGGTTTGCGGATTGACGGCGACTTAGACGAACGCCACGATAAAATTAGAGGGACGGAAGCGGCGTTGAAAGATATGAAGCGGATGTTTGAAAATTTCAACAGTTGGGATTTAGTATTGGCGGGATATAATTGCGGCGCAGGAAAATTGGGCGCAGCCATGAAAAAAGCGCATTCAAAAGAATTTAGTAAAATAAAAAAGTTTTTACCCAATGAAACGCAGCAATACCTTTCTAAATTTATTGCATTTAGTTTTGTCCTCAAAAATTATCGCCAATTAGGTTTAACACCGGAGTTACCATCACTCGATGCGCAAAGTCTGATTCATACTAAAATTTCACACACCATGAGTTTTGCAAAACTCTCCGAAATTACAGGTATATCAAAATCGGATTTAAAAATATTCAATCCCCAGTTTGGTAAAAGCTTTATTCCTTATTGTGCAACAGGTTGTAATGTTTATTTGCCAAGACGTGTAATGTCCGCTTTTAACGAATATGTTTCGGCTGTAAAAGATTCATCTGATTCAGATTTTAAAACTTCGCCGCAAGTAATAGACGAAAAATTGCCACAAATTGAAGGCAATCCAAATTATTTTAAAACAACGTATATCGTCAGCGAAGGAGAAACACTCGAAGGTTTAGCACAAATTTTAGACGTTAATAAATACAGCGTTATTCTTTGGAATAATTTGCGCGATGAATCTTTACAAATTGGAACCGAGTTGACTATTTATTTGCCGCGTATAATTGTTAAAAGAACTCAGTTCTTACTCCCTATCAGCAACGTTACAGCGATACCAAACGCAGCACCCGAAATAAAATAAACCCACGCATTCTGTTTTATTTTAAAAAAGTGGGTTAAAAGAAACGATACAACCAGAATTGTTGAGACAATAATGAGTTGACCAGCTTCTATGCCTATGTTAAAAGCAAAAAGTTGATTCACCAAATTTTTTCCCTCGGGTTCAAGTTGTCTAAAAAAATTTGAAAAACCCATACCATGAATAAATCCAAAACCCAAAGCCAACATATAGGCTAACCAATTCTTTTTACAGACGTTCTCGCTGTTTCCATTTTTTATTCGATAGCAATTCAAAATAGCTGTAAGCATAATCGTTATCGGTATCAGTTTTTCAATAACTGAATACCAAGGCGCTATAACGTGCAAAGCCGCCAAAATCAATGTAATGCTATGACCGATTGTGAAAGCCGTGACAAGCACTGCAATTTTTCGCCACGCTGAAATAGGATAAGTGGCGCACAAAGCCAACAAAAAAACGATATGGTCGTAAGCATTAACATCTGTGATGTGCTGAATGCCGAGTTGGAAGAACGCGCTGAAACTACTTTGCATTTTAGAAATTGTTTTGCAAAACTACGTGTCGTAAACCCGAAATCATAGTCTCTCAAAAACATCACCCACAAATCCTTCTCGCAAGGGTATACTCTTTCTTCTCATGAAATCTTTATCCATTTGGTTAAGCTTTGCTGCTATCTGCTTTATTTGGGGAACAACATTTTTTGGCGTTAAAGTTTGCATCGCTTATTTCCCACCATTTTATCTTTCGGCGTTGCGCTATTTTACGGCAGGCATAATTTTTTTGATTATCTATCTGTTGATGCAAAAAAAAATTCCGCCGCTCTATAATTTGCGCCATTCCATGGTAGCAGGTTTAATAGTTATTACGGGAAGCAATGCGTTGATAGCGTGGGGCGAAAATTATGTTTCGAGTAGTTTTGCAGGCATACTGTGTGCGTTGGCACCGATTTATGTAACGCTGATGTCTCTTTTATTTTTTAAAGGATTTAAAGTTACACCGCTCATCGTTATCGGATTATTGTTAAGTTTTGGCGGCGTATTTTTTATTTCAAAAAATCAGAGTGCTGGTAGCGTAGATATTCATTTCTGGAGAGGTTTTATTTTGGTGGCTTTAGCCAATATTTTTTGGGCAGTCGGTTCAATTTATATGAAACGCTTTCCAGTCAAAGAACACGTTTTCATAAAAGTTGCGGCACAAATGATTCCAGCAGCAATACTCAATTATATCATCAGTCTCATTTTTGAACCGCGCGTGCAACTCTCGCAAGTCAGCAATGTGGCGTGGATTTGGTTGATATATTTGGTTTTAATCGGCAGCTTGTTGGCTTATTTATGTTTTGTGTATTTGTTGCAATATTGGCAAGCAGCACGCGTAACTATTCATGTATACGTAAACACGATTGTCGCTGCGCTTGTTGGTTTTTGGCTCGGCGGTGAACAACTTAATGCTTTTATTTTTGGAAACTTATTGGTTGTTTTGGTCGGCGTAATTATTGTGAATAATCAGTACGCTAAGTTAGGAAATTCATAGGGGCTTATATTTTTTGCAGATAAAATTCTTCTTTGGCGCGCATCTCTAAAGTTTTTTCTTTTGTTTTATCCGAATAACCGCACAAATGCAAAACGCCGTGGACCATAACGCGGTGTAATTCGGTATAAAAATCTAATTTTAAAGATGCAGCATTTTCTCGAACGCGATCAATACTGATGAATATATCGCCTTCCAAAACATCCGTCGCATACGGAAACGTAATAACATCGGTGAGTGTGTCGTGTTTCAAATATTCTACGTTCATTTGGTGCAAGTAGGTATCGGTGCAAAAAATGAATACTACGTGTCGAAGTTCTATTTTTTCTGCTGCCGCCACTAAAATCAACCAATTTAAAATTGTTTCTGGTTGGGCTAATTCAAAATCGGTTTCTTCGGAAAAAAACTCAATTGCTTCATCGAAAGGTTCGGCTTCAAAAAAATCAACTTCCATTTCGTTCATAAAATTATTGTTTAGTGCGAATTAGGATTCATATTTTAATAATCAACGAGTTACAGAAAATTTTTACAGTTTGTTAGATAAATTATAACCCATGCATTCATACTGAGGTAACAACGACAAACAATCTTCTTAACCATGATTAATAGTAAAAATATTCATGCCTAAAGGCTAATACGCGCCATTTTTTACCTCAGCATGAATGCGTGGGTGACAGTTTATCTTTTTTATGGTCTGAACTCAAGTTATTTACGCTAAAAGTTTTTTCACTGCTGATGAAATAACTGCGCCTTCTGCTTGACCCGCTAATTTTTTCGACGCCAAACCCATAACCTTACCCATGTCTTTAATGGTTGTTGCACCAGTTTCGGCAATGATTTCTTTTACGATATTTTCAACTGCTTCCGCGCTGAGTTGTTGCGGCAAATACGATTCAATAATCGCAATCTCGTCGCGCTCGCCTTTGGCTAAATCTTCTCTGTTTTGTTTCTCGAAAATAGCCAATGAATCTTTTCGCGTTTTAACTAATCGTTGGAGCAGTTTTATTTCACTGTCTTCGTTTAAACCTACGCCTGTGCCATCCGTTTTAATTAATAAAATCGCCGCTTTAATAGCGCGCACGCTGCGCAAACGTACTTCATCTTTAGCCTTCATAGCTTCAATTAAATCCTTTCCGATTTTTTGCTCTAAACTCATTTTATAATTTTTAAAACACAAAATTAATTAAATACCTTCTAAACCAACCGATTTATTTCGGCATATTGCAACAACATGATTGTTTTCGCATCTTTTATTTTGCCGTCGCGCACCATTTGCAAACACGCATCATAGGATAATTCGAGTACGTCAATGTTTTCTTGTTCTTCTGATAATCCACCGCCTGCACTTGTTTTCATATTAGCGGCGTATTCGGCAACAAAAAAATGCACAATTTCAGTTACAGAACCTGGCGACATATACGCTTCAAAAATTTTGCGCACTTCCGTTACTTTGTAGCCCGTTTCTTCTTCGGTTTCACGTTTTATGGTGTCTTCGGCGTTGTTTGTGTCAAGTAATCCTGCACAAGCTTCAATCAATCTACCTGTTTCATTACCGTTTAAATACGTCGGCATTCTGAATTGCTCAGTTAAAATAACGGTGCGCTGATGTTTATTGTAAAGCAAAATCGTTGCGCCGTTTCCTCTGTCGTAGGCTTCGCGTGTATGCGTTTCCCAACTGCCATCTTTTTTTCGAAATTGAAACGTAATTTTACGGAGTGTGTACCAATTATTAGCGAGTACTTCCGTTTTCAGAATTTGGATGCCATCATTCATAGAATTGAATTTATAAATTTCTTCTTAAAATAAAAAGACCATTGAGCATGAGCCACGCGACAAAAGCAGCGAAGGATAGTTCGTACAGTGCGCTAAATAGCGTTTTGGTTTGCAAATTAACATCGAATAATTTGTAGGAAAAATAATCGGTGACAATAAACGCGGCATGAATACCGAACCACGTAATAAGTACTTTATAGCACCGTTTCAACCAACCGACAATTAAAAACTGATAACGCAATGCGGAAGTAATAGATTTTGTATTTTGAGTCGTCATCGTTTTTTCTGCTTTTGCGCGCGCGTGTTTCACAAATCGGTAAGCGAAATACAGATACGTTGTGCAATGTATGGCGAAAACACCGCGTTCAAAATTACCTGTCGCTGGACTAAAAAAATAGGAGAGTAAGTTTTCTTTGGTTTCAGCACTGGTTAATGCAATCAGCGCAAGCACTATTATTTGGGTGATGGGCAGAATAAAATGTTTTATATCAGCGCGCTGAAATTTAAATTGCGGGTAGAGTTGACTTTTTACGAAAAAAAAAACGAAAGGACCTATGAGAAAAGAAACATTGGTCGGAAAAAATAAAAGTTCTTTGTGCCAAAAATTGAGTCGCGTGAATTGAATAAACCGATCCATCAAAACAAAACTACTACTCAATAATAGCAAACCATAAATAAAATGCGCCAGCGGTCGCGACGGATTTTTCTTCCACATAAAATATAAACCCTGCGGTAAAGCACCCAAAATAATCAGCAAGAGTATTCCTGCAGTTAAATAATTTAGATAAAAAGAAAGTTTCTCTACCAAAGTAGTTTTATTTTGATGACACAAAGTTACGGTTTGTTGATTGAAAACTACCAAATTTGACTTTTGCAAATTACTTTTACGTTTAATTGATCGAACGTTACTTCGACAATGTTTTTTAACTTAGTTTTTCAAACAGAAGATTATGCGTTCAACGATTTATGTAAGTGTAGTTGCGATGACTTTATTGTTCTCGCAGTGCCAAAATCCAACGAGTACAAAACCTGTAACTGCGACAACAACGGGCGCGAGTGCCGTCGAAGCTGTTGCATCAGGTTTGAGCAGTGCGAAAGTTGTTTATGTTGATTTAGATTCGTTGCAAGATAAATATGCATGGTTTAAAGAAACCAAAGTGCAATTCGAGCAGCGCGAGCGCGCCTTGTCGAGCTCAATTGAAAATAAAGCGCAAGACTTACAACGTCAAATGTCTGCGCTGAATGAAAAAGCGCAAAAAGGAACAACACCACCTGCACAATTACAACAAGAAGGACAATCGTTACAACGTCGTCAGCAAGAATTAGTCGGCGAGCGCGATAAAAAATCGAAAGAACTACTCGATGAATCGCAACAATTTAATGCAACTTTACAAAAACGCGTTGCAACGGTTCTAACACAATTGCAACAACAAAAAGGTTACGACTATGTAATGAGTTACAGCAAAGCGGGCGGCGGAACAATTTTGTATGTAAATCCGAAATTAGATGTGACTGCGGAAGTTTTAACGCTTTTGAATGCGTTACCCAAATAATTTGGAAAAAATTCTTAATCATAATTATCTCAAATTTTTAAAATTTAAGCGATGAAAAAAGTATTTCTATTAGGTTGCATTGTCATTTTAGCTGCCTGTAATCCAAAAAAATCGAACGAATCTGCTGCTGCTGCAAAAGAAAACGCCACTAATGCTGTTGAGGCAATACCTGGTGTTGCTACTTCGGCTGCTGCTTCTGCTGCAACCGCCGTCGCTGATAAAGCAAAAATGGCTGCCGACGAATTAAAAAAAATGGTTAAAGCCGATACGTTTTGCTATGAATTTCATTTGAAGAAAGACGTAAATTCTGTTCAACTCATTGTCGCAGGCGATGACGTAACGGGTACGATGGATTATATTCCTTACGAAAAAGACAGCGCACACGGAACACTCAAAGGAAAAAAGAAAGGCAATGAAATTGTTGCCGATTGGAACGTAATGATGGAGGGCAACAAGCAAACGGAAGAAGTCCGTTTAAAAATGGATGGCGAAAAACTTTTACGCGCAGGCGGTGCATTGGCAGAGCGCGGTGGTAAAATGGTTTTGAAAGATCCTGCAACAGCAAAATACGCAGAATCGTTCACAAAAGTAAACTGCAAGGTTTATAACGATAAGCATAAATAATAATGGTATAGTTAGAGACGTAATATTTTACGTCTTTGATAAGTAGAGACGTGATATATTACGTCTCTACTTATTCCTCAAAATTTATCTCCTGAAATTCAACTTTGCGCATATCAACAGCACCAGGCGCAGAAATAGTAATGCCTTTTATTCCTTTATATTTTTCGATAAACCCTTTGAAACCGTCCTCGTAGCGTTTTTTTCTTTCCGCACAATAGTTGGTAAAATCAATCCTTTTGCCTTTAATAGGTTTATGCAAAAGTGAAATATCTTCAATCGGTATCACGATGCGCACAAACTTTAGGTTGTATTTATTGTCATCAGATTGAAATTCTAAAATTAAACCTGGCAATCCGTGTAGTTTCCAAGGTCCGTTCGAGATTGGAATTTTGCGCGTAAACCAAGCTGTGTAGTTTCTACCTCTAAAAGTTGTTGTCGCTTTTTGACATTCATACACGTCAATCATTTTCTTTTCATCTGCAATCAGCCAATGTATTTCAGGCAATTTCGGCTCTTGCACAATTATGGCGGATTGTATAAAACCTTCTCTAAAAACTAAAATACTATCGCGAAGATTTTTATAAATCACGTTGCCTTCATCGTAAACTTGCGTCGTATAATATTTAACTTTTGTGTCCGCCGAATCAGTGAATTGCTCGTTGAATTGTTCTAAAAAATAATCTTTACCCGTCGTATCACCCAATTTATTCACCACGTCTTTAAATCCGTCTTTACTTACAAAAACCGATTGCTTCGTGTCGAAAAAAAATTTACATTCGGTTTGCTTTCCGCCCGATTCGAACAATCTAAAAAGTATGCCACCGCTTGTTTGCGCCAAAGCGGTGAAATATAAAATAATTTGTGCAAATAATAGCGCGCTGAAAATTTTCAATGTTTAAGGATTTAGAGAACTATAATTTTAATAGACGTTTGCTAAATTTATAAGAAGATGGAAATAATATCGTTTGGTTAGAACCTGCTTTTACAGAAAATTTAAATGATTACAAATAAAACAATTTTTTGCAATAAAATCTAAAATATTTCATTGGAATGATTATTTTTGTAAAATAAAATTTTTAAAATGACAGGTTCTGAAGCTCTTAAATTAGAAATCATTAGTCAGATTACTTTACTTAACGATGCTAAAACTCTCGCTAAGGTTGCTAAGGTTTTAAAAAATAAGCCTGCGAACAAAGAAAAAATTCTGAAGAAACTTGTCAAGCCTACAAAAAACAAATTAGATATCGAACAATTAAAAAAAGAACAGAAATCTACCGCATTCAATCGAACACGATTCGATGAATTAATTAAAGAGCTTGATATCCAAGAGTCTATAGAGCAACTCATTCAATCCATTTAATTTTATGTATTTTCTTTTCGACACAAACATTCTGCCCTACTATATCAGAGAAGACACGAACGCAACTTTTATAGATTCAAATTACAATCCGTTTGGCAACAGAAACACGCCTATTCTTTCTGTCGTCTCAGTGGGAGAGATAAAATCTATCGCGCTACGTCATAAGTGGGGTAAAAAAAGATCAAACAGACCAAAAGAATTAATGTCTCTTTGTCATTTCGGACATCAACACGGATGATGTAATCAAGTGTTACGCTGAAATTGATGCATTTAGTCAAAACAAGTTAGATAATAAACCTTTGGGAACAACAGCCCGAAACATGGGTAAAAACGATATTTGGATTGCAGCAACCGCCTATGTTACAGGTTCAAAATTAATAACCTACGATAATGATTTTACCCATTTAGAAAATTATTACCTCGAAATTCTTAAAATTCCGAGTTTGTTTTCGAGTTGAAGAAGCTATGGGAGGTAGAGTTTTTTCAATAATTAGATGAAAGGCGATAAAGAGACACGGACTATTTTAGATTAAATTTATAATTTTAATCTTTTTTCGCAGCTTTAAGTTTAGAAAATAAAGCTTCAATATCATTTTCTGAAAAAAATTTCTGAAAAAAATTAATTTCAGCTAATTTTATCCTTCTAAAATCCACTTCACTTCAATTAATATTTAGTTAATTTATCCTCAAAACAAACGCAGCGTTGCAAATAAACAAACTACAACGTACTTTTGCAGAGTTAATGAAAAATGCACAATACATATCCTTTTTAACTCAGCCAGTTCGCGACCCGCGACCTTGTATGAACCCGCAGCGCGCGAGCGTGAAATAACATCTTTTCCGGCATCCGTAGTTCAAAGAATTGCGCCGTACAAAATCCAAATTTTTAGTTTATTTTTTTTCATCCATCCCATTGGCATAATTTTATTGCCATGCAGCACGATGGGCTTCTTAAAATTAGTTTTAAATTTTTAATTGCGTATGAATGTACAAGCGTCTGAAATTGTTGCGACAATTACAGTTGGAAACGAAACCCACACCCATTTTGCCGAAAAGATTTGCACTTTGATTGAGGAGAGTGCAAAAGTGCGTGGTACAGGCATTGCGAAACGAAATCCAGAATATATTCGCAAAAAATTAGCAACGGGTCATGCCGTTATTTGCATTATTGAAAATGAAGTCGCAGGATTTTGTTACGTAGAAACGTGGTCACACGGGCGTTACGTTTCTAATTCGGGTCTCATTGTTTCACCTGATTTTAGAAATTTAGGTCTCGCTCGAAATATTAAACGCGCTGCGTTCGATTTGGCGCGAAACCTTTATCCTGAAGCACGCGTGTTTGGTATTACAACTTCTGGTCCTGTCATGAAAATAAATACGGAACTTGGTTATGCACCTGTTCCATTTAATGAACTCACACAAGATGAAGATTTCTGGAAAGGCTGTTCTGGCTGTTCTAATTATGCGATTTTAGAATCGAAAGAGCGGAAAATGTGTTTGTGTACTGGTATGTTGGCGATGAGTAAGAAAGAAGAAGAAATGAAAAAACGCTTGAAGGAAGAAGCCGATAAGCAAAAATTTTCTTTGGGTGCTGGCGAATTTCGCGTTGTGAAATATAGTTTTTGATTTCTTAAACCTGCGAGGTTTTGGCATATTATAATATCTGTAATGAAAAAAAAAGTAGTTCTCGCCTATTCGGGCGGATTAGATACCTCGTTTTGTATAAAATATCTCACATCAGAAAAAGATTGTGAAGTCCACGCTGTAACTATAAATACTGGCGGATTCGATGACGCTGAAATGAAGTCAATCGGCGAAAAAGCATTAGCTCTCGGCGCAACGTCTTTTAAAAGTATTGATGCGCGTGAAAGTTTCTACCAAAATTGTTTGCGCTATTTAGTGTACGGAAACGTATTGCGTGGCAATGTTTATCCGTTATCCGTTTCAGCAGAGCGCGTCTTTCAAGCTTTAGAAATTTTAAATTTTGCAAAAAGCATTGACGCTCACGCTGTAGCGCATGGTTCAACGGGAGCAGGAAACGATCAAGTTCGATTCGATATTATTTTTCAAATTTTGGGTAATCATATCGAAGTCATTACACCGATTAGAGAACTGCGTCTTTCGCGACAAGAAGAAGTGACGTATTTGCAGCAACATGGCGTAGCGCTGAATTGGGAAAAAGCACAATATTCTATCAACAAAGGTTTGTGGGGAACATCCGTCGGTGGAAAAGAAACGCTCACGAGCGATACTTCTTTGCCTGAATCGGCATATCCGTCGCAACTAAAACGCAAC
>ENA-OFCD01001158-OFCD01001158.1-metagenomes-genome-assembly--contig:-NODE-1158-length-14212-cov-6.159780_pt1 | contig 14212 bp, 13 predicted proteins | sample MGYA00153392_OFCD01 | MGnify analysis MGYA00153392 | reverse complement strand
GTGGCAGGGCTGTCAGCGGTGTCGACCTGGCCCGCACCGAGCGCGTCGTGCGAGTTGCCCCCGCCCGCTTCCCGATGCTCGACGGCCGGTCGTACCCGGCAGCCCTGCCCTTCGCCGATCCAAGTTGCGCTGATGAGCTGGTCGGCGTCGCTGGCATCCAGCTCACTCGCCAACCTCGCCGGCCAGCCATCCGGGAACCGGTCACCGGCTCATCACGACCTGCGCCCGCTCCGCGCCGGGACTGCGTGTCGCGCAGACCTCGGCCCGACCTCACCGCCGCAGTCTCGCCCTGCCCTCGTCTGGGCTGGGCGGGGGACCGCACTCGGCGGGATGCACAGCTGCCGTCGCTGTCCACAGATGACGCCCGAACCCAGCCAGCCACCCGCCAAAGCGGGTGTGCTGCCTCTGTCCAGTCCTGAGGAGAACTTGCCATGCTGATCACCAGCGCTGCCGATACCCCGCTGAGCCGCGCGGCCGCGCACCTCGATGCGGCCGTCTACCTCGCTCTTGCGAACGCCCGCGACGACGTCGACGAGCTGATGTCTGAATGGGCGCATACCGCCCGCACCATCGACATCGCGGCCAGCGGCCTGCTCCTGTCCAGTCCGGTGGAACCGGTCGAGCACCGCGACTGCCTGTCCGCCTTGCGAGCCGCGGCTATCGAGATCGCCCGTCTACGTCCCGATGTTGACGCGCCGCTGGCCGACCTCGTGCTCGTCATGGCCTACCTGGCGCCGGCCCTGCAGCACGCCCAGGCCGACCACGACGGGCTGACGCTGCGCGACCCGGCGCTGCTCGACGGGCCAGCCGTGGCCGGCGGGCATCCGGTACGTGTCGCCGACCCGGCCGGCTGCGACCGGTTCGTGGCCGCGACAGTCACCGGCTTCGACGCGGCAGCCCGGTCACCGGCCTGGCTGCAGCGCCGCCTGGTCCTGGCCGGGATGCGTTCCATCAGCCTGGCGGTCGACATCACCAACTACGTCATGCTCGAGATGGGCCAGCCGCTGCACGCCTACGACCGGGACCGGCTGACCGGCGCGATCGTCGTACGGCGGGCGGCGGCGCGGGAGCGGCTGACCACGCTGGACGGCGCGGACCGGGCGCTGGACCCCGACGACCTGGTCATCGCAGACGACTCCGGGGCGATCGGCATCGCCGGCGTGATGGGCGGCGCCTCGACCGAGGTGTCCGGCACCACGACGGAGCTGGTCGTGGAGGCCGCCCACTTCGCGCCGGTCGGCGTCGCGCGCAGCGCCCGGCGGCACCGCCTGCCCAGCGAGGCGAGCAAGCGCTTCGAGCGCGGCGTGGACAGCGCACTCGCTCCGGCCGCCGCGCAAGCCGCCGTCCGGCTGCTCGTCAGCCTCGGCGGGGCGAGCGCCGGCGGCGGCACCGACGTCGACACCCGAGGTCCCCAGCCGACCATCAGCTTGCCGCTGGGCCTGCCCGGGCGGGTCGCCGGGCGGCCGTACGACCCGCAGGTGGTCCGCGCCCGGCTCGTCGACGTCGGCTGTGCGGTCGACGCGGCCGACCCGGCCACCGTCACCCCGCCGACCTGGCGGCCCGACCTGCTGGCCCCGATCGACCTGGTCGAGGAGGTCGTCCGGCTGGAGGGCTACGACACGGTGCCGGTCGTGCTGCCCACCGCCCCGGCCGGCCGCGGGCTCACCGACGGGCAGCGGCTGCGGCGGGCCGCTTCCAGGGCGCTGGCGTCCGCCGGGCTGATCGAGGTCACCAGCCAGCCGTTCGTGGCCCCCGAGCGGCTTGCGCAGCTCGGCGTCGCGGCTACCTCGCCCCGGCTGCTCAACCCGCTGTCAGAGGCCGAGGCGCTGCTGCGCCCGGCGCTGCTGCCCGGCCTGGTGACCGCGGGGCTGCGCAACACCAGCCGCGGTCAGCCCGACGTCGCCCTGTACGAGATCGGGCAGGTCTTCCTCGGCGAGGGGTCGGTCGTCGTGGCGCCGCCCACGGACCACCGGCCCACGTCGGCGGAGCTGGCCGCCCTCGACGGCGCGCTGCCTGCCCAGCCCCGGCACGCCGGCGTCCTGCTGGCGGGCAGCCGGGTCGGTCGGCCGGTCGACTGGGCTGACGCCGTCGAGGCCCTGGTCGGCCTCGGCCGGGCGCTCGGCCTGGAGCTGCGGCCCCGGCCCGGCAGCGGGGGCGGCTGGCATCCGGGTCGCTGCGCGGAGTTGTGGCTGGGCGACCAGCCGGTCGGCCTGGCCGGCGAGCTGCACCCGCGGGTGGTCGCCGCGACCGGCCTGCCGGCTCGTACGGTCGCCGGCGAGGTTGACCTCGACGTCCTGATCGCGGCGGCGGCAGCCCGCCCGCCGGCCCCGGCGCCACTGGTGTCGCACTACCCGCCCGCAACGGTCGACGTCGCGCTCGTGGTCGACGCGGCGACTCCTGCGGCAGACGTCGCCGCGGCGCTGCGCGACGGCGCCGGGCCGCTGCTGGAGGGGCTGCGGCTGTTCGACGTCTTCACCGGGCCGCAGGTCGGCGCGGGCCGCCGGTCACTGGCCTTCGCCCTGCGGTTGCGGGCCCCGGATCGCACCCTGGCCGACTCCGACGTGCTGGGCGCCCGCGATGCGGCCGTTGCCGAGGCGGGCCGGCGCACCGGCGCCGTCCTGCGCGGCGCATGAGCAGCCCTGCCGGCCGCCGGACGGCACTGGTGACCGGTGGCGGCCGGGGGCTGGGCCGGGACATCACCCTCGCCCTGGTGCAGCACGGATGGGCGGTGGCCGTCACCGGCCGTGACCCGGCGAGCCTGGACGTCGTCGTCGCCGACGGCGCCGCGCTCGCGCTTCCCGGTGATGCCACCGACCGCCGGGCCGTCCAGGAGGCCGTGCTGCTCGCCGAGGCCGAGCTCGGCCCGCTCGATCTGCTGGTCGCCAACGCCGGCCGATTCGCCACCGGCGGTCTGCTGTGGGAGATCGACCCGGACGAGTGGTGGCGTGACGTCGAGGTCAACCTGCGCGGCGTACAGCTCGCGCTGTGGGCGGCCCTGCCCGGCATGGTCGCCCGGGGCGCCGGTCGGGTGGTGGCCCTGGGCAGCGGCTTCGGCAACACCGCCAGCCCGCACGGCTCCGGCTACGGCGTCGGCAAGACCGCGGTGCACCGGCTGGTCGAGTCGGTCGCCGCCGAGCTCGCCGGCACCGGTGTCGTCGCCCTGTCGGTCAGCCCCGGGCGGGTCCGTACCGACATGAGCACCGACTTCCCGACCGGCTTCACCAGCGCGCACCCGGAGTACCTACAACCGCCGGCCGAGGGCTGGGCACCAGCCGAGGCTGTCGCAGGGCTGGTCGTGCGGATCGGCGACGGCGAGCTGGACGCGCTGTCCGGTCGCTTCGTGCGGCCGGCGACGCGGGTGCCGGTCGCGCCGGGCTCCGACGCAGGCACGCTGCGGCTCGTCCCCTACGAGTAGTCATGCATTGGCATGTATGATCGTCCGCATGGGGATGACAGCGGCGGTCGCAGGTGCCAGCGGGTACACCGGCGGCGAGCTGCTGCGCCTGCTGCTGGGCCACCCCGGGCTGTCCGTCGGACCGCTCGCCGCAGGTGCCGGCGCCGGGCAACCGGTGACCGATCTGCACCCGCAGCTCCCGCAGCTGGCCGGCCGCAGCTTCGTCGAGACCGACGCCGCGGCGCTGGGCGAGGCAGACGTGGTCTTCCTCGCCCTGCCGCACGGCCAGTCGGCCGCGCTGGCGGCGGCGCTGCCCGAGGGACTGCCGGTCATCGACCTCGGCGCCGACCACCGGCTGGCCAGCGGCGTCGACTGGGAGCGGTACTACGGCACCCCGTACGCCGCTAGCTGGCCGTACGGGTTGCCTGAGCTGTTCCGCGAGGAGCTCGCCGGCGCGACCCGGATCGCCGGGCCGGGCTGCAACGCGACCGCGATGACGCTGGCCCTCGGACCGCTGCTCGCGGCCGGCCTCGTCGAGCCGCTCGACCTGGTCACGCAGACCGCCAGCGGCACCAGCGGCGCGGGCCGGGCCGCGAACGCCGCACTGCTCGGCAGCGAGGTGATGGGTGACGCCGCCGCCTACTCGGTGGCGAGCCACCGGCACACTCCCGAGGTGCGGCAGAGCCTGCGGCTGCTCGCGGGCACCGAGGTGACGCTGACCTACACCGCGACGCTCGCCCCGATGCCCCGGGGGATCCTGGCCACCTGCACCGCCCGCACCACTGCGACCGCCGACGCCCTGCGCGACGCGCTGCGCGCGCAGTACGACGGCGAGCCGTTCGTCCACGTCCTGCCGGCAGGGCGCTGGCCGCACACCGCCGCGACCGCGGGCTCGAACGCTTGCCAGCTGCAGGTCGCGGTCGACACCGACAGCGGCCGGGCCGTCGTCGTCGCCGCCCTGGACAATCTCGGCAAGGGCGCCGCCGGGCAGGCCGTCCAGTGCGCCAACCTCGCGCTCGGCCTGGACGAGACCGCCGGCCTGTCCGCCAGCGGGGTCGCCCCGTGATGCCCGCTGGCGCGCCGAAGACAGCCCAGGCCGGGGGCGTGACCGCGCCGATGGGATTCCGGGCCGCAGGCGTGACCGCGGGCCTCAAGGCCAGCGGCACTCCCGACCTCGCGCTGGTCGTGAACGACGGCCCGCTGACCGCCGCCGCCGGGGTCTTCACCGCCAACCGGGTCAAGGCCGCCCCCGTGCTCTGGAGCCAGCAGGTCCTGGCGGGCGGCGCCGTCGAAGCCGTCCTCCTCAACTCCGGGGGGGCCAACGCCTGCACCGGCCCCGACGGCTTCGCCGACACCCACCGAACCGCCGAAGCCGTCGCCGCAGCCCTTGGCACCGGCGCCGCGCGGGTCGCGGTCTGCTCGACGGGGCTGATCGGCGTACGGCTGCCGATGGACCGGCTGCTGCCGGGCATCACCCTTGCGGCGGCCGCTCTGGACACCGGCGGCGGCAGTGCCGCCGCGGAGGCCATCCGCACCACGGACACCGTTGCCAAGACTGCGGTCGTGTTCGGTGAAGGTTCCATTCCCGGCGACGGCTGGTGCGCGGGCGGGATGGCCAAGGGCGCGGCGATGCTCGCCCCGTCGCTGGCGACCATGCTGGCAGTCGTGACCACCGACGCCGTCGCCGACAGCGCGACCCTGGACGCCGTGCTGCGCATCGCGACGCGCGCCAGCTTCGACCGGGTCGACACCGACGGCTGCATGTCCACCAACGACACCGTGCTGCTGCTGGCCAGCGGCGCGAGCGGCCGGCGGCCGGCTGTCGAGGAGCTGACCGCTGTCGTCACCGCCGTGTGCACCGACCTCGCGCGGCAGCTGGTCGCCGACGCCGAGGGCGCGTCGAAGGACATCTCCGTGCAGGTCGTCGGCGCCGCGAGCGAGAATGACGCGCTCGAGGCGGCCAGGGCGGTCGGCCGCAGCAACCTGCTCAAGTGCGCGCTGTCGGGCAACGACCCCAACTGGGGCCGGGTGCTGGCCGCCGTCGGCACCACCTCGGCGGCTTTTGAGCCCGACCAGCTCGACGTCGCCATCAACGACGTGCAGGTGTGCCGGGGCGGTGCGACGGGCGACGACCGGGATCTGGTCGACCTCACCGGTCGCGAGGTGCGCATCGTCGTCGACCTGCACGCCGGCGCCGTCTCGACCACCATCTGGACCAGCGACCTCACCGCGGCGTACGTCCATGAGAACTCGGCGTACTCCACATGAGCAGCGCGCGCGGGCATGCCGCCCTGCCCAAGGCCGCGGCCCTCGTCGAGGCGCTGCCGTGGCTCAAGGCGTTCTCTGGCCGCACCATCGTGGTGAAGTACGGCGGCAACGCGATGACCAGCCCGGAGCTGCAGCGTGCCTTCGCCGAGGACGTGGTGTTCCTGCGCTACGCCGGTGTCCAGGTCGTCGTGGTGCACGGCGGCGGCCCGCAGATCACCGCGCACCTGGACCGGCTCGGCCTCGACAGCGAGTTCCGCGGCGGCCTGCGGGTCACCGACGCCGACACGATGCAGGTGGTCCGGATGGTGCTGGTCGGGCAGGTCAACAGCGACGTCGTCGGGCTGATCAACGCGCACGGGCCGTTCGCCGTCGGGTTGTCCGGCGAGGACGCCCAGCTGCTGACGGCCGAGCGGCGCGACGCCGTCGTCGACGGCGAGCCGGTCGACGTCGGGCTGGTCGGCGAAGTCGTCCAGGTGCAGCCACAGATTCTCCGGGCGCTGCTCGCCGAGGGCAAGGTCCCGGTCGTCGCAACCGTCGCTCGCGGCCTGGACGGCGAGGTCTACAACGTCAACGCCGACACCGCCGCGGCCGCCGTCGCCGTCGCCGTCGACGCCGAGAAGCTGGTGGTGCTGACCGATGTCGAGGGGCTGTACGCCGACTGGGACCCGACGACCAGCGGCGGCGAGGTGATCAGCGAGATCACCGATGACGCGCTCGCCGAGCTGCTGCCGACCCTGTCCAGCGGGATGGTGCCGAAGATGGAGGCCTGCCTGCGGGCGGTGCGCGGCGGCGTGCCGCGGGCCCACGTCCTGGACGGCCGGGTCGCGCACAGCCTGCTGCTCGAGCTGTTCACCGACGAGGGCGTCGGCACGATGGTCGTACCGGCATGAGCCGCACCACCGACTGGCAGGCCCGGTGGGACGCCGCCCTGATGGCCAACTACGGCACGCCGACCGTCGTGCTGGCCCGCGGCGAGGGCGCCACCGTCTGGGATGTCGACGGCCGCGAGTACCTCGACCTGTACGCCGGGATCGCCGTCAATGTGCTCGGCCACGCCCACCCCGCTGTCCGTGAGGCCGTCGACCGGCAGCTCGCCGTCCTCGGCCACGTGAGCAACCTCGTCGCGACCGGGCCGGTCGTGCTGCTCGCGGAGCGGCTCAAGGCGCTCACCGGCGCCGACCGGGTGCTGTTCACCAACTCCGGCGCGGAGGCCAACGAGGCAGCCATGAAGATTGCCCGGCGGCTGCGGCCCGGCGGCGGCTTCGTCGCCTGCGAGGGCGCCTTCCACGGCCGGACGATGGGGGCGCTGGCCATCACCGGCCAGCCTGCCAAGCGGGCGCCCTTCGAGCCACTGCCGGGCCCAGTCACCTTCGTCCCGTACGGCGACGCCGAGGCGCTGGCCGCCGCCGTCACCAACCAGACCGCGTCGGTGGTGCTCGAGCCGGTGCTCGGCGAGGCCGGCGTCGTCGTGCCGCCGGCCGGCTTCCTGGCGGCCGCCCGGGCCAGCTGCGACCGGGCCGGTGCGCTGCTGCACCTGGACGAGGTGCAGGGCGGGATCGGCCGGGCCGGTGCCTGGCTGTCGTCGTACGTCGTCGCGCCCGGGGTGCAGGGCGACATCGTGACCCTCGCGAAGGGGCTCGGCGGCGGGCTGCCGATCGGTGCCGTCCTGGCCCGCGGCGCCGCCGCGACCGCCTTCCTGCCCGGCGATCACGGCACGACGTTCGGCGGTGGGCCGGTGGTCTGCGCCGCGGCGCTCGCCGTCCTCGACGTCATCGAGCGCGACGGCCTGCTGGAAGCCGCCGGCAAGCTCGGCGAGCGGCTGCGCAGCGGCATCGAGGCGCTCGGCCACCCACTGGTCGCGGGTGTCCGCGGTGCCGGGCTCTGGCTCGGCGTCGTGCTGACCGCGCCGGTGGCGGCGCTGGTCGAGCAGCAGGCCCGCAGTGCCGGCTTCCTGTTGAACGCGCCCGCTCCCGACGTGTTGCGGCTCGCCCCGCCGCTGGTGCTCACCGAGGCCCAGGTCGAGGCGTTCCTGGCTGCCCTGCCCGGCATCCTTTCCCGCGTCGCCGTGCCTACCGGAGGCCAAGCCCTGTGACCCGCCACTGCCTCGCCGACGATGATCTGACCCCCGCCGAGCAGGCTGCCGTGCTCGAACGCGCCGCGGCCTACAAAACCGACCGGTACGCGACACGGGACGTGCTCGCCGGCCGGGCCGTCGCGGTGGTCTTCGAAAAGCCCAGCACCCGCCCCGCGACGAAGGAGCGGGCGCGCCGGTTGCCTGCGGAGCGAGCCCTGATGTGGCCTTGAGCGCGGAGCCGGCCGGCACCGTCCCGCTCACCAAGGCGGCCCGACAGGCCCGGGTCGCCGAGTTGCTGGCGGCCCAACCGGTCGCCAGCCAGACCGAGATCGGCCGGCTGCTCGCCGGCGCCGGCGTGCTGGTGACCCAGGCGACCGTCAGCCGTGACCTCGAGGAGCTCGGCGCGGTCAAGGTCCGGACCCCTGCCGGCATGGCGTACGCCCTGCCGCCCGAGGGTCAGCCGCGGACCGGCACCAGCGAGGCCGTCGACGCCCGGCTCGGCCGGCTGCTCGAGGAGCTGCTGGTCTCGGCGGAGGCGACCGGCGGCCTGGTCGTACTGCGTACGCCCCCCGGCGGCGCCCACCTGCTCGGCTCCGCGCTGGACCGCGCCGGGCTGCCCGAGGTCGCCGGCACCATCGCCGGCGACGACACCGTCCTGCTCGTCCCCCGGACCCCGGCCACGCCGGGAGCCGGATCCCTCGCCGTCCGCCTGCTGCGTCTGGCGGAGGGCCGACCCCTGGAAGGCAGTCAGCCATGACCGACCGCATCGTCCTGGCCTACAGCGGAGGGCTCGACACCTCCGTCGCCATCGGCTGGATCGCCGCCGAGACCGGCGCCGAGGTGGTCGCGGTGGCCGCCGACGTCGGGCAGGGCGGCGAGGACCTCGAGGTGATCAGGCAGCGCGCACTGGACTGCGGCGCCGTGGAGGCCGTCGTCGCCGACGTCCGTGACGAGTACGCGGACGACTTCTGCCTGCCGGCGCTGCAGACCAACGCGCTCTACATGGGCCGCTACCCGTTGGTCTCCGCGCTGTCCCGACCGCTGATCGTCAAGCACCTGGTGAAGGCCGCCCGCGACCACGGCGCCTCGACCGTCGCGCACGGCTGCACCGGCAAGGGCAACGACCAGGTCCGGTTCGAGGTGGGCATCGGCGCGCTCGCCCCCGAGCTGCGCTGCATCGCGCCGGTCCGCGACTCCGGGATGACCCGCGACAAGGCGATCGCGTTTGCCCACGAGAAGGGCCTGCCCATCGACGTGGACAAGAAGTCGCCGTACTCCATCGACCAGAACGTGTGGGGCCGCGCGGTGGAGACCGGCTTCCTCGAGGATCCGTGGAATGCGCCGATCGAGGACGTCTACAGCTACACGCAGGCGCCCGGCACCGCGCCGGGCCCGGAGGAGCTGACGCTCACCTTCACCGCGGGCCGGCCCACCGCCATCGACGGCCGGGCGGTCACGGTGCTGCAGGCGATCGAGGAGCTCAACCGTCGGGCCGGCGCGCAGGGTGTCGGCCGGCTCGACATGGTCGAGGACCGCCTGGTCGGGATCAAGAGCCGTGAGGTGTACGAGGTGCCCGGCGCGCAGGTGCTCATCACCGCTCACCAGGAGCTGGAGAACCTCACCGTCGAGCGCGACCTGGCCCGCTTCAAGCGCACCGTCGAGCAGCGCTGGGCCGAGCTGGTCTACGACGGCCTGTGGTTCAGCCCGCTCAAACGCGCCCTCGACGAGTTCGTCCGCAGCTCGCAGGAGCACGTGACCGGCGAGGTCCGGCTGACTCTGTCGCACGGGACCTGCACGGTCACCGGCCGGCGCAGCGACGCCTCGCTGTACGACTTCGAGCTCGCGACGTACGACGCCGGCGACACCTTCGACCAGTCGCTCGCCAAGGGCTTTGTCGAGCTGTGGGGGATGCCGAGCAAGCTGGCGGCGGCCCGGGACATCCGGTTGCAGCAGCGGTGAGGGCCGGCCTGTGGGGCGGGCGGTTCGAGGGCGGGCCCGCCGAGGCCCTGGCCCGGCTGTCGGTGAGCGTGCACTTCGACTGGCGGCTCGCGCCGTACGACCTGCTGGGCAGCCGCGCGCACGCCCAGGTGCTGCACCGCGCCGGGCTGCTGACCGCCGACGAGCTGCCACGGATGCTCGAAGCGCTCGACGAGCTCGACCGGGAGGTCGCCGACGGGACGTTCACGCCCACGGTCGCTGACGAGGACGTGCACACGGCGCTGGAGCGCGGGCTGCTGGAAAAGCTCGGCGGCCTCGGCGGAAAGCTGCGGGCCGGCCGGTCGCGCAACGACCAGGTCGCCACCGACCTGCGGCTGTACCTGCGCGACCATGTACGCCGGCTGGTCGGCCGGGTCGCCGAGCTCGAGCACGCCCTGCTCGAGCAGGCCGAACAGCACCTGGACACCCCTGCTCCGGGCATGACGCACCTGCAGCACGCGCAGCCGGTGCTGTTCGCCCACCAGCTTCTCGCCCACGTCCAGCCCCTGGTCCGCGACGTCGCCCGGCTACGTGACTGGGACGCCCGTACGTCGGTCAGCCCGCTGGGCTCAGGGGCGCTGGCGGGCTCATCGCTGCCGCTGGACCCGCTCGCGACGGCCGCCGAGCTCGGCTTCTCCGCGGCGGCCGCCAACTCCATGGACGCGGTGTCCGACCGTGACTTCGTGTGCGAGTTCCTGTTCTGCGCGGCACTTCTGGGTGTGCACCTGTCGCGCCTGGGCGAGGAGGTCGTGCTGTGGAACACCACCGAGTTCGGCTGGGTGACCCTCGACGACGCCTTCTCTACCGGCTCGTCGATCATGCCGCAGAAGAAGAACCCGGACATCGCCGAGCTGGCCCGCGGTAAGGCCGGCCGGCTGATCGGGCACGTCGCCGGTTCGCTGGCGATGCTCAAAGGCCTGCCGCTCACCTACGACCGGGACATGCAGGAGGCGCAGGAGCCGTGCTTCGACGCCGTCGAGACGCTGCTGCTCGTGCTCCCCGCCATGGCCGGGATGATCGCGACGATGACCGTGCACGCCGACGTCCTGGAACGCGCCGCACCGCTGGGCTTTGCACTCGCGACCGACGTGGCCGAGAAGCTCGTCAGGGACGGCGTGCCGTTCCGCGAGGCGCACGAGGCCGTCGGCCAGCTGGTGGTCTGGTGCACCGCCAACGGCACGGACCTGGACGAGGCGACCGACGCCGAGCTCGCTGCCGTCAGCCCGCACCTGACCCCGGACCTGCGCGCCGTGCTGGACGTCCGCGGGGCCATCGCCAGCCGCTCGGCCTTCGGCGGCACCTCACCCGACCGCGTCGTGGAGCAGCTCGCGGCCCTGCGCGGTGAGCTGGTCGGGCAGCGGCAGTGGTCGGCGACCGCGAACTCCTGAGCGGGCCGGTGCAGGACGTCGCACCGCGGCTGCTCGGGGCGCTGCTGACCGCCGGCGGCGTCACCGTGCGGCTGGTCGAGGTCGAGGCGTACGCGGGAGCAGACGACCCGGGCTCGCATGCCTTCCGGGGCCGGACGCCCCGCACGGAGGTGATGTTCGGGCCGGCCGGCCACGCCTACGTCTACTTCACGTACGGCATGCACTGGTGCCTCAACGTCGTCACCGGAGCGGCCGGCGCCGCGTCGGCGGTGCTGCTGCGTGCCGGCGAGGTGGTTGACGGGCTGGCGGCCGCCCGGGCGCGACGCCCCGGGGTCCGTGACCGCGACCTGTGCCGCGGGCCTGCGCGGCTCACCCGGGCCCTCGGCCTGACCGGTGACCAGGACGGCCTGGACCTGCTCGGGCCTTTCTCGCCGGTCCGGCTCGTCGTTTCGACTGCGGCTGAGGCCGCGGTGTGTGTCGGCCCGCGGGTCGGCGTCGCCGGAGCAGGCGCCGCGACCCCGTGGCGGTACTGGCTCGACGGGGAGCCGGCCGTGTCTCCGTACCGTCCGGCTGCGCCCCGTCGACGACGCACCGCATGACGCCGCCCTCGCGGCGCCTGGAGGGCCGCGTTGGCGTCGTGACCGGCGCCGGCCGCGGGCTCGGCCGCGAGGTCTCGCGGGCACTGGCCGCCGAGGGGATGCGTCTGCTGGTGCTGGCACGCACCGGGACCGAGGTGCGGGCGCTGGCCGACGAGCTCGAGGCCGCGTACGACGTCGCGGTGCTGCCGGCGGCTGTGGACGTTCGCGACGCCGAGGCCGTCGAGCGGGTGGTGGCACACGTGGAGCAGCGGCTCGGCCCGGTCGACCTGCTCGTCAACGCCGCGGCCCGGATCGAGCGCACCGAGCTGCCGTTCTGGCAGGCCGACCCGGCCGAGCTGTGGGATGTCGTTGAGACCAACCTGCGCGGGCCGCTGCTGCTCACCCGTGCGCTGCTGCCGCAGATGGTTGCCCGTCGGCACGGCCACGTCGTCAATCTGGCCAGTACCGCCCGGGCGGCGACCCGGACGGGCACGTACTCCGGGTACGCGGTCTCCAAGCGCGCCCTCACCGTGCTGACCGAGGTGCTCGCGGCGTCGCTGGCCGGTACCGGCGTCGTCGTGCTCGACGTACTGCCCGGCCTGGTCCGTACGTCGATGACCACCGGCATGCCGGTGTGGCGCGATGTCCCCGACGACGGGTGGGACCCCGCGTCCGCCACCACCAAGACCGTCGTCGAGGTGGCCCTCGGCCGGTACGACACGGCTGCCGGCACTGTCCTCGACGCGCCTGCGCTGGCCCGCCGGCGAGCCTCCGACCGCGGCCCCTGACCAGAACCGATGCGGTGCCGGCCGGCCCGTGCGGCACGATCGGACGGTGACCGCCCCCGCCCCGCCGACCTCCGGTCTCCCGACCGTGGCCCCGGTCCCCGACGTGCTTGCCGACCTGGAGTGGCGCGGCCTGCTGGCACAGACGACTGATCGTGCCGCCCTGGTCGCCGATCTCGCCCGGGGCCCGATGACCTTGTACTGCGGCTTCGACCCGACTGCCGACAGCCTGCACATCGGCAACCTGGTGCCGTTGTTCGCCCTACGTCGCTTCCAGCTCGGCGGCCACCGGCCGATCGCCCTCGCCGGCGGGGCGACCGGGTTCATCGGCGACCCCAGCGGGCGCTCGGATGAGCGGTCCCTGCTCGACGCCGACACGCTGGCGCGGCGCGTCGTCGGCCTGGCCGCTCAGATGCGCACCTTCCTCGACTTCGGGGACGGGCCGACCGACGCCGTGCTCGCCGACAACCTGGACTGGACGGCGCCCCTGTCCGTGATCGACTTCCTGCGTGACGTCGGCAAGCACTTCCCGGTCAACCAGATGCTGGCCCGCGAGTCGGTGAGCGCGCGACTCGAGGGCGGCGGGCTGTCGTTCACCGAGTTCAGCTACCAGCTGCTGCAGTCCCTGGACTTCGTCGAGCTGTACCGCCGATACGACTGCCGGCTGCAGGTCGGCGGCAACGACCAGTGGGGCAACATCACCGCTGGCCTCGACCTGTTACGGCGTACCGAGGGCGCATCCGCCCACGCACTGACCTTCCCGCTCGTCACCGACTCCGCCGGCAGCAAGCTCGGCAAGAGCACCGGCGGCGGCAACGTGTGGCTCGACCCCGCAATGACCTCGCCGTACGGGCTGTACCAGTTCCTCCTGAACGTGGATGACCGCGACGCAGGGACCTACCTGCGACTGCTGACCTTCGTCGGCCGCGCCGACGTCGAGGCCCTGGACGCCGCGACGGCCGCCCGGCCGTCGGCACGCGAGGCCCAGCGCCGGCTCGCGGCCGAGCTGGTGGCCCTGGTGCACGGCGCAGCGGAGGTGGAGCGGGTCAGCGCCGCGAGTGCAGCGCTGTTCGGCGGCGGCGACCTGCGGGCGCTGGACCAGCCGACGCTGGCAGCAGCCCTCGCCGAGGCGCCATCGGTCCGCATCGACGGCGAACCCCCATCCATCGTCGACTTGCTCGCCGGCGGCCTGAGCCTCAGCCGGTCGGAGGCGCGCCGCGCCGTGCGCGACGGTGGTGCCTACCTCAACAACGTCAAGGTCACCGACGAGGCCGCCCACCCGGTCGAGGCGGACTGGCTGCACGGCCGCTTCCTCGTACTGCGCCGAGGGCGTCGCACTGTCGCGCTTGTCGAGCGCGCCGGTTGAGCAGATAGCGCCACAGCACCCAGGGCCGGGCCGTCGGGGCATGTGCCTGACGGGGCGCTGCTCCCGGAGCGGCTGGATCCGCACACCTGCAGCCTCGCCTGCCCCGGCCGGCTGCACAGCCGCCGGGCTGCGACGGCGGCTTGACTCTGAGCCCCCGGCCTCGTAGCGTCCTCCTTCGCCCCGGAGGACCGCACCACGACGCGACAGCGACGAAGGACGGGCCCGGGGACACCCCTCAACACACGCCGAAAGCGGCGCGATGTGTGCTGGGTTGATCGCGATTGGCGAGGCACATGTCGGCGGCGTTGCGTTTGACGCCGATCGGGGTGGTCACGTAGTTTGATTGGTGTTACCCCGGATCGGGCCGTGAGGCTTGTGGTGGTGTGTGTCTGGTTCTTGAGAA
>ENA-OFCD01001157-OFCD01001157.1-metagenomes-genome-assembly--contig:-NODE-1157-length-14244-cov-2.859610_pt1 | contig 14244 bp, 16 predicted proteins | sample MGYA00153392_OFCD01 | MGnify analysis MGYA00153392 | reverse complement strand
ACGTTTAATTTTGGTACCGCAGGTTTTTGTTCCACCTTTTGAATCGGTGGGCGCGGTTTTTGAAGATCTCTATTAGTGAGAGTAATTTCAGGTTTTATCTCTTTCTGGGTCTCTTTAGCAGGCGCAGGTTTATTAAGGGCGTCTAAATCAATTCTGCCAACAACTTTCGGTTGTTGCAGCGTAATAATTTGGCGTTCAATAAACTCGGGACCAGGTTTTTCAACATTGGGCTCAGGTGAAAGATTTACATTTGTTTGTGGACGTAAATCCAGAATAGGTCGCGGTCTGTTTTGCACATTAACTGCTGGTGCATTTGAGCGACTGTTGTTAGTATTACCAAATGACAACTGGTCTGCTTTTTCTTTTTCCGCCTTAGAATCTGAGAATTTTTTCAGAAGTGCAGAATGCATTTCCTCGTTTACCCGTGCATTGGGTTTGTTGTCGATAGAAAAACCTTTATCAGACAGAAACTCGACAATAGTTCCCATGCCCACATTAAGCTCCTTTGCTACTTTAATTAATTGGATATCCATTAGAGAGTTTAAGATACTTCTGGCAGCGAAGTCAGCAAAAGAATGTAAGCAAGTTTGCTTTACGCAAATGTCATTTCATAATTTGTTGATTTAAATGATACGGTAATTTGTAGTCATAACGCTGTTTAAAATATCTGATTAGTAAATTCATTGCAAATATAGCACGTTTTTCCAACTCAATAACAAAAAAATGATTTATTATATCGTATTTAGGAAAAAAAATCGTTACAAAAGTTCCGAACTATTGTTTATAAATCCTAAAAAAATTATTAAAGACTTAAAACTGTTCAAAAAAAACGCTGAAACATGCTATCTTATTTTTTTAATCTTAAAGTTTTTTGAGTCCTGTTTGAATTTAATATTCAAATTTTGGGGAACACTCTTAAATTAGATGTTAACCATTGGGATGTTAAAATAGAATCTGACATTACTAAAAGTATCTCATTAAGCTCGATCGGAATAGTTAACGCACCTGAAGATATTTATGAAAATAATGTCGCAATCGCACGATTCAACGCAGCAACCAAAATATCAATTTCTTTTTTACCAATAGTTAACGGCGGTAAAAATCGAATCGTATTGGGTTCGGAAGATGAACCGATAAAAATATGTTCGTTATACACCAAACGCTTGCGCAGTTCGGCAATCGGAAAATCGAATGAGAAACCTATCATTAAACCCATTCCGCGCACTTCTTTAACGCCGTGTACTTTTTTTAATTCTGCCATTGCGTAATCGCCGATAACCTGCGCATTATGCATCAAATTTTCCGATTTAATCACATCGAGCACGGAAATACACGCCGCGCAAGCCAACTGATTGCCACCAAATGTTGTGCCCAACATTCCCATACGCGGTGCAAATTTTTCGTGAATCAATAAACCGCCCACTGGAAACCCGTTACCCATTCCTTTTGCCATCGTTACCACATCTGGCTCAACGCCTTCTGCGTGTTGAAAAGCGAAAAATTTTCCCGAACGACCATAACCCGATTGTACTTCATCTAAAATTAAAACTGTATCGGTAAGCGTGCAGGCTTTTTGAATTTTTTGTAAAAGTTCTGCCGATGGCACATGAACGCCACCCACACCTTGAATACCTTCAATGATAACAGCTGCGACATCGCCTTGAAAAATTTCTTCGCAAACGCCTTCAATATCCGTTAAGTCGAAAAAAACTTTTTCAAACGTAGCATTTATAGGTGCGACAATTTTTGCATCGGGCGTAACATTCACTGCTGCTGAAGTTCTGCCATGAAATGCTTTTTTGAAAGCAATCACTTTCTTTCTTCCGTTATGAAACGACGCGAGTTTCAAAGCATTCTCATTTGCCTCAGCACCCGAATTAACAAAAAATAATTGGTAATTATTTAACCCGCTCACATCAGCAATACGCTGCGCGACTTCATTCTGCATTGGATTGAGAACAGAGTTGGAATAAAAAGCGATGCGGTTGAGTTGGTCCGTCAAACTTTTTATGTATTTAGGGTGCGAGTGACCAATACTAATAACGGCATGACCACCATAAAAATCAAAATAAGTATCACCTTTTGAGTCAATAATTTCAAATCCGAGCGCACTAACAGGCTCAACATTGTATAAAGGATAGACATCGAACAATTTCATTAGCAATTTTGATAAATAAATAAGCAAGGGAGTGCAAAAATGACAATTTTTTTTGAATATTTGCATTAATTTTTTGAAAGAGAAAGCGAAACTCTAATTTAAATGAGTAAGAATAAAACGAACGCGATTTTACCGATTCAGATTCTGTTTGAAGACGAACATTTTATTGCAATTAATAAGCCCTGTGGTATTCCTTCTCAACCCGATTTAACTGGCGATATTTCTCTGCTCGATTATGCGGATAATGAATTGGACAAAAATTTTTACGTCGTGCATCGCATTGATCGACCCGTGAGCGGTGTCATCTTTTTTGCCAAAAACGATGCCGCCGCCGATTACTTCGCGCAAATTCTAACTCAACCCGAAACGCAAAAAACATACTGGGCAATTGTAAATAATTCGCCACCCAAAAAAGAAGATACGCTCAATCATTTTATCGAACACGATACCAAAAAAAATAAAGCTCGCGTTTACCCCGAAGCTACGCCGAATGCAAAACCCTCTGAACTTCATTACAAACTTTTAGCCGATAGCGATAATTATTTCCTTCTCGAAGTTACCCTACAAACTGGTCGTTTCCACCAAATTCGCGCGCAATTGGCACACATCGGTTGCCCAATTAAAGGCGATGTAAAATACGGAGCGCGTCGCGCGGAAAAAGACAAATCCATTGGTTTACACGCTGAGGCATATAAGTTCAAAAGTTTTATGGGTGAAATAATAAACGTCACCGCTCCGCCACCCGATCAACCGATTTGGAATCATTTTGCGGAAGCTGTAAAAAAATTACGCTGATTTAATGGTTTAATTTTATATTAAAAAGTTTATTCAATTTTTTGAAATTAGAAAGTGGTATAAAAAAATCATTCAAGAGCTGCCTTGAAAACTAAATTCTGCAAAATGGACTTTCGTAAAATTAAAATATTGCAGCCCTAAATTACGGTTTTAAATATAGTTCAGAACAAGCTGTCTCTGTACCTGCGAAGTTCATGCACTCATTCATTTTGATTTAGGTTAAAGTGAGTTGAATAATGTTTTTTTAATAAACCCAAACAATGGAAAATATTTTCTTAGAAAGATACGCACAGCTATTAGTCAATTATTCGCTGTCCATAAAACCAGGCGAAAAATTATTTATTCAAACCACGCCTTTAGCCGAACCATTGGTGCGCGAAGTCTATAAAGCCGCTTTGCGAGCCGGCGCAGCAGTGGTCGAAATTGATTTTTTATTTGAAGGCAAGCAAGATATTTTTCTGCAAAACGCCAATAAAATGCAACTAGCAGAAGCACCACCGCTGTATAAATTAGCGATGGAAACTTTCGATGCGTATTTGCACATTCGTGCGCCATTCGTTGATAGCGATAAATTTCGTTCAGACGTAGATACGCGAAAAAACGCTAAGCTGCGACAAAAAGCGCTGCAGCCCATTTACGAAATATATAATGAACGCACAGGAACGCGCGCGCTGAAACGTTGCTTGTGTCAATATCCGACAAAAGTAGGCGCAACTGCTGCGAAAATGTCGCTAAAAAATTATACAGAGTTTATACTAAATGCGTGTGGCTTGACGACAGAAAATGCGACAAATATTTGGCTTGGTGTGCGACGCGCGCAGCAGCACGTTGTTGATTATTTAAATCAGCGCAGCGAAATGCGATATTTGAATACAAACTCTAAAACCGATATTAGTTTCAATACTTTACATCGGATTTGGATTAATTCGGACGGACAAACCAATATGCCATCTGGCGAAGTTTATACTGCACCAATTGAAGACTCCGTGAATGGTAAAATATTTTTTACAGTCCCCACATTTTGGAGTGGACAAAAAATTACAGGTGTTCAACTGACGGTAAAAAATGGATTTGTCGAAAAGTGGTCGGCAAAAACAAACGAAAAATATTTAGATGCACTTTTTGCACACGATGGTGCACGATATTTTGGTGAAGCCGCAATCGGAACAAATATGCTTATTCAGCAACAAACCAATAATATTTTGTTCGATGAAAAAATTGGCGGCACCATTCACATGGCTGTTGGGCAAAGCTATGGGCAATGTGGTGGAAAAAATCAATCGAATATTCACCATGACATGATGACTAATATGCGCAATGGAGGCGAAATTTTTGCAGATGGCGTTTGTATTTACAGAGACGGCATTTTTTTAATTTAATCATCTTCATCTTCTGATTTGTTCATAAGGTGATATAATTTTTCGGGCATAGAAATAAACATTTTGCCATCTTTTATGTGGTCGTTAATTTTTTCGTAGCTGCCTTTATAATACCAATAAAACTTTTCAGACACTGGAATATCATCTTGTTTTAAATATTCCAAAACCATCGGTTTAAAATGACCAATAAAATCATACGATTTAATACTTTCTAACGGATGCGCAATAGTGAAAGTACGCAACGGAATAGCGACAATCGCACCAAATCTACCCACAGCTTGCGGCGCGTTGCGTTCTAATTCAATTAAATAGGAAGCGGCATAACTTGGATTGGCAAACGTATTGATGTCGTATGCATCGTTCCAACTGATTTCTGAACTGTACATTTTTTCGGCAGCCACATTATCTAAAGCGTCTTCAAAAAGTTCTTCGTCGGTTTTATTCCATTCTTTAACTAAAGGGCGTTTAAAATATTGAAGTTTGTTATCGTAATCAAGCACCAGAACTGAATATGTGCCTGGAAAATCTTGGCGATAAAATAAATCATTTTTATTAGCGACGGGCATGGGCAACTCTGGTCTGACTTGTACGCGCAAAAATTGGCGCGCATAATCGTAATCTTTCCAGATGTAGCGATCTTTACTCGGGTTGTTGGTAAAATTACTAAAATGCGACTTAATCATATCTGCCCATTCCGTGCGCGGTGTTTGTCCGCAACGCCGAACAATATTATCGAGAAAAAAATGCAAATTTTCGGTCGTGTATTGCGTGCCTGTCACAACAATTTCTCCATCTTTTGCCGATTTAATATCGCCAAACTTACCGAGAATTTCAATAGCTTTGTAAAATATAGCTTCATAGTCGAGCTGACTGATAAACTCTTCGTATTTATCTGGCAGAGTGGCGTCTATCATATCCAATTCTTTTAATTAGTGCAGAAATTTTTAGTTCCAAATTTTGTAAATTTTTCGTTTCCAAAATCGAATACCATGCAATTAAGTTTAAATATATTCCGAGTTTTGAAATTTTCCAAAAAAAATTGATATTCTTTGAACAAAATTATTGTTCTGAGCATTATACATTTGTTTAGATTGTTTCTAAACAGAATTTTTTACTAAATGCAACTTTGGAATATTGCCACATTAACATCAATAGAACAACAAAGTTCAACAACGCGCCGCTTCTTTTTAGAAACAGAAATACCGATGCAATTCACTGCGGGACAGTTTATTATTTTGGATTTACCGATTTCCGATAAACGGCAAAAACGTTGGCGCAGTTACAGTATTGCTAACGCACCACAAGTTGAAGGCAATAAAATTTTAGAATTATGCATCGTTCGCGCGGCGAATAGCGCTGGTGGTTCAGAATATTTATTTAATGAAGTCAAAGTCGGAACGCAAATTAATTTTAAAAATCCAGATGGAGGTTTTACACTTAAACACGATTTACAAACCGTTGACACCGTTTTAATCTGTACGGGCACGGGAGTTGCGCCATTCCGATCAATGATTCAAAATATTGTTGAAGAGAAAAAAAAATTTAAAAATATTCACCTCATTTTTGGTGCGCGCACTGCGGCGGATATTTTATATTTTGATGAGTTTAAAAATTTAAAAGCAACCGACGCGCGTTTCTCTTACGACGTGTGTCTATCGAGAGAAAAAACTGATTTTGCAAAGCAAGGTTATGTTCATTCAATTATTGATGCAGAATATAAAACTTTTAGACCTGATGTTTCGTTTTACTTGTGTGGTTGGCAAAATATGATTGATGACGCTGTTGAGAAATTAATGTCTTTTGGATATCAGCGGCATCAAATTCACTACGAGCTTTATGGATAAATGACGTACATTTGTGACAATACATTAAATCTCATAGTTTTTTAAAACCTACGAGGTTTAGGCAATAATTTAAAAATAAAAAATAATGGATACAGCAACAAAAGCACCTGTGCTTATTTATACAGAAGAAACACCGAATCCAGAATCGTTAAAATTTGTAACGAACAGAATGTTATTCAACGGAACAGCGGATTTTAAAGATGAAGCAGCAGCTAAAGAATGGTCGCCGCTCGCGGAGTATCTTTACAAATTACCTTACGTGAAAGGTGTGTACGTGAGTAAAAATTTTGTAACAGTTACAAAAGAGTTCAATTACGATTGGCACGAGATTAATTTAGAAATTAAAGATCGCATTAAAAACTACATTGAAGAAGGCAACACGATTATTGCTGACGGTTATGCAGAAGCAATTGCCAAACACCTAAGCGACAATACAGTACACGACGATGCAGCATCGGGTGAAATAGTGGTGCGCATTAAATCGCTTATTGATGATTTCGTAAAACCTGCCGTTGAAATGGATGGTGGTAATATCGAGTTTTTGCGTTTTACTGAGGGAACAGTTTTTGTTTTGCTGCAAGGTTCTTGCAGTGGCTGTCCGTCATCAACTGTTACACTAAAAGCAGGAATTGAAGGAATGTTAACTCGAATGGTGCCAGAAGTTAAAGCGGTTGAAGCAGAGATGGGATAGGTTAATGGTTGATGGTTAATGAAAAGAGTTTTTCCTTAAGATGGGAAAAACTCTTTTTTTTTTAAATTTTAATTTTATTAAAAAATGGAAGAAACTGATTTCACCATAAGCATTTAAATCAAAACTCAATTTTTCTCCTTTTCAAATTGAGCGATTATTTTTTTTACTTCTTCAATAGATATTTCAGCAATATCAGCAATTTTGTCTAAAGAGTCACCTCTTAACCAACACCTTCGAACTACAGCTATAGTTTTTCCATTTTACCTTGAGTAATACCTTCTTCTATTAGCTCTTTGGCAGCTACACCTGCTTTCATAACTAAATTTTTATTATCGTGATTCAAAAAGTTCGTTAATTTCCTTTTTTTCTAAAGTAGAATGATCGTACTAATATAGTACAACAGAAGTAACAAACTTAGAATTGAATTTTTAGCGCAAACGTTTTTGTTTTTCGCTTTCAGAAATTAGTTTTTCAAGTCTTGATAATTTCGTTAATTATTGTTTAGGTGCAATAACCCAGTGAATCATTAGTTTTTTGTAACGTGCGGGTTGCTTATTAAAAAACTTCCATGCTGGCGCATTAATTTTAAAAATATTTTCAAATTCTAAAGGAAATGGAGAAGCTGCTCTCTCGAAAGAATAAATATTTTGCTTACTTTCATCGCGCACGTCAAAAATATGTAGCCCAGCTTTTTGCATTTTCCCATTAGCAATGAGTTCCTCCATTTTTTTAAATTAACGGCACTCCAAATGCTATTTGGTTTGCGTGGTCTGAAACGAATAGAATAACTTTCTGCATCAATTGATCTACGCACACTATCAATCAAACCAAAACATAATGCTTCATCAACTGATTCTGACCACGTCATACTCGGTTTGCCAGTATTGAGTTTATAATAACGGACTAAAAGTTCTTTTTCCTTTTCATGGTTTTCTGTTAACCAATCGCGAAATTCTGAAGGACTTGAAAAAAATGAAGGTATCATTGCTAAAACTTATTCAGTTTCAAAATAAAGGTTTAATTTAATTGTAACAAACTCGCGTTTAATTATAATTTTTATACGAACCTTTTATAATTTTATGTGTGCAAATTCGCGTAATTCGTTCTAAAAAAATAAAAAATTACACGCGATCTGTGGATTAATTTACCAGTTAAGAATATCGAGCAATCGAAAGCATTTTTTAAAACATTGGATTTTTCTTTTAATGAAGACAACGTTCCTAAAGGGATGGCTTGCCTAATTGTTGCCAATAATAAATCGGTTGTGATGTTGTGCGAAGAACCTCTTTTAAAGGTTTTAATCAATTCCCGATAGCAGATACAAAACTGAGTTCGGAAATTTTATTTTCTTTCGATGCGGAAAACCGTGCGGAAGTGGATGAATTGGCTAAAAAAGTTACTGAAGCGGGCGGCATAGTTTTTGGCGCACCGAGCGAACACCAGGGTTGGATACATAGTTGCGCTTTTTGTGATTTAGATAATCACCGTTGGAATGTGCTTTTCATGGATAGGAACAAGATATGGCTGCAAATTTTGCATAAAGCCACTCAGTAACTGCGAAAAGAACGCAGAATAGATTTCAATTGCGCTTTACCCGAAATTTTACAATTTGCAAGAAAATTTAACACAAAAAATTGTTTAATAATTTTTTATTAAACAAATAGTTTTTATTTTTACTCGAAATTTCACAAAAACCACAATCTAATGGCTAAAAAATTAGTTGTAAAAAACAACATTAGTATCACTGCGCCGATTTCAAAAGTTTGGGATGCTTTAATATATGTCGCTTCAATCGGAGGCTGTTGTTTTAGCTTTAGAAAAATTGCGACAAACGATTAAAGGAATTGTGCCTGAAGCTGAAGAAGTTATCAGTTATGGAATGCCCATGTTTAAATATCGCGGAATGTTGGTGGGCTCTGCGGCATTTAAAAACCATTGCCGTTTTTTCCCTAGCAGTGAAGTCAAACATTTTAAAAATGAATTAAAAGATTTTAAAACCGTAAAAGGTACTACACAATTCACGATAGATAAACTGATTCCTGAAAAGCTTATTGAAAAAATAGTGCTGTTTAGAATGGGTGAAAATGAAGCGAAATGGGAAGAGAAAAAATTTAAGTCTCGATTGTAAAATGAATTAAATTTTATTTTTATTTTTCAGAACAGGATCATAATGCTCGTGTGTTGACCAAGGATGACAACGCGCTAAACGTTTAGCACCCATCAATACGCCGCGAAAAACTCCCCATTCATTTATTGCATCCATAGTATATTGCGAACAGGTTGGTTGATAGCGACACTTATTAGCGCCGAGCATTGGCGAAATGAGCAGACGGTATAATTTTATGAGACCGATGAAAATAAATTTCATAAAAAACTAAAACTTTATAGTTTCCGAGTTGTGGTTTTTATCAAAAATAATAAAACTCTCTTTTAGGTTAGTCGCTTTTAATTCAACTATATTTTTTTGATCGCTAAATGTTTCCGTCAATAAAGTCGTTTTCAATTCAAGAGATTTAATATTTTTAACTTTCTCAATCGTGTAATAGACATACATCGCTTGGTAATCTTTTGCGCGCTCTTTGCCTACCCATTGTATCGGATAATTTTTCCCGTTTACACTCACTAAAAAATGTGTCCGAATATAATTAAAAACCGCAGAATCGGCTTGCGGTTTTTTTTCTTTATCGGAACATAAATTTAAACTTTGCAAACCGTTCTGAGTTAATACGCGTTCAAAATCATCTATAAAAAAGTGCGTTGTGAAGTTCAGCATGTTTTCGTTTTTATTCACTTCAATTTCTGTTTTAGAAATATGAAAAGTATGCAAACTTGTTGCGGGATGATTTAAAAAATGTGCGTAAAATAACCAAACTGTTGCGCGTAAGAACATAGATTTTTTAATTTGAAGGAAACAATTTTTAGGTATTCATGCTTTAAAGCATTTTTATAAAAACCGGGAAAATTTTATACAACAAAGTAACGCCGAATTGAAGATTTCACAAAGTTTTCTGTCTGAACTTTGGCTATTTAAACCGTTGCGACCGTTGAATAAAAATAAATTAGGGACTTAACGAAAAATAACCGTAATTTTGTGCATTATTTATTTAGTGGTAAAAATTTACCCACCCTTATTATTTTCATGTCAAAAAAAACAGGCGTTCCAAGAGAGCGCAAACTCGCCTCTGCCGATTTACTAAAAGCAATTTACAAATTATACAGTGAAAACCCAGGAAAGAAATTTACTTCTGGGCACATAATTGAAAAACTTAGAATCAGCAACAATAAAGATTCCGTTAAACACGCGCATTCAAAATTAGAAGCGGAAGGTGTTTTACAACCATTCGTTTCTGCGCCGCGCAATAAAGTTGGCGAACCAAATTCAAACACAAGAAGTGCAACGCGCGAAACACGCAGCGGAGAAGCACCACCACAACGTGGCACCTACGAAGGAACAGTTGACGTAACGCGCAGCGGAGCGGTTTTCGTCACAACAAAAGAATTTGAAAAAGATGTTTTCGTTCCGGAAAAATTTATGAACACGGCGCAACACGGAGACACTGTCATGGTGAGTGTTTATTTTTCGGCGCGCAGAAACCGACCCGATGGTGAAATTGTAAAAGTTATTAAACGCGCCACAGAAAACTTTATCGGTACGCTCCAATTGATGAAAAATATTGGCGTTGTCGTTCCCGATAGATTAAATATGCCTGGCGTTGTCGTTTCTGTTGATCATTTGATGGGTGCGAACGATGGCGATAAGGTAACGGTTAAAGTGACAGACTTTGGCGAGAATAATAGATTGAAACGATACAAAGGTGAAATTACGGGCGTACTCGGAACACCAGGAACGAGCGATATTGAAATGAAATCCATTTTAATCAATCACGGTTTCAATATTCTTTTTCCAGAGGATGTGGTAAAAGAGTCTGAAAAAATTTACGATGATATTGAAGCCGAAGTAAAACACCGTCGCGATTTTCGTGGCATCACTACTTTTACGATTGATCCCTTCGATGCAAAAGATTTTGATGATGCGCTTTCGTTCCAAGTTTTACCGAATGGTAATATCGAAATCGGTGTCCACATTGCGGATGTAACGCACTACATAAAACCAAATACGGCTTTAGATAGAGAAGCGTATTACCGCTCAACGTCGGTCTATTTAGTAGATCGCGTTTGCCCGATGCTTCCCGAACGCATATCGAATGAGTTATGTTCGCTCCGTCCCTTTGAAGATAAACTCACATTTTCTGCTGTTTTTGAATTTGACGAAGCGCACAACGTGGTTAATAAATGGTTTGGTAAAACGATTATTCATAGTACGCGCCGATTCAGTTATGAAGAAGCACAAAAAGTTTTAGAAACAGCTGAAGGCGATTTAGTGCACGAGCTGCTGACGATGAACAAAATTGCCTACGCGCTGCGCAAAAAACGTTTTAAAAACGGTGCTATTAATTTTGAAACGGAAGAAGTTAAATTCAGGCTCGATGAAAACGGTGTACCCGTTGAAGTGTTCGTAAAAGAGCGCAAAGATTCGAATATGCTCATCGAAGATTATATGCTTTTGGCAAATAAAGAAGTTGCGTATTTTATGTCGCACAAAGAAAAAGGCGTTGAAGTGCCGTATATTTATCGCATTCACGACGAACCCGACATAAATAAAATTGCCGACTTCGCTTTGTTTGCGCGCACAATGGGTGTGAAAATGAATATTGATACACCAAAACACATTGCCGAGTCGCTCAACAATTTAGCAAAATTGGCTGAGACGGACGATAAAGTTAAAATGCTCACGCCACTTGCAATTCGTTGTATGGCAAAGGCGGCTTACTCGACTGATAATATTGGTCATTACGGTTTAGCTTTTGAGTATTATTCGCATTTCACTTCGCCAATTCGCCGATACAGTGACGTTTTAGCGCACCGCATTTTATTTGAAAATCTGAAAAGTACAGTACGCGTCAACAAAGAAAAACTTGAAGAAGAATGTAAACATATATCGGCACAAGAGCGCAAAGCTGCCGAATGCGAACGCGAAAGTGTGAAGTACAAACAAGTTGAGTATATTCAGCAGCATATTGGTGGCACATTCGATGGTATTATAAATGGCATGAACGATCGCGGATTTTTTATTGAACTAACGGCTTACTTCGCAGAAGGAATGGCAATTTTTGCACGCTGTCCAGAAAATTTCGACGTAGAACCTTCGCGTTTACGCGCCAAAGGTGCGCGCACAGGTAAAACAGTAACGATGGGACAATCTGTAAAAGTTCAGATTGTTGATGCTGTTTTACAAACGCGACAGATTGATATGAAACTTTTGGAATACTAAGCCGAAATTCTTTACAGTTTTTCAAAAAATTTCCATCAAAAATGGAATAGTGTCTAAAAAAGTATATTTTTGTAATAAAATTAAGAGCAATGACATTAACTATCAAATTGCCAGACAATATTAAAGAGGCTAATTTTATTCTTGAACTACTTCAGAAATTGAATATCCCAATGGCTGAAACTGTTGAACAAGTGGATATTCCAGAAGGGCATAAACTTATTCTAAAAGGGAGAATTGAAAATCTAAAATTAAATACGAGCAGCAAAACTTACACTTGGGAGGAAGTGAAGAAACTGAAATCTAAAAGAAAAGTGTCAATATGAATTACACTGTTCTATTTTCAACTGATGCTCTCAGCGATTATTCAGACGCTTCCGATTGGTATGAAATGCAAAGCAAAAGTTTAGAAAAAAAGTTTGAAAGCGAGATGCTTAACCGAATTAAATTTATTTCACTTCACCCTGAAGCATCTCCGTATAAATTTAAACATTTAAGAGGTACGAGATTAAAAAAATTTCCTTACTACATTTATTTCGAACTCAACGAAACTTTGCAAACGGCAACCATTCTTGCTATCTTGCATGAAGCGCGCGACAGCGAAATTTTCGAGCAAAGGTTCTAAATCATATTTTCAGACCTTTAGTAAATATTTTGAGCTGGCAAGTTAAAGGTCTTTTTGATTTCACAGTTTTCCGAAAATTATTTTAAATGCTTGAAACTTTACAAGGCATCATGCTTCGGCACATAAAATATGGTGAGACAAGCGTTATCGCCGATATTTTTACACCCACACACGGTATAAAAAGTTTTATGGTGCAAGGTGTGCGTAAAGTGGGTAGTAAAATTCCAGCATCTATATTTCAGCCACTCATTTTATTGGAACTTGTTAGTCGTGTACATCCTAAAAATCTTTCCTACATCAATGAAGTGCGCGTTGTAAATCCGTTGAGCGGAATTTTTTTCGATGTGCGCAAATCGGCGTTGGCGTTATTCATGGTTGAAGTAGTGCATAAAACCATGACGGATGCGAGCGATCAAGAAGCTTGTTTCGATTGGTTATATTATTTTGCGACGCAACTCAACGCGCAAACGGAACCAAAACTTTTTTTTGCACAACTTTTTTTGGCAAAAATAATTCAACTCTTAGGTAGTTCACCAAATATTGAAACATATCAAGAAGGTTGTATTTTCGATCCACAAAATGGGGGATTCATATTATTGAACGCTTCGGTTTCTGAAAACGACGCGAAATTAGCGGAATCTATTTATTCCCTTTTCAAACACGTTGAAAATATTAGTGAAGCTCAATTTTTTGATTTCGATGCTGCATTACTTCCTACGCGAAAAATAGTTTTAGAAACACTTTTGCATTACATGGCATGGCACGTACCAAACATGAAAGAAATAAATTCCCACAAAGTGTATCAAGATATTTGGGCGTGAGTGAAATTAATTCATTGATTATGATGAGCGCGAATAATTTGGCGATTCTTTAGTAATAAATATATCATGTGGATGACTTTCGGCAACGCCCGCAATTGTCATTCTGACAAACCGAGCTTTTTGCAATTCGGTAATATCTTTTGCACCGCAATAACCCATGCTTGCGCGCAAACCACCAATATATTGCACCATCACTTCTGCTAATGAGCCTTTGAATGGAACGCGTCCTTCAATTCCTTCGGGAACTAATTTTTTTATATCGTCTTCAACATCTTGAAAGTAGCGATCCTTCGAGCCTGCTCGCATAGCATCCACCGAACCCATACCGCGATATAATTTAAATTTACGACCGTCTAAAATAATAGTTTCTCCTGGCGATTCTTCCACACCTGCAAACAGTGAACCAGCCATAACGCTGCTCGCACCTGCTGCAATCGCTTTCGGAATATCGCCCGTATAACGCACCCCACCATCGGCGATGATAGGAATATTTTTTCCTTTTAAAGCCAAGCCTGCTTCGTAAACAGCGGTGAGTTGCGGCACGCCGATACCTGCAACAATCCGCGTTGTGCAAATACTACCTGGACCAACACCAACTTTAA
>ENA-OFCD01001156-OFCD01001156.1-metagenomes-genome-assembly--contig:-NODE-1156-length-14246-cov-3.531957_pt1 | contig 14246 bp, 12 predicted proteins | sample MGYA00153392_OFCD01 | MGnify analysis MGYA00153392 | reverse complement strand
CCTCCCCCTCCGCGCGATCCGCGACCAAATCGCCTCGAGCGTTCACGTCATCGTCCAGCAGTCACGACTCGCCGACGGCGCGAGGAAGGTGACGGCCATCACAGAGGTGATCGGCATCGACGACAACGGCGACATCGAGGTCAGGCCCATCTTCGAGTTCGTGCGCACCGGCACGGGCCCCAACGGCAAGGTCATCGGCGAACACCGCGCGACCGGTTATCTCCCCTCGTATCTGCAAGACTTCATCGTGATGAAGCTCGTCAAGCCAGGAGAGCCCTACCTATGAACTCGACTCTCCCGATGGACATGTTGATGAAGTGGGGCTCGGTCGCGCTCATCGGCGTAGCGCTCTTCATCGCGACGAGCTCGCTCGTCGGGGACCGCGACGGACCCGGCCAAAAATACTGGTTTCGCTACACGTCGATGATCGAGCGCAACCTGCGAACGATGTTCATCTGGACGCCGGGTCGCACCGTGGCGACCGCACAGCTCGGCATCCTCGCGGCCGTGTTCGCGGTCGAGTTCCTCATCCCTGACGGCCTCCCCGTGTTTCTGCTCTGGCCGGTGACGGTGGCGGTGGGTCCGTACATCTGGATTCACCTAGAAAAGGCAAAGCGGAAGACCGCGATCGAGTTCCAGCTCGACGGCTTCATGCTTGCGCTCGCGAACGCGCTCAAGGCGATCCCCAGCATCACCGCGGCGCTCAACTCGGTCGTGCCGATCCTCCAGCCGCCGATGCGTGAAGAGGTTGAGCTCGCCACCAAAGAGATGAAGGTCGGCAGCTCGCTGGATCAAGCGCTCTTGCACATGGCCGCGCGCATCGGCAGCCGCAGCATGGACTCCGCGCTCTCTGCGGTGCTCATCGGACGTCAGGTCGGCGGTAACTTGGGTAAGGTCCTCGAGACCACCGCGCTCAGCTTGCGCGAGATGCAGCGCCTCGAGGGCGTCGTGCGCACCAAGACCGCCGAGGGCAAGATGCAGCTCTGGGTCATCGGCGGCCTGCCGATGGGTATCATCATCACAATGAGCCTCTTGCAGCCGGGCTTCTTTGATCCGCTTCAAGGCAGCCTGTTTGGTTACTTGATGAGCGGCGCCGCCGCAGGCTTCTGGATCACCGCCCTCGTGCTCGCTCGTAAAATCCTGGCCGTGGACATCTGAGGAGGTATCCATGATCGTCGACTACTTGCTCATGCGGAACCTATTCGTCGGGACGATGGCGCTCGCTATCGTTCTGGCGATCTACGGCGTCGCGAGCGCGCCGACACGACTTGCGCCTCGACTCGGCCTCCGCGGCCTCAAGCGCCAGCGTGCGCTCTCGGGTGATGGATTGTGGCCTACGGTCGAGCCCCTCGTGCGCTGGCTGGGCGTGCGAGTGAGCGGCATCCTCTCCGACGAGAGCCGCGCGAAGCTCGACGAGCAAATCAGCTACGCGGGCGACTTCCTCGGTTTGACGAGCGACGAGTTCTTTTCCCTCATGATCGTAAGCGGCTTTGCGGGCTTTGCGTTCGGCGCTGTCGTCGGCTTCGGCCTACACATCGGCGGCGCGGTGACCTTCATCCTCGCGGGACCCATGGGAATGTTCATCCCGTACATGCAGATCACCGGCGTCGCGCAGGAGCGACTCAAGCAAGTCAGCCGCGGCCTCCCGTACACGATCGATCTGATGGCGCTCGCGATGGGCGCAGGCCTCGATTTTCCCGGCGCCGTTCGTCAGGTCGTCGAGAAGTCCAGCAACCCCGACGACGCGATCGTGGAAGAGTTCACGCTCGTCTTGCAGAGCCTCCAACTCGGTCGCACGCGTAAAGAGGTGCTGATGGAGTTCGCCAAGCGCGCCCCCGTGGACGCGGTCAAAGAGTTCACCGGTGCGCTCATTCAAGCGGAAGAGCGCGGCAACCCGGTCGCCGAAGTGCTACAAATTCAGGCCACCTCAGCACGTACGCGACGCGGCGTGCGCGCCGAAGAAATGGCGGCCAAGGCGGGCGTCGCCATGGTCGGTCCGCTGATGCTCGTCTTCATCACCGTCATGATTCTCATCATGGGCCCCATGATCATGAAGGTCATGGTCTCGATGGACTGATCCTGCGAACGGCACGATCAATCCAGGTTTTGTCCAAGCGACCCGCACGGGTGGCACGGAGTTGAGGAGATAGCTGCCATGAGTGTTCTACGGTTTCAAATCCAGCACGCCAACGGGCGTCAAGAAGTGATCGCGGTGGAGGCCGAGCGTGCGCTCATCGGTAGCGGTGCGCACTGCGAGATTCGTCTCCCGATCGATCAGTGCTCGGTCGAGCACGTGCTGGTGCAGGTCGGAGCGGGCGGCATCTTCGTCCAGGCGCTGCAGTTCCAGCCGCCACCGACGATCGCGGGCGTCCCCTTCACGCAGGCCCCGCTCCCGCCGGACGCGATGCTCGGCATCGGCAACACTCAGATGTTGGTCGGGCTCTCCACCGAAGGCACGGGCCTCGACGACAAAAAGAAGAAGAAGAAGAGCAACCCCGCCGTGATCGTGATCGCCGTGCTCGGCCTCGTCGGCGGTGCCTTCGTGATGCTTGCACCCGAGGGAGAACCAGCCCTCGAAGCGCCCGAGGACGTCCCGAAGCTCTGGGACTCCGTCATCGACAAGTGCGAGAAGCCGGCGCAAGAGGCGCGGCCCTACGCGCTACAGATCAAGCAGCTCGCGGACAACAAGCGAGAGCGACGCGCGTTCCATATCCGCGACGGCGTTGATGCCGTGCCTCTCTACGAGAGCGCGACGGCGTGCTTCAAAGCGGGCGGCGATCCTAACGCGGCATCGCAGTCTGCCGAGGCCGCCAAGACGCTCCGCAAGGAGATGGAAGACGACTACAAAACGCACCGCATGCGCATGAAGCACGCGCTCGATGTGAAAGACACGTCGACAGCGCACAAAGAGGCGCGAACGTTGCTCGAGCTGCTGCAAGGCAAGCAGGGCGCGTACGTCGAATACCTCACCGAAGAAGAGCGCAACCTCAAGCAGCAGCTCGGGCACTCGGCATCCTGATCTCCGGATGACGCACACGCGCTTCGTGACGCTCTTCGCCCTCTTGATCGCGTGCGGCCCGGGCGAGATCGATCACATCAAGAACGCGCGCTCGATCGAGAAGGAGCAGACGCCGGAGAACCTGATCGAGACGGGTCAGAGCTTCGCCATGCTCGGAGACACGACGCGCGCCGAGCAGTACCTTGCGGCGGCGCTCGAGCGCGGAGCGGACCCGCACAAGGTGCTGCCGATCTTGCTCGAGGTGTGCGTGCGCGATGGGCGCTTCGAGATGGCGATCGAGTACGCGCGTCCCTACCTCGAGAAGCACCCGAACGACACGACCGTGCGCTACCTGCTGGCCACGCTCTACTCGGCGGTGGGCGATCGACCGAAGGCGCGCGCAGAGACAGAGATCGTCGTGGAGTCCCGCCCCAACGAAGCAGAGCCTCATTTCTTGCTGGGCACGTTGTTGCGTGACGAGCACGACTTCGTCGCGGCGGATAAGCACTTTCGAGAGTATCTTCGCATCGCGCCTCAAGGCGCGCACTCGGACGAGGCGCGTGGCGCACTCTTGAAAAGCCTGCCCCACGTCAGCGACGCCCCTTGGGATGGCGGCATCCCCACCCCGATTGGGCCCATCCCGGAGACGCCGGTCGACACGACTCCACGCGACGCTGGCGCGATCATCAGCGCGCCGGACTCCGGAAAGAGAAGAGAAAAACCATGACGGCTCAGCTGATTCCCAAAGAAGTCTTCAATGAGACGATCATGCAGTTCCTCGCCCCGGTGCGGCAGTACCTCGAGGACCCTACGGTCAGCGAGATCATGATCAACGGGCCGAATCAGATCTACATCGAGCGCAAGGGCAAGCTCGAGCTCGTCCCCGCGAAGTTCGAGAGCATCGAGGCGCTCACGGCCGCGCTCCGAAACATGGCGCAGTACGTCGGCAAGCACATCGACGAGTACAAGCCCATCTTGGAGGGCCGCCTGCCGGACGGCTCGCGCGTCGAAGCCGTCCTACCTCCTGCGGCGCCGGACGGGCCGCACGTCGCGATTCGGCGCTTCTTCAAGGAGACCTTGACGGTCGAGAAGCTCATCGGCTTCGGCGCGATGCCCGAGGACGCGGCCGTCGCGCTCCACGCGTTCGTCGCGAGCAAACTGAACGTGCTGGTCGCCGGCGGAACCGGAAGCGGCAAGACGTCGATGTTGAACGCGCTCTCCTCGTTCATCCCCGAAGGCGAGCGCGTCGTCATCCTCGAGGACTCACGCGAGCTGCAGCTCCAGCGAGATCACGTCGTGCAGCTCGAGGCGCGGCCCGCGGATCCGAAGGGGCGCGGACAGGTCACCATCCGCGATCTGTTCCGCGCGACCTTGCGTATGCGACCGGACCGAATCGTCGTCGGAGAGATCCGAGGCGGAGAAGCGCTCGATTTGATCCAAGCGATGACCTCGGGTCACGGCGGGTGTCTCTCCACGCTCCACGCGACCTACCCGAAGGACACGCTCGCGCGTCTCGAGACGATGGCGATGATGAGCGACGTGCAGATGCCTCTCTTCGCGCTTCGCGTTCAGCTCGGCAGCGCCGTCAACATGATCGTGCAAACCGGTCGTCTACAGGACGGCTCTCGTAAGATCACGCACATCACTGAGGTGCTCGGGTTCGATCCGGCGACCGAACAGTACATCACGCAAGACGTCTTCGTGCGGCGATACCAAGGGCTCGGACCCAAGGGTGAGGTCATCAGCGACATGGTTCCTTCGGGCATTTTGCCGAAGTGCCTCGAAATCGTGCACGAGCACGGGATGGACATTCCGGCGTCGATGTATGATGCTGCGAAGCGAGGCGCCGTCCAAGGAACCCATGGCTGATGCTGGCATTCAGCTTCTCGAAGTGCGCGCGGGCAATTCACCACGCACGCTGATGGAGCTCAAACCGGGAGCTCCCGTGAACCCCACAAGCGTGGGGCGTACGGGGATGTGGAACATCGACGCGCCTGGCATCCTAGATGTCCACGCGTACCTTTTTTTCGACGGGAACGCGCTGTTCGTACAGAGCGCCGATCCGTCGAACCCCGCGAAGGGCAACGGCAAGGCGATCGCCACGAGCTGGCAGCAGATGGAGATCCCCTGCACCATCGAGATGGGCAAGGCGCGGCTCGTCTATCGCACGCTCGAGACGCTGGAGGACGACGACGACAAGACGATGGCGCGTCCGATGGGCGGGATGCCGCCACCGCCACGGCCGGGCGGAGTTCCTGCTCCCCCGCCGCAGTTTCGACCGGGCGGTGGCCAGTTCGCTCCACAGAAGGACGACGAGTCGACGCAGTATCAACCGCTGCCCGCCATGCCGCCGAACCCGCGCGGCTTGGGCGAGCCCGAGCCGACGATCGTTGCACCGCTGGGCATGGACGACACACAGCAGCCCTCGCCCTACGCGAAGCCGCTGCCGGCTGCGGGACAGCCCGCTTGGCAGAACGGCCCGCAGCAGCAGCAGGCTCCGACGCCTCCACAACGGCAGTATCAAGGCTACGGCAGCGTGCAGGTCGCCATGCCGCAACAGCAGCTGAACATGCAGGGCGGGATGTCCGCTCCGATGCAGCAACCAGGCATGAACATGGGCGCCTTGCAGCAGCCCATGCAGCCGATGGGAGTGCAGCAAGGGGCCACCCAGACCGTCACGACGCAGCAACCGACGTCGCTCGTCGATCGCATGAAGAACGACTGGCAGCAGATGCCGGTCCCGCGAAAAATCCTCCTCGGCCTCTTGCCGCTTGTTTTGATTCTCGTGGTCGTGGTTAGCGAGCAGCAGTCGCGCCAGCAAGCGGAGGCTGATGCAGCGGCACGGCGAGAGCAGATTGAGGCCGCGAGCGCGAGTGCGATGGCCTCGGAGACGCCGGACACTCCGCCCGTGCCGACGCCGAGCTACACGCCGCCAATAACGACATTCACGACACCGCCGACCGGTCTCACGATCACGATGCCGACGGCGTCCGCGGCGCCGATTGCTTCGGTGGTCATCCCCGTACCATCGGCCGTCCCCTCGTCCACGGCGGCGGTCAAACCGAACACCAAGCCCACGAACGTGAAGACCACCGAGCGATTGGCGGTGGACGCAGTGGCCGCCAGCGATTTCAAGACGGCGGCCGGACTCTACGACCAGCTCGCCGCAGCAGTGCCGCCGCAAGACCCTCGGCAGAAGACCTACGCCGAAGCCGCGCGCATCATGCATCATAAGGCAGCGATGGAGACGTCGCCTTAGCGAAGGAGCGTGCCGAGAGGTCAGGTGACGCCTCCTGCACCATCCGGTCGTTTTGTAAGCATGCTGACAATCCGGCGGTTTTGGACGCGCTGTCTTCGGCCGGCCTCAGGCGCTGGGGCACCGAAGCACCACCTCTCGCGCCACCGCGCGAACCTCGATCAGGTGGACCGGAGAGGCGACTCGCCCTTGATCCAGCTTGTCCACCCCGTGCAGATGAAGTAGCGCGATTTGGGCTTATTTTAGCGGGTGCACGCGCCTGGCCTTTCTCCTGCAGTGATGGAGGTCAAGGAGGCGATGCGATGAACCGAGCGGCGAACACCAAGCTCTTTGCGATTGCGGCACTCGCCATCGCTTGCAGCTCGAACAGCGACGCGCTCCTCGGTAACGACCCCTTCGGCCCCGGCTCCGGCAAGGACAGCTGGGGCAACGGCGGCGGCGGCGGCCCGAGCTACACGGGCAAGGACGGCAGCGCAGGTCCGGGTCAAGCCGAGGCGATCTATCGCTCCAAGATCCAGCCCATGGTCGAGGCCAAGTGCGGTGGCGCTTGCCACGTGCTCGGCACAACGCTCAACGCGCCGAAGTACCTCGCCGGTCCGGACTCGTATCTGAGTATCAAGGCCTATCCCGGGATCGTCACCGAGGACGTCTACGCGAGCAAGCTGCTCGGCCGTCCCGCCGGTCACCCCGCGGCGACGCTTCTCGACCCCGGCATGGAGACGTTCAAGGCGGACGTCACCACGTGGCTTACCGCGGAGGCTTCGGCGCTCGCCGCCATCCCGCTCCCGACGGTGGGCCCGGTCGATTTGAGCGCAGGCAGCATCGACCTCTCGAGCATCAATGGCATGACCGGCGCGAAGCTCACGTTCTCGGCGAAGGTCGTCGGCAACTACGCGCGCTTCGACACGCTGCAAGTCACGGCGCCGTCGACCACCGCCATCCACGTCGTCGCGCCCATCATCGTGATGGTCCCGGCGGACAACAGCGCGCCCATCAAGGACAAGAACTTCTCGGCGGCGGACCTCACGATCAACGCGGGCGCCACGGGCAACTTCGACGCGCCGTACTTCTTCTTCAACTGGGTCGCGGGCAGCAAGCTCGAGGTTCAGTTCACCAAGATCGAGACGGCCACGGGTACTGGGGACGGCGGCTCGGTTCAGACCGGTTGCAAGTCGGTCGCGACGTTTCAAAGCTCCGCGGCGCCTGAGCTCATCAACACCTGTATCGGCTGCCACGGCGGCAACAACATGAACGCCACGAACGCGCTGGACCTGAGCAAGCTCAAGGGCAACATCGACTACGCCGGCGCGTGCGGCCAAGCGCTCTTCAAGGTCAACACGACGAACAAAACGCAGAGCAACATCTTGCTCGCTCCGCTCAACGGCAGCGGCCTCAATCACGGCGGCGGCAAACCTTACGGGTCGACGAACTCCACGGGGTACCAGGCGATCTTGGCCTGGGTAAACAAGGAATGATCGAGGGAACCATGATGAAGATGGCAACGCTCGCTGCACTCGGCTCCATCGCTTTCGCGATGATCGCGTGCGGAAACTCGGACAGTGGCTCCCTCAACGGCGGTTCGCTCGGCGATCCCGGCGCAGGGCCGTCGACCAACGACAACCCTGGCGCGGGTGGCACTCCGCCGGGCACGCCCTCGGGTTCGAACGGCGCCGATCCGAACGCGCAGAACAACCCCAACATCGATCAGCGCAAGATCAACTACGGCGAGGCGCTCCGCACGGCGAGCCTCAAGCTCGTGGGCGAGTTGCCGATGCTGGTGGACATCAACGCAGTCGCCGACTCGAGCAGCACGGCGACCAAGGCAGCCTACGAGTCGAAGATCGACGCGCTCCTCGCCGACCCGCGCTTCGTGGCGCGCCAGATCCAGTGGTGGCGAGACACGCTGAAGACCGGTCAGCCCGGCGTTCAGATGAAGCAGGGCATGCCGAGCTACGATACGGCCGCGACGTTCGCGACCGAGGTCGTCGTCAACGATCGACCCTTCACGGACCTCTTCACCGCGACGAGCAACACCTGCCCCACTTACGCGAGCGGCGCGTTCGTCGACGCGAACTGCGGCGGCAACGGCCCCACGGCGGGAGTGCTCACGGACCCGGGCCTCATGAGCCAGTACTTCGCGAACATGGCGTTCCGCCGCGTGCGCTTCGTTCAAGAGACGTTCGTCTGCAGCAAGTACCCCGCGGAGTTCAGCTCCACGCCCGCCCCGATGGGTAGCGGCGTCTACACGAGCCCCTGGAACTTCAACAGCATCACCGGCGGCGCAGGCCCAACGGTGAAGGTGAACTTCCAAGACACGTCTTCGGTCGTCTGCGCGAACTGCCACAGCACGATGAACCACCAAGCGCCGCTCTTTGCGCACTTCGACATGAATGGCGTGTACCAGCCCGCGATCGCAGTGAAGGTCCCCTCGACCGGCACGCCCACCGCAGTGATCGCCGACTGGCTACCCAACGGCGAGACGTTCGCGTGGCGCAACGGCACCGTCGTCACGGACCTTCCGAGCTTCGGCAAGGCCGTTGCCGCAGACCCTGACGTCGCTCGATGCATCGTCACCCGCGAGTGGAACTACGCAATGGGCCGCGGTGACGTGGTCAACGATCTGGCGACCGTCCCGCCTGTCGTCACTGACGCGCTCGTAAAGGACTTCTCGAGCAATGGTTTCAAGGTCAAGCGTTTGCTGCGGAACATCTTCACCGCAGACGACTTCGTGAAGTTTTGATCAGGAAAGGAAAGGACAAGACAATGAAGCTCCTCGCTCTCTCCCTGGTCATCGGCGCTTTCGCCACGGGCTGCGCCGTCGAACCGAACGACCGACTCATCGGCGCTGGCGCCTACGGCGACTCGCTCGCCGCTGGCGACAACACGCAACATCACTTCCAAGATCCCAACACCGGCGAGAACGGGATCAGCGACCCGAACCAGGTGCGGGTAGACACCTCCAACGTGGGCTCGCCCGAGGTCGTCGCTCGACTGCATTCGTGCTCCAAGGTCGGCTACGCCGAGCTCGGCAGCATCTTGAGGTCGCGTGGCATCGACACCGCAAGCAAGACGAACTCGTCCGCGGGCGCGCTGTACACGCAAGGCGCCGCGTCGCTCGGCGTCGCGAACTACGCCGGTCGCGTCCCCGAGGCGGTCATCGCCTCGACCGCCGCGCTCACGAAGGAGTTCGACATCTTCGTGGCGGCGGCGATCGAGATCCAAGGCAAGCTGCAGGGCGGCCTCACGATGTCGGCATGCCCGGCGGTCAAGATCGTCGACAACAGCGGGTTCACGAAAGACGGGATAAGCTGCTTGATGGGCAAGCCCGCGAGCGACAATCACGTCGCGGTCGCCAACGACGCAGTCAGCGTCGCCCAGACAAAAGGCCTGACCCAGGCTCAGGGTCAAACCATCGCCATCGCCTCGATTCTCGAGGCGGCTCACACCTGCGAATAAGGGAGAAGTCATGGATCGCCGACTCAAAGAACTCCGCGGATCTGGCAGGCGTGACTTCTTGCGCTGGAGCGCAACGGTGGCCGCTGTGCTCGGACTCGAGCGCTCGCGCTTCTTGAATGTCCTCTCGGACACGACAGGCTCGGCGATGGCCGACCAAGCGGCGTGCCCGACGACCAACCGCAGCGTCCACCTCGTTGCTGGCAACGGCGGCCTCGCGTGGTTCCAGCTGCTCTTCCCGCACACGGACGTCGCGCTCAACGGAGGCGCGAACGTCGCGTTTCACGCGCTCGGCAAAGCGAAGTCCGCCGCGGGCACTGACAAGCCGCTCGTGTACGCGCCGGAGTCTCCGTTCCAAACGCTCGGACCGAAGCGTCAGATGACGGCGTTCATGTCCGGCAACAACGAGACGCACACGTCAACGCCGCAGTCGGCCGCGACGATCGCGACGGGCACCGGGATGATCGCGGCGATCGCGGCCATCCAACAAGCGAACCCCACACTGCTTCCGGTCATCGGCATCAACCCGGTCGTGTTCGGCACCGCGCCGGGCGCTCCTGGCGTCGCCACAGTCGCCAACTCCTCGGGCCTCGTCGGACTTTTCAACAGCGCCGCGTCGCGCACGCTGCTCCAAACACCGGCGGCCGCAGAGCTGAATGACGCCTACTACAAGGCGTTCTTGAGCCTGAACGCCGCGGCCGCTCGCAAGACGATGGACACGCCCGACACGACGGCGCGCGTCGCGGCAGACTTGCTCGGACGCAACCTCTCGGCCCAACTGCAGCCCACGCCCGCGGACGACGCGCGCTACGGCATCGCCGGTGCGCCGACCAACGTGGTCGAGATCGGTCGCGCCCTCTGCATCGCAGTCCGCGCGTTCAAGCTCGGTCTCACGAGTTCGCTCGTCCTCCCCGCGATGCGCGACGACCCGCACGGCGCCTTCAACAACATGACGCAGCTGCAAGCGAACGTGACCGCGCTCGGCAAGATCTTCGACGCGTTCATGGCCGACTGCGCGGCAACGCCCGATCCCTCGGGCTGCGGCAAGTCACTCGCAGACGGGATCGTCATGACGATCCACGGCGACACCCCGAAGGACCCCACCAACCGCAACGGCTGGCCGGACGGCACCCCGCAGAACTCGAACTGGATCTACGTCTACGGCGGCGGCTACTTGAAGACCGGTTGGTTCGGCGGCGTCAGCGCGAACGGCGCAGTCACCGGGTACAACCCCGCCGACGGCAAGGCCGTTCCGGGTCAAGCGAGCGCGGCAACGGCACAAGCCTCGGCGGCCGCTGCGGCCTACGCGGTGGCGAAGGGCGACATGCGGCGCGTGCAAGACTTCTACCGAGGCGGATCGATCGCCGGCATCACCAACGCAGTACAAGTGTGAAGCCTGGGCTGTCATTCTGAGCGAAGCGAAGAACCCCCAGGGGATCCTTCGCATTGCTCAGAATGACAATCAAAGCCCCAGACTCCAGGTTATGTCGTTTAGGCCCTGACTTCGGTCAGCGCACGAAGACCCGTAATCTGCAGTCTGGGGCTTTGACTATTTGGGCTAAATTACAAGACCAGAGTTCATGTGCCAGAGCCTCACGCTCGCGCAGTTCGGCTGGCTCACAAACTAAACCCGGGAACTCCGGCGGGCGGCACAATGAACACCTGCGTTGTTGTACCCGCAGATCTCCCCGTCTTTGCAGCGATACGGGGAATTGATACCGCCTTCGAGGTGGCTGCAGTCGTCCACGGTCGAATCGCAACAGACGTGGGTGGGGCGTCGGCTCCATCAGCTTGCGAATTCGAATCAGAAACAGATGCGTCGTTGGAAGGTGTAACGCCTACGCCACACGAACAACCGGAGCAGGCGAGAGCCCAAATGACGCCCATGGTCCCCTTCATGGCTTCCACTGAGTTGTGTTGAGAATCGAGGCGCAGTTGGACAGGCAGCGAAGGATGGCTGCCGCGCATCCGCCCACGCCGGATAAAAGGAGTTTGTGACCACATCAACGCCCATACCTTCGTAGTCACCCCATGCCTGGCCTGCCTGCCTGCCTGCCTGCCTGCCTGCCTGCCTGCCTGCGCAATTCCTAATCCGTCATGGTGGGCCCCGGTCTATCGAGGACGGTATCGATCCGCCCAACCCTGTGAAAGCTTGAATCGATGCCGTCCAGTCACATTGGCGAAGCCGAGCTCTTGAAACTACCCCTACCAATCGCGGACCTGAACTAGAGCGTCTTCAGATAAGCCACTAGCGCGGCGCGGTCCACGGCGGCCAAATCCAACCCGTAAGTGTGACCCAATATCGGTTTACCGAACGGGCCGAGATAATCGGGTTTGACGCGCGTGGGGTCGAAGAGCTCCTCGAGCGTGCGTGCGCTGGAGTCGTGCATCAGCGGTCCGCGATCGGTGACTCCCAACAAGGACGGGACGCGATAGTTGCCAGTGTGCCGATCGGCCGAATTGCCGACTACGGGATCCGTCCCGATGACCTTCATGGCGACTGGCGCGCCGGCGAAAGAGGGCGGAGCGTGGCAATTCGCGCACGACGCGGTGAAGAGCGTCTGTCCCCGCTTCTCCTCTACCGTCACCGTGGCGCGCGGAGACAGGCCGTCCGCGAGCGACCACAGGTACATCGCGAGCCCGAGCGCGACCTCGCGCGGCGGACGGATGGTTTGGCTGTTGGAGACGATGATGAGCGTCTCGAGTCGAATGGCGAGCGTGCTCACATCACGCTGCTTGACGCTCGCCGTGTGGTGGAGAAAACCGAGCTCTCGAACGGGCCGCAAGTCCGGGATGCGCACGGGCTCGGCCGCGTCCATCGAGGAGACGTCCACTCGACCCGGCCCCCACGCGAGCAGCAACGCTTCGCGCGGATCCTGCCCGTTCGACGCGTCCGCCATCATCCTGCCGACATCCAGCTTGGAGCTCGCGACGCCGATCAACCCCGACTCGCTGCGATGGCACGTCGCGCACGTGAACGCGAGGTGTACGCCCGCGGCGGTGCGCACGCGAACGAAGCCAGCCACCTGGCCGCTCGCGCTCGTCGGCGCGCCATAGTCGGACAGCACACGACCGCGCGCGAGATCCGCTTCGGTGTACTGCGCAAGCTGAACCGGATAGTGATCGAACGCCCTTTTGCCCAGCTCAACGAGCGCGTCGGCATCCCCTCGCGCCGCGCTCGGATCGATCACGGTGGGTGTCGCGCTCGGAGAGAGAGGAGCGGTCGCGCGCGTCTGATCGGACGCCGTGAGCGGCTCGGCGTCGGGATTCCAAATCGGGAGTCGGTCCCAGTCGTCCTGATTGCCAGTCGCATAGTGCGATAAGCGCAATTGCGAATATCCGTTGTTCGGATTGACCAAAGACGCGACGAGCGTGGCCCGGCGCGACGACGCGTCGTTCAAATAGCCAGTCCCCTGCCCCGAAGCGCACGCGCACGCCAACGTCGCGGCGAGGAACACGCGGCGGATCGTCATCCGGAGCATGGGGAGGACGATGCGCACGCCCAATGGCCAACGTTCAGGTCGAAGGCGCAGTTCCTAGTCGTCGAATCCTTGCAGTCGCTATCATTGATGCAGGTGTCGTTGGGCGTGTGGCAGTAGTAGCCGCGGACTCCGTCGAACACACCGCACGAGGACTCGAAGGTGGGCGAGCACCCTCGACCCTTGCACTGCGCGTCAGTGGTGCAACTAGATTCGATGCAGCGATTGCCGCTTGGGTCGCAGTGGCATGTGGTGCCCTGTTTGCAGTCGGAATCTTGCGCGCACGCGTCGTAAGTACACCGCGGCGACAGAAGCTGACCGACGTGCTGGCAGCGACCGTTCTTTCCAGTCGTGCAATCGGCGTCGACGCTGCAGGCTCCCATGGGCGGCGGTGACCCCGCGTCGACTGGCGGCCCGACAATGCCCGCGTCCGTGATGCTCGGCGGTCGCGTGGGCGGGCAACTCTCAGCGACGTCACGGTGCTTAGTCGGAAGGACGACCGGCACGGGAGCCGGTGCGACTGACCCACCACAGCCCGCCTCGATCACCACCGCGGCAACCAAGAGGAAAGACGCGCTCACGACGACGCGCAAGAGTCCCGACTGTTGGCCCACGCCGCTCATCCCGCGCATATCGAATAGGAGCACGCCCAATAGCCCACCTTCGGATCGAGCGCGCAGTACCCTATGCCGCCTTTGCAGTCTTTGTCGTCCACGCACGTGTCGCTGGCGGTGTGGCAGTAAAAGCCTTGAACGCTACTGAACGGACCGCACCCGGTGCCGTACGACGGCGAGCAGCCGAGGCCGTGGCACGCGGAGTCCGTCAGGCAGTTCGCGGCGAGGCAGTGATTGCCTTTTACGTCGTCGCAGAAGCACGCGGCTAGGTTCCCGCAGTCGACGTCATCGAAGCACGCGTCGTAGGTGCAGACATTTCCGAAGAAGCGACCGCGGTTGCAGCGACCGTTCTTGCTCTTGGTGCAGTCCGAATCGACGGCGCACTCGGACTGCGGGCCGCCCGCGTCGGGGGGGCCGGAGTCAGCAGCCGCGAAGACGCCGTAGGT
>ENA-OFCD01001155-OFCD01001155.1-metagenomes-genome-assembly--contig:-NODE-1155-length-14250-cov-4.002959_pt1 | contig 14250 bp, 18 predicted proteins | sample MGYA00153392_OFCD01 | MGnify analysis MGYA00153392 | reverse complement strand
GTGCATGGTGCCAGCAAGCCCGTCACCTGGTGACAGGTGCATGGTGCATGCGCCCGTCGCCCCTCGCCCGTCGCCCGGTGCCTCTCGCCTGTTGCAAATGCAGGACGGGGCGTGACGGAAGTGGCGGATGAGCCTCACCAGCAACATCCGTCACAGGAGTTCCTGCATTTGCCACACAAAGAGCGCGGGAGACTGCCACACAAGGAGCGCGGGAGACTGCCACACGGTGAGCGCGGGAGACGGATGTCGCGACGCACACCTGGCCACGGGAGACTAGCGGTGCTGGCCGACCTCGTGGTCAGCGTGCTCCTCCGGCTCGAGCTGGAAGGTGGAGTGCGCCACGTCGAAATGGTCGGCGAGGCATGCACTGAGGGAGTCGAGCAATTCGTCCGTGCGATTCTGGCTGAACACCGCCGGGTCAACCACGACGTGGGCAGAAAACACGTTGGAGCCCGGCGTGATCGACCAGACATGCACGTCGTGCACCGACACCACACCGGGCTTCGAGATCACGTGCTCGCGGATGAGCGCGACATCCGTTCCGCGCGGTGTTCCCTGGCTCAGCACACGGATCACATCACGCAGCAAGCTGAGCGCCCGGGGCACGATGAGAGCGGCGATGGCGAGAGAGGCGATCGCATCCGCTCGCTCAAACCCGGTGAGCAGGATGACGATGGCTGCCACAATCACTGCCACCGACCCCACGAGGTCACCGAGCACCTCGAGATAGGCGCCGCGCATATTGATCGAGTCTTTCGCCCCGCCCCGCAACACGAGCAGGCCGGCCGCGTTGGCGACCGCTCCGAGGCTGGCGACGAGGAGCATCAGCGGCGCCTGTACCGCTCCGACCGCAGGATCAAGCAGGCGGGTGACCGCCTCGACGACCACGAAGGCCACCACCACCAGCAGGATGAGCCCATTAGCCAGGGCACCGAAGACCTCGGCGCGACGGTGGCCGAAGGTCTGGGCATCCGTTGCCGGCCGCGCCGCCACACTCAGAGCGACAAGCGCCACCAGGAGTCCGGTGAGGTCCGAGAGCATGTGGCCGGCATCGGCGAAGAGCGCAAGCGACCCGGAGAGAATGCCACCGATCACCTCGATCACGAGCACGACCATGACGATCCCGATCGTGATCAGCAGGCGCGCCCGATTCGCCCGGCCGGCCTGGGGATCCAGGCCGTGCGAGTGGCTGTGCCCGTGTGCGTCGCTCACCGCACCAGTCTAGAAACAAACGCTGAGCAGGGGCCCGTCGCGATCAGACCGGGAAGACCAGCAGTGTGCTGCTCGCGGTGGCGATGAGTTTTCCCCTCGAGTCATGCACCGTGCCCTCGGCGAAAGCCGCCCGACTTCCCGGTTTCGTGACGATGCCGACGGCGGTCAGCTGGCCGGTGTCGGCCATCACCGGCCGGAGATAGCTGATCTTGATCTCCAGAGACGTGTAGCCCTGGCCTTTCGGCAGGGTGGTCTGCACCGCGCAGCCCAGCACCGAGTCGAGCAGAGTGCAGACGAGTCCGCCGTGTACCGTGCCGATCGGGTTGTAGTGCGACTCGTCCGGATCGCAGGTAAACGTGACCCTGCCCACCTCGGCAGCGACCGGTCGCATCCTCATCAGGTTCACGATGGGAGGTTGAGGCACGCTGCCGGCGACCAGCCCCTGAATGTACTCGAGCCCGGACATCGTCTTCGCCAGGGCGGCGCCCACCAGCGGATCTTCCCAGGTGACGGTTCTCGAACGATCGATGGGGGATGATTCGGCCTCGCTGCGCATCGGATGGTCCTTTCCCCGACCAGCCTAAGACCGCCCTGGCGCCCGTCCTGCGGGAATGCCTACGCCTGCCCAGCGTTGGTACCTGCATGGACTCCCGCGAACAGACCACCCTTCTCGACTGGCTTGCCCTGCAGAAGCAGGCCCACCGTGAATTCGGAGGGCGGCTGAGCGAAGTCACGGACTGGGATGCGCCCACCCCCGACGCCGAATGGAATATTCGCGACCTGGTGACTCACGTGGTTGAGGAGCAGCAGTGGGTGCCCTACCTGCTCGCGGGATCCACCGTCACGGATGCGCAACGCAGGATCCAGCCGCTCGGGGATGACCTTCGCGCCGAGTGGAGGCTGTACTCCCTTGCCGCGACCGCCGCCTGGGACGCCGCCGTCCCGGAGGCACAGGTGAGCCTGTCGTACGACACCGTGCCCGTCATCGACTATCTGCGCGAGCAGGTGAGCGACGTCACCATCCACTCTTGGGATCTCGCGCGCGCCGTGGGTGCCGACGAGACCCTCGATGAGACCCTCGTCGCGGGCGTCTGGACGGTGTTCGAACCGCAGCGAGACACGCTCTCCGCAAGCGGCCTGTTTGCGGTGCCGGTTCCGCTGCCAGAGGATGCGCCGCTACAGTTGCGCCTGCTCGCCCTCACGGGACGCGACGCTCGCCCGGGAGTCTAAAATCCCGCGACCGCGTGCGGGAGGTAGTGCTCGGTCAGCAGTGCGAGCTCGTCGTCCGTAAGGTCGAGCTCCGCCGCCGCGACCGCGTCGTCGAGATGCTCGAGCCTGGTGGCTCCGACGATCGGGGAGGATACGGCCGGCTGCTGCACCACCCACGCAAGCGCGACCTGAGCGCGCGGCACACCGCGGGCCTCAGCAACGGATGCCACCGCATCCGCCACCCGGCGGTCGGAGTGCTCGGACTGGACGTAGAGGGTTTTTCCGAACTCATCGGTCTCGGACCGTGACGATGACGCATCCCAATCCCGCGTGAGCTTGCCGCGGGCGAGGGGGCTCCACGGCAGCACACCGACGCCCTGGTCGAGGCAGAACGGATGCATCTCGCGCTCTTCCTCGCGGTTGATGAGGTTGTAGTGATCCTGCATCGACACGAAACGCGTCCAGCCATTCAGGTCGGCCGCGTGCTGAGCCGTGGCGAACTGCCAGGCGAACATCGACGACGCCCCGAGGTATCGGGCTTTGCCAGACGTGACCACGTCGTGCAGTGCTTCCATCGTTTCCTCGATGGGCACGAGGGGATCCCAGCGATGAATCTGGTAAAGGTCGATGTAGTCGGTGCCGAGGCGACGGAGGCTCGCGTCGATCTGCTCCATGATGTGCCCGCGCGACAGCCCTCCACCGTTTGGCCCCTGACGCATCTTTCCGTGCACTTTGGTGGCGATGACGACCTCTTCGCGCGTCGCGTATTCGCCGAGAGCCCGACCCACGATCTCCTCGCTTGAGCCATTCGAATAGACGTTGGCCGTGTCGAATGTGGTGATACCGAGCTCGAGTGCGCGGCGGATGAACGGACGGCTCTGCTCCTCCGGCAGGCTCCACGCATGATTGCCGCGACCCGGGTCGCCGTAGCTCATGCACCCGAGCGTGACCGCCGAGATCTCGAGGCCGCTGTTTCCCAGTCGCGTGTATTCCATTGTTCCAGTCTGCCCCCGCTGAAGCCGGTCATCCGCTTCGTGGCGATGCTGGGCCTCGGAGAGGCAATCTTCCCAGGGTCCCGAGAGGGTCAGGTCGCGACTGGCGCTCGGGATCGTCCCGGCATCCGCAGTGCATAGGCGGATGCTCCGACGAAGAACACTGCTCCAACGGCGAAGGCGACCGGATAGGAGACCGTATCGGCGAGAAAGCCGGCCACAAGCGGTCCGATGATCGCGCCGAAGTCCGAGAACATCGAGAACACCGCGACCGGTCGCCCGCCCGAGGCGCCGGCGACATCCCCGACCGCAGCCGCCGGAGCCGTCCCCATGAAGGCCGCTGCCACCGCGTAGACACAGAGCAGCGCGGTGAGTGCCCAGAAACTCGTGACGAAGGGAATGGCCGCGATGGTGACGGCCGCGACCGCGAACGAGCCGACGATGGCAGGCTTGCGACCGACGGTGTCGATGAAGCGGGCCGCGGGAGCGAGCGCGATGGCCTGGGCGACCGCGGAGAAGGCGAAGGCGACACCGGTCCAGGCACTCGGACCGCGCAGCACCTCGACGATCAAAACGGGTACAAGCGAATTGCGCACTCCGAAGGAGGTCCAGCCCTGCGCGAAGTTCGCGATGCACGCGGCGCGGAATCCACGGTCGCGCAACACCTCGCGAAACGGGATACTCACCGTGGTACCCGATTCAGTCGGTGGAGCGACCGTCCGTGGCCGAAGGAGCAGGATGCCGACGACACCGGCGACGGCGAGAGTGCCGGCGTAGAAGAAGAACGGAGCACTGAGCGAGATCGTGGCAAGCAGTCCGCCGAGTGCCGGGCCCGTCATCCCTCCGATGAGGAAGCCTCCCTGGTAGAAGCCGATGGACCGTGCGCGCATCGCGGTGGACGTCGATCCGATCAGCAGCGTCATCGCCGACACCGTGAACATCGCCGAACCGATGCCCCCGATGCCGCGCAGGATCAGCAGCTGCGGATAGTTCTGGGCGATACCGACCAGCCCGCTCGAAAGCGCGACAATACCGATGCCAATCGAGAGGATGGCGCGCTCTCCCGCCCAATCGATCAACCGACCGCAGAAGGGACTCGAGACGAAGCGCAACAGCGCGAACGCGGAGACAACCGCACCGACCTCTGCGTTACCGACACCGAAGCTGCGCACGTAGACGGGCAGCACCGGAACTACGACGCCGAAACCCACCATCACGAAGAAGGCGATGACGCCGAGCACGACAACGTCCCGCGACAGTCGGGGCTTTCGGGACACGCCCGTGGTCACTCTGGCAAGATCTGGGCGAGCGGATGCATTCCCCCAGCGTATTGCGATGAACGGCGGGTTGAACCCACGGCTGCCGCGTGTACCGTCCCGTATATGAAAGCAAATAAGCAACTCTCCGACAATCTGCAGGCCGTGCTCGTTGATCTCATCGAGCTCCACATCCAAACCAAGCAGGCACACTGGAATGTCGTCGGCGTCAACTTCCGCGACACGCATCTGATCCTGGACGAAATTACTGATGCCGCCCGCGAGCTCTCCGACGAGGTGGCCGAGCGGATGCGCGCGCTGCACGCTCTACCCGACGGTCGCTCCGAGACGGTGAGCACCACTTCTACGCTCGCCAAATTTTCCGAGGACCAGGTGGATACCGCCGAGGTCGTCACTCTGATCACCGCTCGACTCGATGCCGCCGCCGCGACGTGCCGCCGGGTGCACGACGAGGTCGACGAGGCCGACCCCACCACCGCCGACCTCCTGCACAAGGTCATCGAGACGCTCGAGCAGTACGCCTGGATGGTGAGCGCAGAGAGCCTCAAGCCGCGCAAACGAAACGCGACAACGGGGCTCTAAGCGGGCTCAGATCGCGGTGGCGAGCAGGGCGACGGTGACGGATCCATTCTTCGTCTCCTGCTCGCCGACGCGGGTAAAACCCAGACGAGCGTGGAAGGCGAGCGACTCCGGATTCGGTGGATCGAGGTTGACCTCGCAGGTCACCTCCCGAAGCCCTCCGGTTCGAGCAAGGTCGAACACGGCCTCGTAAAGCGCTCGCCCAATCCCGGCGCCTCGCCGCTCTGCATCGATAACGATGCGGTCCACGTATAGGAAGTCCGAACTTCGGGCGTCAAAAAAACGATAGTTTTCGCTGGCGTAGTCCGCCCCGGAGTGCATTCCGATCACGAAGCCAACCAGAATGTCGTGATCCCGCACCGCGAGAGTGAATCCGGCGGCTCCAAGAAGCGCGGCCATCTCGGTTTCGGAGGTGATCGGCACGGCCGGTGAGGCGGCGTCGTTCAGCTCGACAAGGCGCGGTACATCAGCGAGGGTGAGAGCATCGAAGCTCGATAGGGGCGAAGTCACTCTCCCAGTCTGCCGTGCCGGCGGCTATTTTTCTGCGGGTACGAAGATCCACAGGGCGATGTAGATCAGGAACTGTGGCCCCGGCAGCAGGCAGGACAGGATGAACACGAGTCGCACCACATTCGCGCTCCAGCCGTAGCGATTCGCTATCGCCGCACACACTCCCGCGACAACGCGGCCAGATTTCGGTCTTTGTAGCGCAGCCATGAGCCCATCCTGCCCGCTATTCCCGAGCGACGCGATGTGGTTATCCCGCGCAACCGAGAATGTGGGTGATCTAATCGGTTCATGCACCGCTATCACACCACCATCCGCTTCATCCTGATGCTCGTCATCGGCATCATCGCGACCCTCGTCACCGGCAGCCTCGGCGCGTGGACCTATGCCCCTACCGTCGGGTGGTGCTTCGCCGCGCTGCTCTATTCCTCGACAGTGTGGCTGGGGATCGCCAAACTGGACTCGACCCAGACACAGAAACAAGCGATCGTAGAGGAGCCCGCCCGGGCAACCGCAGACCTGCTGGTGGTACTACTGAGCGTCGCGAGCCTGTTCTCGGTGGCCTTCGTGCTCGTGCAGGCCTCGCAGGCGCATGGGCTCGCAAAGGGGCTTCTCGCCACCCTCGCCCTGGTGAGCGTGGCGCTGTCGTGGATCCTACTTCACACGCTCTACACGCTGCGTTATGCCAGCCAGTACTACACTGCCGACAAGGGCATCGACTTCAACCAGGATGCACCCCCGCGGTACGCCGACTTCGCCTATGTGTCCTTCACCCTCGGCATGACGTACCAGGTGTCGGACACCAACATCACCAACCACACGATCAGATCGACGGTGCTTCGACACACCCTGCTCTCGTTCGTGTTCGGATCGGTAATCCTTGCCACCACCATCAATCTCGTGGCGGGCCTCTCCCACTGAACTCAGGCGGTCACAAAGTCGATCAGCTGCTCCACCCGACCGAGGACCACCGGCTCGAGGTCGGCATAGGTGCGCACCTGGCCCAGGATGCGCCGCCAGGCTCGGGCAATATCCGCCTGGTCCTCGTGCGGCCAGCCGAGCGCCGCACAGATACCATGCTTCCACTCGACCGAGCGAGGGATCTCGGGCCAGACCTCGAGGCCCAACCGCGCCGGCTTGACCGCCTGCCAGACATCGACGAACGGATGCCCCACCACGAGCACGTGAGCGCCGAAGGGACTGCGCGCCACGGCATCCGCGATGCGACTCTCTTTGGAGCCGGCAACGAGGTGGTCGACCAGCACCCCGATCCGGCGGCCGGGACCCGGAGCGAACTCGCGCACGATGGCGTCAAGGTCGTCGACGCCCTCGAGGTATTCCACGACAACGCCCTCGACCCGCAGGTCGGCGCCCCAGACTTTCTCGACCAATTCCGCGTCGTGCCGGCCCTCCACGAAGATACGACTCGGCAGGGCGACCCGCGCCTTCTGGTCGGCAACCGCAAAGGAGCCGGAAGCGGTACGCGCGCTGCCCTTCGAAACGACCACCGGCGCGGTAAGCGTCACCGGTTCACCCTCGAGGAGATATCCCCCGCCGAGCGGGAAGAGGCGCACCCCGCCGCGGAAGTCCTCGAGATGCACCAGCTTGTTTTCGACGCGCAGCACGGCGCCGCAGAAGCCGGTGTCCGCCCACTCGATCACGAGATCCCGCTCGGCGGCGACCTGACGGACGGTCTTTCGCTTCGCCCCGCGCCAATCCCCGGCGAGGGCATCCTCACCGTAGTCGCCAAAGCTCATTCCGAGTCCCTCACCGGTGGCGCGAGTTCGAGGAACCTCTCGTGCACCTGGGCGGAGGGAAACGGGCCATCGCCGTCGGAGTTGGACTGCGGCTCGTCGAATTCCACCCACCACATCCGTCCGCCGCCGCCGCGACCCCAGACCCCCGCGAGGGCAGATCCACCGGAGCGCACGATCACTCCACTCGGTTCATCCGGCCATAGCGAGGACTCACCGGCGGTGGCAGCACGAACGAAGACCTGCGCGCCAACGCCAAAGTCGTCGGACATGGTGCGTACCGACCTATCCGTCGACGCGCTTGAGCACATGGAACGGAACCGCGAGCGAAAGAGCGACACTCGCAATCCCACTGAAGAAGAGGATGCCATGGGGAGCGTCCGGCTCGAAGGCATACCCCATCAGAACGATACCGAGCAGGAAGAGGCCGAGCGAAACGACAAAAGCGATGATTTTCACGAAGGGTCCTCCTGGGGAATCGACGGCGGTCTCCCCAGTCTACGGATCCGCCGCGGTGCTGCCTTTTCGCCGCGGGTCGGGTGATCAGGAAGGATCGGCGCGGCCTACTTCGCCGGACCCTGCGCCTCGATCGACACGTCGTTCCATTCCTCCCAGACCGCGATTCGGCTCGCGTAGTCCGCCTTGGCTGTGCCGAGCGGCGATTCACCGAAGAAGATGCGCAGTGGCGGCCGGTCAGCGTCGACAACCTTGAGGATGGCGCCGCGGGTGGCGACGGGATCGCCCGGGGCCGCGAAACGCTGCTTGCGCGCAGCATCCACGGCCTCGTGCAACTCGGCGTAGTCCGGCAGCGGCTCCGAGCGCTTGGACGAGGATCCGCTCCAGTCGGTCGAGAATCCACCGGGCTCGACCAGGGTCACGAAGATGCCGAAGCCCGCGACCTCTTGGGCGAGTGACTGCGAGAAGCCCTCAAGTGCCCACTTCGAGGCGTGGTAAATGCCGACCAGCGGGAAGGCGCTGATTCCGCCGATCGACGACACCTGGATGATGTGCCCGCTGCGCTGCGCCCTCAGGAAAGGAAGCGCCGCCTGGGTGACCCAGAGCGCGCCAAAGAGGTTGGTCTCCATCTGGGCACGGGCCTCGTCCTCCGTGATTTCTTCGACGAATCCGAAATGACCGAATCCGGCATTGTTGATCACAACGTCGAGGCGTCCGAAATGCTCGTGCGCCTGAGCGACGGCCGCAGTCGCCGCCTCCTTGTCGGTGACGTCGAGCGAGATCGGCAGGATGGCATCGCCGTACTGCTCCACCAACTCGGCCAGGCTGTCAGTGTTGCGCGCCGTCGCGGCGACCCGGTCGCCGCGGTCAAGAGCCGCAATGGCCCACTCGCGGCCGAAACCGCGCGAGGTACCGGTGATGAACCAAACTTTTTCAGACATGTTTCCTCCAGAGTTGCGGATGCGAGGGACAACAGTTGCCCACCGCGGTGGTATTCCCTATTCGTTCGTGTTGGTCGCCATTTACAGCGTATTCGGGCGCAGCGCGATCGCGGTGGCACTGGTACAGATTGTATTTGAGATCGGCACGGTGCTGCTCATTACCTTGATCGGGCGTTCGCTAGGTGGGCGGCGCGTCGGCTTCTTAGCTGGTCTGCTGACGGTATTCTACCCCTATCAACTTTTCCAGAACCTGACCGTCAACGATACGGCGATCTTCATGCTGCTGCTGACAGCCGCGATCTATTTTGCCTATCGTGGTAGTAAGTCAGCACGCAATCAATGGCTCTATTTCGCGTTGTGCGGCACATTGCTCGGCGGTGCAGCACTCACTAAAACGCTGGTGCTGCTGATCCTGCCGATGCTCGCCCTGATCTGGTGGCGACAAACGACGCTGCGCACGACTTTGTATCGATCGGCGCTGCTGATCGGGGCGTTTGGGCTGGTACTTGCGCCGTGGCTGATTCGCAATTGGCAGTTACATGGCACATTCGTTTTGATTAGCACCAATGGTGGCTCGAACTTTTATCAGGCCAACAATCGCTGCTCAATCCCGTATATGGAAGCCGGGTGGGATGTGCAATGGTCGGATGCGGGCGGCTGTTTGCAAGCAGTGCCTGCCGGATTGACAGATACACAGGCCGATCGTTGGCAGCAGCAGCAAGGAATCGACTTTTTGGCGGCGCATTCTGAACTGTGGGCGCGTTTGCTCGTGGATAAATTCGTAGTGCTGTGGAGTCCAGACATCACGCCGCGCGGTTTGCCGCCCACGTTGGGGCTTGCGGCAGGCGATCCGGTTGCGCAGTATAGTACGCCCACTTTTGAGATCGCGCGCAAAGTGCATTTGATCTACTTTACGCCGCTGCTGATTTTGGCGAGCATTGGCGGCGTGCTGGCTGTTTTGCGCAAGCGCCCGATCGCGCCACTGCTGACGGTGCTCATCGCGATCACGGTGACTTATCTGGTGTTTCACCCTTCCACGCGCTACCGAGCACCCGCCGATCCCTTCGTGTTCGTGTTGGCAGCTTATGCGTTGGTCAGCTTGTGGGCGATGCTCACTCGATCTGTGGCTCATTCCACGCAGTAGCGTTCAATTGTGCATAGTACCAGCCCAATAATAAGCGCTCCACTAGTGCTACTCCCCCCGTTAATCCGATGCTCAGCAGTGCTGTTATCACGATCGCCACAAACGCTTGATCAACGTGCGATTGGGCATAGGCAAAGCGCATATAATAGCCAAGCCCCTGATTCGACGTGATGTATTCACCAATGATCGCACCCGTTGCACTGTAGGCGGCAGCAATGCGCAATCCGGCAAACAGCGAAGGCAAAGCAGCGGGCAGCCGTACTTTGCGCCAGGTCTGCCAGCGGTTCGCGCCGAATGAGCGCATCAGCAGCAGCCCCGCAGCATCGCTGCTATCCAACCCGTGAAGCGTGTCCAATGTGATCGGAAAGATGCAGTACAAAACGACTACTGTAATTTTAGGCTCAATGCCGAAGCCGAAGATCAGGATCAGTACAGGCGCTAATGCAATCAGTGGGATCGTTTGCGAAAGGATCAATAGCGGGTAGACGGCGCGGCGCAATATGGGCGAAAAGTCGAGCGCCGCTGCCAGTGCTATCCCGACGATCAGCGCGATCGCTAAGCCGATCAGCGTTTCTTGCAAAGTCGTTGGTAGGTGTCGCGTCAGCAGCGACGACCAATCATGGCGCAATGCGTTCCACACTTCATCGGGCGTTGGCACAATGCGCAGCGGTGCATGATCGGCCTGTGTAACAATCTGCCAGATCACGGCCAACGCAACCAGCGTAAACGGTGGCAGCAGCCATTGACTCGCACGCGCCACCACTGCGCTACGGTTGATAATTTGCCATTTTGTCGGCAATCGTTGAGCCGTCCAGGCTGTCGCTGATTTTGATGAAGGTCAGCGCACGTTTTACGCCCGACGCCATACACGCTTCATGAGCAGCACGCGCCGCTGCTAAGCACGCATCGAGTGTCCCTTCAACGACGGTTTCGAGCGGGCTGACTTCGTATTTGATCCCGGTCGCCGCAATTGCCGCGATCGCCTGATCGACAATCGCATAAGCGTCATCCGAAAGCGGCAGCACTTGAATGCCGACCGTCACAGTACGATCCATTGTTTTTACCTTTTCTACGATAAACCATTCACCGGAGTATGCAGCCATGCACCACGCTATCATGACCGTAAGTTTTGTAAGTGCTATCAATTTGCTACCACGCGAGTTGCACACCTTACGCCGTTGGCTCATCCTGTATGGTGCATCTGTTCAGGTATAATTGCAATAGTTTCAAACACGCTGAATAGGAAGCACTGAGTGGAATACATCGATCTTGAGCAGTTTGTATCCGCCGGATATTTTTTGATTCGGGCTGGCAATCCTGGTTGGGAACAACTTAAAACTGAATTGCTGCCTGAAATGTTGCTCAGCGTAGGTTAGCCACCATAGAATCTTCTGCTTGACATTGTAAAATAAAGATTTTATAATAAAACTAAATTTTACGATGGTGCTGTAATGCAAGATGTGTACTACATAGAAGAAGTCGATCAGGCGATAGCGCTGCTCAAGCCGATTCGACTGGAAATTCTGCGACGGCTCGATGAACCGCGTACCTGCGATGAGCTGGCTGAGGTCTTCGAGAACTCGCCGCAGAAGATTTATTACCATGTCAAAGCATTGCAAGAGGCCGGATTGGTAGAAAAGGTTGCAGAGAAGCGAATACGTGGCACCGTCGAGGGCTATTATCAGGCCAAAGCGCGCTCCTACTGGCTGGCACCAAGTCTGGTTGGAAAGGTTGGTTCACTCCAACAGACTCGCGATCAGGCCAGCTTGCGTATTCTGCTGCAACTAGCAGAGGATGTGATCGAGGATACGGCGCGGCTAGGCAGCAAATCCGAGGCAGGGCAGACCGTCGCATCGCTCTCCCTTTCCGCGCAGATTCACCTTGCCGATTCCGTCCAACGTGCAGCGTTTCTGCAAGAACTGCAAGCGACTTTTCAGAGCATTGCGATGAAGTATGGCGTTGCTGAAGACGCTAATGCTTCAATAAACTTCCGCCTTGTATTGATGTGTTATCCGAAACAGGAGTCAAAGTCATGACGTTTACCACGACACGGATGCAAATTGGGTTAAGTGCCGATCCTGACCGTGTGTTCAAAGCGCTCACCGAGTCCGAAGCGGTATGTGCATGGTTCAGTGAACATGCCGAAATCGACCTGGCAGCAAAGCAGTACGATTTCTGGGGAAAATACACACCCACTATGCCAGATCGGAGCAGCGGAAAACACCCCATTGTTGACTGTGTGCCAGGCGAGGTATTGTCCTATCGCTGGCGTGTCGGCGACCATAAAACACAGGTAACGTTCCGGTTGCATCCTCAGCAGCAGGGTACATTGCTAACGCTGCGTCATGCGGCTGACAGCGCAGGGAGTTCAGCGCAAGGTGTCGCAGAGGATTTCTGGTTCCTCTCGCTGGAAAATTTGCGTCGTTACCTTGATGGCAAGCCCAGCGATGCCCACGTGGATTACAGTAGTCCCATGCGCGGTTATATTCATCACGAGACTGAGATCGATGCACCACCGCAGCGCGTTTGGGACGTGCTGACCAACCCCAATGAACTGAACCGCTGGATCGCAACCCAGGCGAATATACAGCTCGAAAAAGATGGCATATACGGTTTAGGCTGGATACAAGGGGACACCGATTACGGTGCGAGTAAAATCCTTGATATTGTGCCGGGGCAGAAACTTGTCCTTGAGATATCGCCATTTCCCGGTCAATCACCAACGGTGGTGACATGGGAGATGAAAGAGAACAACGGCAAAACATGGTTAACGTTTACGCACAGCGGCTTTGATGCCGATCAGGATGTCAGCGAACTACATTCAGGATGGCGCAATTTTGTTAACTGGGTGCGTTCAGTTTCAGAGTATGGCGCTGCATGGTATGTGCCTGTATCCGCGCTTAGTGAGGGCGCTATCGGTTATCCCGCAACCATTTTCAGCGCTCAGAATCAGCTTGCGGCGGAACCGCGCGAAATGGTTTAAGCAAACGGCCAATAGTTATCCTGCGAACATCTCGACAATTATTTTATACTGGTCGTTGCAGCGGTAGTTTGTTGATATGGGGAAGGGATTGGGGTAAAGCAAGCTGACCCCATTGCCCTACGAACGAGGAAAGCCAAGAGAGGGCAGGGGCGAACTGTTCTAAAACTTGCGTTGGATCAACCCCAACAATTAACGTTAGTACAGTCATTAGCTGTAATAAATTTTGCCGATGGGCAGTTTTCCACCCCACCTCAATGTCAGCCGGAACATGCAATGCAGCTCATGTATAAAAGGCACAAGCTGAACGCTCCTATTGCAAATACAAAAACAAATGGCTTCGCTGTGCGAAGCCATTGACTCAAAATGTGCAGAGCAGGCGCGCAAGCGCCATGTGCTCAATCAGTGATAGAAACATTTGATTTAACGGAATGCAGCCGCATATTCCTCGAAATACACGGGCAGCGTTCGCGCTGCATGACCTGTGATACGCTCCACATTCTGACTGACTCGTGCCCCATAACCTGCATGGTAATCCGCGAATAATTCCTGCAAAATGTCCGCATACCAATCGGGTAATCCTGCTTTCAAGAGCGCCTCTCGGTAGGCGTCCGAAGGCAAATCCACGTACTGAACCGTTTTTCCGATAGTGCGACTGAGCATTTGCGCTGCTTCCCCATACGTATAGGCCGTAGGCCCGGTAATCTCATAGGTTTGGTTAAGATGATCGGACATGGTAAGCACAATCGCTGCGACTTCCGCAATATCGCGCGCATCAATAAAACTGATTTGCGCATCGCCAAGCGGTGCAAACAACGTGCTGTTGTGAATGATTGTCGGCGCATCACTCGCAGCGAAATTCTGCATGAAGTAGTTCGGCTGCAAAAGGGTGTAAGGCACACCTGACGCCTTGAGATGATCTTCGATGCTGCCGTGCGTTTTGTACGCAGCAATCCGCTTGCCCGCATCGTAAACTGACAATTTGACAATCTGATTGACGCCTGCCTGTTTTGCCACATCGATGGTGCGTGACTCGATCTCGATTTGCTGCGGCGTGTTGCTGGTCAACAAAAACAAATTCTGCACGCCGTCCAAGGCGGCACGCACGGTATCCGGTTGGCTTAAATCGCCGCGCCGCACAGCGACTCCTTGCTGCGTTAATTTGTCCGCGCTCGCTTCCGAATGCGCCAATGCGGTAA
>ENA-OFCD01001151-OFCD01001151.1-metagenomes-genome-assembly--contig:-NODE-1151-length-14327-cov-4.384529_pt1 | contig 14327 bp, 15 predicted proteins | sample MGYA00153392_OFCD01 | MGnify analysis MGYA00153392 | reverse complement strand
CGAAAGGCTGGCCGATATTGTATTTGAAAGCCATCGCCGCCAGCGTCGGGATCTTGGCGATCATCCGCATGGAGGCGATCATGCGCTGCTTCGGATCGTTGATGTCGGTGGAGTCGTGATAGAACGCGGCCAGCGCGCCGACGGTCGCGACCATCACCGCCAGCCGGATCTCGGCGCGCACCGAGCGGCGGATGCGGCTGTTCGCCGAGGATGGCTACATGGCGGTGGATTTCGCCAACCGCCGGCTGAGCCTGGTGTCGCGCGGCCTGCTGGCCGAGGGCCGCGGCCAGCCGGTGCCAGGCGTGGATGGCTTCGCGGTTGAGGAATTCTCGTGGGAGGACCACGACGCCCTAGCCGCCGAGCACGCGGCGTTCGTGGCCTCCGTGCTCGATGGCGCGCTCAAGCAGGCTAAGGAGGCTCGCACGGCGATCCTTGCGGTCCTGAACGCGGCGATCGACGCTCCGGATGAGATGGCACCGACCGCCCCTCGCGTGATCTCGGTACAGATCCCGATCGATAAGATCGGCGAGCTGATCGGCCCGAAGGGCAAGACGATCAACCAAATCCAGGACGACACCGGGGCCGATATCTCGATCGAGGATGACGGAACGGTTTACATCGGCGCTGTCGATGGTCCGTCGGCTGAAGCGGCGCGCGCGGCGGTCAACGCCATCGCGAACCCGTTGAACCCCGAAGTCGGCGAGCGTTTCCTCGGAACCGTCGTGAAGATCGCGACCTTCGGTGCGTTCGTCTCGCTCACCCCGGGCAAGGACGGACTGCTGCACATCAGCGAGGTCCGCAAGCTCGCCGGTGGAAAGCGTGTCGAGAACGTCGAAGACGTGCTCGCAGTCGGCCAGAAGATCCAGGTGGAGATCACCAAGATCGACGACCGCGGAAAGCTCTCGCTCGCACCGGTCGCGGCTGATGAAGCCGAGGCCGCAGACACCCAGGGCAGCGATGTCGGCGCGGAAAACGTCAACGCGTCGTCTGAGGGCCGCTCGACCGAGGTCTAGCTCAGTGCCGGTCGAATAGGCCGCTTGCGGCCGCTTCGAGACCACACGAAAAGCCCGCCCCCACAGTTGTGAGGGCGGGCTTTTCGCCGTTCGTCGTGTCAGTTCGCGGGCGTCTCCGCTGTCACCACGTACCCACCCTGGCAAGGGATCGCCGTTGGCGAAATCTGAGCTCTCCAGGGTGAAGGTTGGAACCTCGGGGAGGCGCCGGTTGGAATCGTTCGTCATCATCGAAATTCTTTCTCTTTGCGAAGGGCCGCCCGCCGACTGTGACGGCGGATGCGGCCCCTATCGCGGGGTTAGAGTGGTCGCCCGACTGCCTCGTCACCACCGTCTGCTTCAGAGAGCGACGCCTCTGGAGCTGTTACTTGCGCACGATTCGAAAGAATGCGGCTCACCTCCGAGCCACAGGTGGCAATCCCGACGAAGAGATAGTCATGGAGGGAGTTCGCGGCCGGACCCTCGCGGTCTCGGAGAGATAACGATTAGGTGGACTCGACTGGGATTTCACCTGTGGGAGCTTGTATTATCACCCCCCGCCTCTAGTGTCGAAATGGCGGGAGTGCATCGTATTCCCGTTCCAATTCGGGTGCGGCACACCGGTGTCCACGTCGATTCGAACATCGTGAAAGAAAGAGTTCTGGGATGGTCATGGCGCAGGTAGTGCCGGCTAATGAGGTCTCGTCCGGAGACCTCCCGACGCTTGAGGTCTCACTGCCCATCCGTCGGCCGCTCGGCCAGTCTGCACTGCGGGTCTTTCCCCTCGCTATCGGGGGCAACGTCTTCGGCTGGACCGCCGATGGGGGCGCGACCAACGATATTCTCGACACATATTTTGAACATGGCGGGAACTTCATCGACACCGCCGACTCCTATGCCGCCGGTCGAAGCGAAATCATGATCGGCAACTGGATGCGTGACAGACGGTTGCGCGACGGTATCGTCGTCGCGACCAAAGTGGGCAAGAGCGCCGACAACCCCGGGGTTACCGCCCAGGCAATCAGCCGCTCGGTGAACGCGTCCCTCGAACGTCTCCAGACCGACTACATCGACCTGCTCTACCTGCACATCGACGACTCGGAGGTCCCTTTCGAGGAGACGCTCCTCGCGGTAGACGATCTCATCCGTGCGGGCAAGGTGCGTCATTTCGGCGCGTCGGACCACTCGAGCAACCGACTCGTCGAAGCGCGGGTCATTGCTGCCCAGCTCGGAGTTGCGCCGATGCTCGCCGTGCAAAACCATTACAACCTGATGCATCGCACCGGCTATGAAGGGGATCTGGCCCGCGTCGCCGCCCAGCAGCGCCTCGCCGTGATGCCGCGATTCGCCCTCGCGAGCGGCTTCCTCACCGGCAAGTACCGCACCAGGGGGGATCTCGGCAAAAACAACAGGGGAACGGAACTGGCCAATCACCTCTCGAAGCGTGGCCAGCGCATTCTCGCCGTCCTCGACCAGGTCGCGCGCGAGCAGCACTCGAGCGTCGCGACCATAGCTCTCGCTTGGTTGCTCTCCAAGCCCGGGATTGTCGCGCCTGTAGCGAGTGCGAGCCAGCCAGAGCAGGTGATCGAGCTCGTCGCCGCAGCCAAAATCCAGCTGGGACGTCACCAGGTGGCGAATCTGAACCGGGTTTCGGCCTGAGCCGGTCTCCCGGGACTGACCACCGCGCTCGAGCGGTGGTGGTGCGGGATTACTCTCCTGCTGTTCCGCTCAGAACGCGGTTGACAACGCGCACGAACGCCGTCGTCGCGGCGATAGGGTCTCCGGCGTAGCCGCCGGTCATCACGCCGTCGCGGGCCAGTACTAGCTCGTCGCCGCCATCGCCGGGAAGGGGATGACCGAGCTCCTTGAGCAGATCGCTGAGGGTCTCGGCGTACCACTCGCGGTGGTCGGAAACGATCTGGCGCACCGCGTGCCGGGAGTCGGTGAATTCGATCGCAGCGTTGGTGAAGGCGCATCCTCGGAACCCGGGGGCGACGACTTCCGCCACAATCTGGTCGATGAGCGTACGGAGTGCGAGGTTCGGGTCATTCTTTTCGCGGATGAGCTCATCGACCGACTCCCGGACGAGCGAATGACGTTGAGAGATGTACTCCACGATGAGGCGGTCCTTGGACCCATAGTGCTTGTAGAAGGTGGCCTTGGTCACCTCGGATTCGCTGATCAGTCGATCGATTCCCACCGATCGGATGCCCTCGTCATAAAAGAGGCGGTTGGCGGTTTCGAGAATTCGGCGCTTGGCTGGTGCCACGGAGGCGAGACGAGCACCAGCAGCCCACGGGGCACGCTGGCCGATCGGATGCGTATCAACAATCGGCACAGCGTGGCTCCCTTGGGCTAGTCGGCTAGGTGTCCTCGAAGCCGTTCGGCAGCTAACCGGACTATTGGGGAATGTCCGGTGTTGTTGCCCCGCAAGTTTCGGGTTTGCGGTCACACAATCTTAGGTGGTGTTACTCCACTCGAGAGCGGAGGGACGAGCGAACTTCGGGTGCTTTGCTCGACCTGAGAACAGTAACACGGAAATGAGGACAGACAGCTCTGTTTGTCCTCTTTATTCTCCTCGGTCTCCCCTCAAATGCGGGGGCGGGGCGATGTGCAGCAGATGTCCTTGGTCGTGACGTAAACTCGGTCCAATGAACGGTGCTGTCCCGCTTCCCCTCGACCTCGCTGAACTCAGAATCGAATCCTCGGGAGACTCGCTCGTACGTCGCAGCGTTCTGCCGAGCGGTGTGCGCGTTCTGAGCGAACAGGTGCCCGGTTCCCGCAGTGCAACCGTCGGCTATTGGGTTGCCGTCGGTTCACGAGACGAGCTACCCACGACATTCGGCAGCACGCACTTCCTCGAGCATCTTCTCTTCAAGGGCACTGCGGCACGAACCGCGCTCGATATCGCGGTGAGCTTCGACGCTGTGGGTGGTGAGCACAATGCCATGACGGCGAAAGAGTACACCTGCTACTACGCCAAGGTGCAGGATCGTGACCTTCCCATGGCGATCACCGTACTCTCCGACATGGTCACCTCTTCCCTTATCGATACCGGGGAATTCGAGACCGAGCGCGACGTGATCCTGGAAGAGTTGGCCATGGCCGACGACGATCCATCGGATGTCACGAGTGAGCGTTTCTTCGAGGCGGTGCTCGGTGACCATCCGCTCGGCCGACCGATCGGGGGAAGCCCGGAAACCATCCGCGCGGCCACTCGGGACTCGGTCTGGAACCACTACCGTGCCAACTACCGCGCCCAGGATCTCGTCATCACAGTCGCGGGCGCCGTCGACCACGACGAACTCGTCGCGGGAGTGCAGCGTGCGCTCGCGTCGGCTGGCTGGGATCTCGAGCAGGAGGCGACTCCGGTGGAGCGTCGGGATGCCACACTCGGCGTGATCCAGCGCGGCAGCCCCCTCGTGGTCGTGCATCGACCCATCGAGCAAGCGAATATTCTCATGGGCGTCTCCGGGATCCCGGCATCTGACGACCGCCGGTCCACCATGGCCGTGCTCAACTCGATCCTGGGTGGCGGAATGTCATCCCGCCTCTTCCAGGAGATCCGTGAGAAGCGTGGCCTCGCCTACTCTGTCTACTCGTTCTCGCCGAGCTACTCGGACGCTGGCCTCTTCGGACTCTATGCCGGATGCTCGCCCGCCAAAGCTGGCCAGGTGGCCGAGTTGTTGTTGGCCGAGTTCCGGCGCCTCGGTTCCGGCGGGGTGACCGACGACGAGATGCGGCGCGCAGTTGGCCAGTTGAGTGGTGCGTCCGCCCTCGCCCTCGAGGACTCAGACACTCGGATGTCTCGGCTGGGGCGTTCTGAGATCACTCTCGGGGAGTATGCCGACCTCGATGAGTCGCTGCGCCGACTGGCGCTTGTGACTCCGGATGACGTGCGCGGGCTCGCCGTTGAGCTCGCCTCGCGACCGTTATCGATTGCGGCCGTCGGTACTGTTGAGGCTTCGGTCTTCGACGGACTGGTCGACAAGCCCGTTCACGTCTGACCTTTACCGACTTTCCAGAGGAACAATGATGTCCCACTTCATCTATCTCGTGCGCCATGGCGAGCAGCAGGATGCCGAGCACGGCATGCCCGATGGACCGCTTTCCGGTCGGGGCACGCGTCAGGCAAAGCTCGTGGCTGAGCGGCTGAGCGGAGTTCCCTTTACCGGCGCGTGGCATTCGCCACTTCAGCGCGCGGAAGAGACCGCCAACATCATGACGGCGAGCATGCCGAGCCTCGATTCGAAGCCCTCGGCGCTGCTCTTCGACTGCATCCCGTCCGGCCCGACCCCCGACATGCCGCATGCCTTCGAGCCGTTCTTCGGCTCGGTCACTCGCGATCAGATCGAGGCGGGCAAGGCTCAGATGGCGGATGCCGTGAGCGAGTGGCTCACGCCCGCCCGGGAGGACCGCCATGACCTGCTCATCACCCACAACTTCGTCATCGCCTGGTTCGTGCGCGAGGTGTTCGACGCGCCTTCCTGGCGTTGGATGGGGCTCAACCAGGCGAACTGCGGCCTCACGATCATCCGCGTTCGTTCCGCTAAGCCCCCCGTGTTGATCACCCACAACGACCTCGGTCACCTGCCGGCAGAGTTGCGCACGGGTTTGCCGGACGGGCAGCCCTTCTAGAGCACCTTGCGATACCAGTTCGTGGCGTTGGGGTTGTCGTTGTAGGGCGGGATGTCGCTGTACCCACTTGATCGATACAGCCCCCCGGCGGCCTCGAGGCTGGCATTTGTGTCGAGGACCAGTTCGAGCGCACCGAAATCCCGGGCACGCGATTCCAGTTCGACGAGCAGAGCCCGACCGAGACCGCGGCCACGCGCGGCGGGACGCAGGTAGAGATGCTTCAGCTCGAACCGCGGGCCGTCGGGGCTCCCAGAAACAAGAAGCCTGATTCCGCCGCATCCGAGATCCCGGCCATCGTCGCCCGCCGCGATGAGGAAGACACCTCGCGGAGGGAGGAAATCCTCCGGTTGAGGAGAGGCGGTGCGGTAGGTCCCCTGTTGGACGGGAAATCCTGCGGCGCGACCGTCGAAATATTCGGCGAGAAGTTCTGTGGCGACCGGCTCGTCGACTCGGGATTCCCTCCACCGCTCCATCCGATCATCTTAAGGGAGCGGGCTTGGTAGATTTGGGCGATGACAGCAACCGTGGCGATCGTCGGCGCGACCGGGCGTATGGGGCAGCTCGTTTCCCGCCTCATCGGCGAATCCCACGACTTCAGTATTGTGGCCAGACTCGACTCCTCCAGCGCGCTCGACGACATGCTTGCCGCTGAGCTGGTGGTGGATGTCACTGTGCCGGCTGTGAGCCAGGGCATCGTCGATTTCGCGGTCGGCCACGGCAAGAGCGTGCTCGTGGGCACGAGCGGATGGTCGGCGACGCGGATTGCATCGCTCGAGAATCGACTGGCCGCCGAGGGTACCGGTGCTGCCGTCATCATCATTCCAAACTTCTCAATCGGCTCGGTACTCGCCACCTCGTTCGCGGCAATGGCGGCGCGTTTCTACGACTCCATTGAAATAATCGAGGCTCACCAGGCCACGAAAGTTGATTCGCCGTCCGGAACCGCGGTGCGCACGGCAGAGCTGATCGGCAACGCGCGCGCCGCGCTGGGGCCGGTGATCGCGCCGCACGCCGACCAGCGAGCGCGGGGCCAACAGGTGTCGAGCGTGCCGATCCACTCGTTGCGCATGCAGGGAATTGTCGCAAAACAGGATGTGATCTTTGGGGGCACCGGTGAAACACTCACCCTGAGCCATGAGACGCTCCACCCGAGCGCCTACGAGTCAGGCATCATGCTCGCGCTGCGGGCGCTCGGCTCAACCCGAGGTGTTGTCGTGGGCCTCGATCGCCTGATCCACCTTGGACCGTCCGATCCGGAGGCTCCGACGGGCATCCCGAGCGACCTCGAATGAAGGGCCGCGTCGCGGCCGTGCTGATGTCTGCACTCCTGGTGCTCTACCTGGTGCTCGTGCTGCAGCTTGCCATCCGCCTGATCGCTGTCGACAACGCTATTTCGAAAGTGCTCGGCATCGCATTGCTCGTGCTCCCGCTGCTCGGAGCCTGGGCGCTGGTGGCCGAGATCCTCTTCGGCCTCCGCACCCAACGCCTGGTGCGTCGATTGGATGTTGCGGGCGAACTGCCCGTCGACTCGCTCCCCAAGCGCACAAGCGGTCGACCGGAGCGGGCGGCTGCAGACGCGGAGTTCCCACGGTACAAGGCCGAAGTCGAAGCGGACCCCGGCAGCTGGAAGGCGTGGTTTCGTCTCGGCCTCTCCTACGATGCGAGCGGAGACCGGCCGAGGGCCCGCCGCTCGTTGCGGCGGGCGATCGCTCTCGAGCGTGCCACTCGCTGACCTGCTTTCGTCAATTTAGAGGAAGGCGTCGATCGCCTGTTCAACCGTGCTGTCTCGAAAAGTGAACCCATCGGCGAGCAGCTTGGTCGGCACGATCTGTTGGCTGCTCATTAGCAGCGCGGGACCGGCGTCCTGAAGGGCGACACCGATCACCCAGGACGGCGCGACGAACGGGTACCACCGATGCATCCGGCGTGCCACGTGCCTTGTGATGCGGTCGGAGGTCGCGGGCGTCGGCCCAACCAGGTTCACGGGTCCGGAGAGCGTGGAAGTGAGAAGATGTCGGATGGCAGCTGCCTCGTCGTACAGGCTGATCCAGGGCCAGATATCGCCGCCGGTGCCGAGTCGCGTGCCAAGGCCGAAGCGGGTGAGCGCCATCACGGGCAGCAGGGATCCTCCTTTTCCGATCACCACGCCGGTGCGCAACGTCACGAGTCGGGTTTTCGCGGGACGCAACTGCGCGGCCTGCTCCCACGCCTCAACGACGTCACCGAGGAATCCAGAACCACGTTTCGAGTCCTCTGTGAGGCGCTCGCCGGGCCGGTCGCCGTAGATTCCCACAGCCGAGCCGCTGAGAAATACCCGTGGTGGAGTGGTTGCACGCGCCATCGCTTCGACCAGGGTGCGCGTGGCCTGCACCCGAGAGTCGAGGATTTGCTTCTTGTAGTTTCGCGTCCAGGGCAGTCGGCCGATTGACGCACCAGACAGGTTGATCACGGCATCGACGCCGTCCATCACGCTCGAATCGAGCATGTGGGCACTCGGTGCCCAGTTGATCTCATTTGGTGACTTCGGCTGGCGACGCACCAGCGAGAGCACCTCGTGACCGTCTGACTCGAGCTGGCGGGTGAGTTCACGTCCGATGAATCCGCTTGCACCGGAGATAAGGATCCGCATTGGCTTGCGGACGACGGGGCGTGTTGCGCGGGGTTTGCGGGCGGCGGAAGTTCGATCTGCGGTTGGCACTATGCGAGGTTAGCTTCGAGCGTGATCGGGATGCCCGCCAACGCGCGCGAAACCGGGCAAGTCTTCATGACTTCGACCGCGATCCGCTCGAAGTCCTGCGCGCTGATTCCGGCGACCTTTGCGCTGACCAGCAAGTGACTGCCGGTAATGCCTTCGGCCGGGTCGAAGGTGACCGCTGCGGTGACTTGTACGCTCTGCGGGGGCGCGCCGAACTCGGCGAGGGCATTGGCGATCGCCATTGAGTAGCAGGCGGAATGAGCGGCTCCGAGCAACTCCTCGGGATTGGTCTTCGCCGCCACCCCCTCTGCGCGGGCGGCCCAGCTCACGGGGAACTCTCCTGCGGCGGAGGAATCCAGTTTCGTGGTGCCCGCACCGCTCCTCAAGTCGCCGTTCCAGAGGGTCGTCGCTTCGCTGGTGACTGCCATGGAACCACACTACGCGCTGGCGTCGGCCTTCACTCGGATCAGTCCGGCTCGCCGACACGTTCGCGACCATTGCCTGTTCGATGCGCGATTACAGGCGGCCCTACCTGCAGAAGGATGTCCTGCAGAAGGATGTCCTGCAGAACCGAATAGCCGAAGAAAAGGTGCTCCGCCCGAACGTTCACGTTAATCAGGTCACAGTCCTGCAGAACACGGCCCAACCTGCGCTTGGCAGGAAAAATCGATTCCCGCACCTGGCGCCTTTGTGAAGTCAGGGAAATTACTGTGCCGGCGCCTTCGTGAATCCGGGGAATTTCCCGTGCCGGCGGCAGATTTCCGTTCTGCAGGACGTCGTCCTGACGATCGTGAGTCCCCCGGGACACATGTGTCGGCCAACAGCCAAGCAGCGGGCGAGAGTGGACGGTGTCCGGTGCCTCCTTCACAACCTCCACCGCGGCGATCGCGTCCACAGAAAGGAGCCTTTCACCGTCAAGCGCGCCCCGATTCGAGAGGCTTGGGAGGTGAGCACTGCGGAACAACGAATCAGAGAGCTGGGCGGTATCGCCACCACGGGTGAACTCATCGCGCTCGGTTATTACCCACAGCACCTGCTCGTCCTTGCGGAGTTCGGGCGCATCGTGCGGATTCGCAAGGGGTGGTACGCCAGCACCGACGTCGACGAGGCGGTGATTCAAGCCCGGCGCGTCGGCGGGGTTCTTGCCTGCATGAGCGCCCTTGCGCATCACGGCTGGTGCGAACCCGAGCCGAGCGTGCTCCACGTTCGCGTCCCGCGCTCGGCCTCACGGCTGAGATCTCCGCAGGGCCCCCGCACTCTCGCAGACAGTGCGGGATCGAGGCGAGTAGTTCTTCACCAGAGCCGACATGCACCGACCGGTGATCGACAGGCCGTCTCCCTCGGCGAGGCGATCGCGCAGGCCCACAGCTGCACCCGCGGGCGCGATACCCTTTAACCCGTGTCCACGTCTCACAATCCCTTCGGCCAGGTGCTCGTCGCCCTGGTGACCCCTTTCACCGCCGAGGGCGAGGTCGACTGGGCGGGCGTGGAGAAGCACATCGACGACGTGATCAACGCGGGGGCCGACGGCATCGTCGTCACGGGCACGACGGGGGAGACATCCACCCTCACGGACCCGGAGAAGCTCAGGCTCGTCGAGGTCGGCAAGTCCGTGGCCGCCGGCCGGGCAAAGATCATTACCGGCGGAGGATCGAACGAGACTGCACACGCGATCGAGCTCTATAAGCACAGCGAGAAGGCCGGCGCCGACGCGGTCATGATCGTGACCCCGTATTACAACAAGCCGACCCAGGCTGGCGTGCTCACGCACTTCCGAATGATCGCGGATGCGACGGACCTGCCGGTGATCCTGTACGACATCCCCGGGCGCACGGGCATCCCAATCCGCTACGAGACAATCCTGCGGGCGGCAAAGCACCCGAACATCAAGGCGATCAAGGATGCAAAGGGGGACTTCAGCGAGGTCAGCCGCGTGCTCAACCAGACCGATCTTCTCTACTTCTCCGGCGACGACGCCAACATTCTTCCCCACCTGGCGATCGGTGCAACCGGCCTTATCGGTGTGACGGCGAACATCGCCGCGGCCCCGTACCGGGTGATCGTAGATGCTGTCAACGCCGGCGATCTCGCGACCGCCACCGCGGCTCACCGGCAGCTCGAGCCGCTCGTGCGCGCGGTGATGACGCACGTGCCTGGCACTGTTGCCGCAAAGTACATCCTGCATGGCCTCGGCCGAATCGACAGCCCGCGTGTGCGTCTGCCGCTCGTCGGACCCGAGGATTTCGAGGCTGCCCAGATCGAAGAAGAGATATCCCTCGTGGGGGAGATTCCCGGCGTTGACCTCACAAACTTCCGCCCGGACCGCAATGCGGCCGCGGGCGGCGCGCTGCCTAAGGTCGCCGGGACCACGCGCTAACAGCTAAGAAGGGGGTGAAAGACCCCGAAGATTAACGAAAAATTTGGATTCCATGAACTCACCGGTGTACGAACCACGTCCCCTCGCGCCTGCTACTCTCCGCGTCATCCCGATCGGAGGACTCGGCGAGATCGGCCGCAACATGACCTCGTACGAGATCGACGGCAAGATCCTCATCGTCGACTGCGGCGTGCTGTTCCCGGAAGAGAACCAGCCGGGCGTCGACCTGATCCTGCCCGATTTCAGCCCCATCCGGGACCGTCTCGACGACGTGCTCGGCATCGTGCTCACTCACGGTCACGAGGACCACATCGGGGCTGTGCCGTACCTACTCAAGCTCCGCCAGGACATCCCGCTGATCGGGTCGACCCTCACGCTGGCCTTGATCGAGGCAAAGCTCAAAGAACACCGCATCACCCCGTACACGCTTACCGTCGCCGAGGGCCAGTCCGAGAAGATCGGCCCGTTTGACCTTGAGTTCATCGCGGTGAACCACTCGATTCCGGATGCCCTGGCCGTGGCGATTAAGACTGTTGCTGGAGTCGTGCTTCACACGGGCGACTTCAAGATGGACCAGCTTCCCCTCGACGATCGCATCACCGACCTTCGTGCATTCGCCCGCCTCGGAGAGATCGGTGTCGACCTGTTCCTGCCCGATTCCACCAACGCGGATGTGCCGGGTTTCACCGCACCGGAGCGTGACATCGGCCCCGTGCTCGAGGCCGTCATCTCGAAAGCGCCGCGCCGGGTAATCGTGGCGAGCTTTTCAAGCCACGTTCACCGGGTGCAGCAGGTGCTGGACGCCGCGCATGCCAACGGGCGTCGCGTAGCGTTCATGGGGCGCTCGATGGTGCGCAACATGACCATCGCCGCCGATCTCGGGTATCTCAAGGTGCCAGCCGGCGTACTCATCGACGCCAAAAAGGCCGCCGACCTCCCCGACAACAAGATCGTCTACATGTCGACCGGCTCGCAGGGTGAGCCGATGGCGGTGCTCGCGCGCATGGCCAACCTCGAGCACCAGATCGAGGTGGGCAAGGGCGACACGATCATCCTCGCCTCGTCGCTCATTCCCGGCAACGAGAACGCCGTCTATCGCGTGATCAACGGGCTCACCAAGCTCGGCGCCAACGTCGTGCACAAGGGCAACGCCAAGGTCCACGTCTCCGGACACGCCTCCGCCGGCGAGCTGCTCTACGTCTACAACATCTTGAAGCCGAAGAACGTGCTGCCGGTGCATGGCGAGTATCGCCACCTGGTGTCGAACCAGCAGTTGGCGATCGCCACCGGTATCCCTGAGGCGAACACGATCATTGGCGAAGATGGAATCGTCATCGACCTCAAGGACGGGGAAGCCACTGTGGTCGGGCAGCTCGACCTCGGGTTCGTCTACGTGGACGGTTCCTCCGTCGGAGAGATCACGGATGCCGACCTCAAGGACCGCCGCATCCTCGCCGAGGAGGGTTTCGTCTCGATCTTCGTGGCAATCGACGCCCAAACCGGTCGTGTGATCGTCGGGCCGGAGATCCAGGCCCGCGGGTTCGCCGAGGACGAGGCGGTCTTCGACGCCGTCAAGCCGCTCATCATCAAGGCGCTGTCTGACGCGGCGGCGAACGGCACGCGCGACACCCACGCGTTCAGCCAGGTGATCCGCCGCACGGTGGGTCGCTGGGTGAACTCGTCGCATCGTCGCCGGCCAATGATCGTGCCGGTGGTCATCGAGGCCTAGGTGCGAGTGCACCAGGACGTCATCCTCACGATTGATCTTTACTCACGCCAGCCCCACTAGGGTGAGGGTGGAACGGTCGGTCAAACACGGGGGTTGCTGTGGGAATTGCGCGCAAATGGATCTTCCCGATCTTTCGGATCATCATCTTCCTCGCAATCGCTACGGCCCTCGTCAAGATGGCGTTCTTCTCCGGGGCGATCACCGCGACTGACCCAACGGTGCCGACCGCGCAGATCGAAGAGCCGCTCGCCACCGTCGAAACCGGCACGATCACCAACGACGTCACCCTCCCGGCAACGGTGTCGGCGGATGCCGCAGCGCCGGTGAAGGCGACGCTGGCCGGTGAGGTCAAGAAGGTTCTCGTCACGTCAGGACAGGCCGTGGTCGCGGCGACCCCGATGCTCACGATCCGATCCGAAGTGCCCGCGGCAGACGGCACCGCGGTCATCAAGACCGTGACAGTCACTGCTGGGGCGGTCGGTATCCTCTCCTCGTTTCCGGTGATCGTCGGGCAGGTGGTCGCCGTCGGAGAAGTGATCGGCCAGGTGGCACCACCCACATTCAGCGTGAGCGGGTCACTGTCTCCCGAGCAGCAGTACCGTCTTCTCAATCGACCGACCGAGGCCACAGTGGCGATCACGGGTGGTCCCGCACCATTCACCTGCACCGGTCTCACGATCTCGTCGGCACTCGCCGGGGCAGCGGCCGACACCACCTCGCCCGCAGCTGCCGGGGCGGGTGCGTCGCCATCGGGCGGCACCACCATCCGGTGTGCGGTTCCCGCCGCAGTCACGGTCTTCAGCGGTCTCGCCGCGAAGCTCACCATCTCGGGAGGGGTTGCGAAAGACGTGCTCATGGTGCCGATCACCGCCGTCGAGGGCAGCGCGCAGACCGGCATGGTCTATACCCAGAAAGCGGATGGCTCGAGCGAGAAGCATCCGGTCACCATCGGATTGACCGACGGTACCAACGTCGAGATCACCGGGGGGATCGCCAAGGGCGCCCAGATCCTGCAGTTCGTTCCCGGCGCCACGGCGAAACCAGACTGCGCCGACCCTCGCTTCGCCGGTTCGCCGCAGTGCCGGGGAGCGGGCGGGTGAGCCTGCTTCGGCTCGACGAAGTGACGCGTTCGGTGCAGCTTCCGGATGATGAGACGCTCGAGATCCTCAAAGGGGTGACCCTTGAAGTGGAGGTCGGCGACCACGTGTCCATCGTCGGACGCAGCGGCTCCGGCAAATCAACACTGCTCAACCTGCTCGGACTTCTGGATGCTCCGACGTCGGGAAGTATTTGGTTCGACGACCGTCTCACGAGCACGCTGTCAGGAAACGCCCGCGACCGCGCTCGCGGAGCAGATATCGGCTTCATCTTCCAGCAGTTCAACCTGCTCGGCGGCCGCACGGCACTCGAAAACGTGATGATCGGCGCGCAGCGCGAGGGCAATCCACTCCAGCCGGGTCATGCGGCGCTGCGTGAGCGCGCGTTGTCGGCGCTCGGATTTGTCGGCATGGCGGATCGCGCCAACGTCATCGTGAAAAACTTGCCTTATGGCCATCAGCGTCTTGTGGAAATAGCACGTGCGCTGGCTGGGCATCCGAAATTATTGTTGCTGGACGAGCCTGCTGCGGGCTTGAATCTGACTGAAAAGCAAGAATTGGTGGCGCTGCTGAAACGTTTACGGGGGCACGGATTGACAATTTTCCTGATCGAACACGACATGGGTCTGATTCAGCAGGTATCGGACCGGATTTCAGTATTGAACTTCGGAAAGAAAATTGCGGAAGGAACGCCGGAAGAAGTATTGCGGCATCCTGAAGTCATCAAGGCCTATCTCGGGGAGGATGCACATGGCGCTGCTTGAACTTCGCAACGTCACCAGTTTCTATGGCAACGTGCAGG
>ENA-OFCD01001149-OFCD01001149.1-metagenomes-genome-assembly--contig:-NODE-1149-length-14345-cov-4.410427_pt1 | contig 14345 bp, 12 predicted proteins | sample MGYA00153392_OFCD01 | MGnify analysis MGYA00153392 | reverse complement strand
CCCGCTGCCCGACGCGCCGGGCACGCCCTTCCGCACGGTGCGCAACGTGGTGGTGCCCCGCTGGAAATCTGTGGTGAGCGGCCCGGCCAACTTCACTTTCGCCGTCGATTTTGGTACCACCAACAGCCACGTGGCCCTGATGCGAGGCCCTAACACCACACCGGAGCCCTTCAGCATTGCCACCGAGGAGGAACTGCAAGTGGTGACGCTGAACCAGCCGGTGAAGCGCGCCGGCACCCTGCCCGAGCGCTACAGTAACAGCTTCGGTAGCCTAGCCTACGCCCGCACGGTGCAAAACCGCGAATTCGTGCCCGCTTTCATCGGCACGCCGGGGGCCGACTACGCCTTTCCTATCCGCACAGCCACGTGCGAGACGCCGATTTTCGCTGGCCAAATTACCCAGCTGTTCGGCAACGTCAACATCGGGCTGATCTTCGGGCTGCTGCAGATCGTGTCGACCTTCGCGATCACCACCTGGTATGTCTCCCACGCCAATCGGAAAGTCGATCCGCTTGCCGATGACATCCGCAGCGATCTCGCGGCGGGAGCCCACACGGACGGGCAGACGCAGGATGGGCGCGGAGCACAACGATGAGCGCGCTGTCGGGTCTGACGGCAGCGGTGGAGTCCACCAGTGTCGGCAATCCCGTTCTCAACATCAGCATCTTCGGCGGATTCGTCGCGGTCACGCTCATCGTTGTGCTGCGGGCGAGTCGCAATAACAAAACGGCGGCCGACTATTACGCGGCCGGGCGCTCGTTCACCGGGCCGCAGAACGGCACGGCGATCGCCGGGGACTATCTCTCGGCAGCATCGTTTCTCGGCATCTGCGGGGCCATCGCGATCAATGGCTACGACGGATTCCTCTACTCGATCGGATTCCTCGTCGCGTGGCTTGTCGCGCTGCTATTCGTGGCAGAACTCATGCGCAACACGGGAAAATTCACCATGGCCGACGTGCTGTCGTTCCGGCTCAAACAGCGGCCGGTGCGCCTCGCAGCGGCGACGACGACCCTTGCGGTCTGCTTCTTCTACCTGCTCGCCCAGATGGCTGGGGCCGGCGGTCTGGTCTCCCTGCTGCTTGGCATCGACGACAAGATCGGCCAGTCCATAGTGGTCGCGGTGGTCGGCGTTCTCATGATCATCTATGTGCTCATCGGCGGGATGAAGGGCACCACCTGGGTGCAGATCATCAAGGCGGGGCTCCTCATCGCCGGAGCTTTCATCATGACGATCTGGGTGCTGACGCTTCACGGCTTCAACTTTTCCGCACTGCTCGGCGCGGCGGCCGACCGTGGCGGGGATGCCCTGTTGAACCCGGGGCTGCAGTACGGCCTAAGCGGAATTAGCAGGCTCGACTTCATCTCCCTTGCCCTTGCCCTGGTCTTCGGCACTGCCGGCCTCCCGCACGTACTCATGCGCTTCTACACGGTGCCCACCGCTCGGGAGGCCCGTCGTTCCGTGGTGTGGGCGATCTGGTTGATCGGAGTCTTCTATCTGTTCACACTCGTTCTCGGCTACGGCGCAGCTGCCCTGATCGGAAAGGAAAAGATCCTGGCCGCCCCGGGTGGGGTCAACTCCGCGGCGCCGCTCCTTGCGTTTGAACTCGGCGGCCCGGTTCTTCTCGGACTCATCTCGGCTGTCGCCTTCGCCACGATCCTCGCGGTCGTCGCCGGTCTCACCATCACTGCGGCCACCTCCTTCGCCCATGATGTCTACGCAAGCGTGATCAAGAAAGGCAAGGCCGCCCCGAACACCGAGGTCAAGGTCGCCCGTATCACCGTCGTGGTCATCGGAGTATTCGCGATCGTCGGCGGAATCGGCGTGCAGGGGCAGAATGTCGCATTCCTCGTGGCACTCGCCTTCGCGGTTGCGGCATCAGCGAACCTGCCGACGATCCTTTACTCGCTGTATTGGAAGCGCTTCACCACCCGCGGGGCGCTCTGGAGTATGTACGGCGGGCTCGGCTCAGCAATCTTCCTCATCGCATTCTCGCCGGTCGTCTCGGGCGGACCGACCTCGATGGTCCAGGGGGTCGATTTCCACTGGTTCCCTCTCAGCAACCCCGGGATCGTCTCAATCCCGCTCGGTTTCATCCTCGGCTGGCTCGGAACGATCACGAGCAAGACCCTCGAGAACCCGGCGATCGCGGCCGAGATGGAGGTGCGTTCGCTCACCGGGTACGGTGCAGAAGAGGCTTCCAGTCACTAGCGGGCACCGGCACTAGCCAGCCCAGTCATTAGCGAGCACAGTCACTTCTCCGAATTCTCCGGGGTGGTCTCATCCGGGCGGGCGCGAAGTTTCGCTTCAAGTCGCCGAAGCCGGTCATCCTGCTCATAACGCTCGATCTCGCGCTCGAGCGCTGCCAGTTCGCGCTCCGTAGCGCCCTCCCCCGCATTCCCGTCCCCCGAGATCGACGCCTCCCGCCGACGCGGGTCACCGAAGCTGCCGAGGTCGATCGACTGGCCGTAGTCCCTCCCGATCGCGAACCAGAGAATCGACCCGATCAGTGGCAGCAGGATCACGATGATGATCCAGATCGATTTGTCGAGGTGCCGGATCGCCCAGCTCTCGGCCCGGATGATATCGATGAGCGCGCCGACCATGAGGAGAAGACCCAACCCCGGAAGCAGTAGATACATGAGCAGAGCTTAGGGACGATCGCAATAAAAATCGAGACTCATGACAGAGTTTCAGAATTTACTTGCGCCGTCCTTCGGATTGCCGATACGGTAGGCCAGCGCCACTGACGAAAGGAGCCAGCGTGATTTATGCAAATATTCCGGGGATGACCCGCACCCGCTTTACCGCCGGCTTCGTCGGCGTCTTCACCGCCTGATCGGCCTGCCCGCCTCCTGAGAGGCGCAGTGCCACCGATCCGGTCGGTGACGCTGATTTCGAAGCCCGACTCTCGAGGTCCCGCACCTGCCTGCGCAGCCTGCCGTCTCCTGAGGCCCTTCCCCGATCGATCCAGCAGCCCCGCGCGGCACTCCAGCAGTGAGGTTCCACCATCATGAACGCCGTTTTGTCGTCCACTCCCGGTCGTCACGACCATCCGCCCCAATCAACCCATCCGCCTCCATCAACCCATCCGTCTCAATCAACCCCCGAAAGCCGTCCCATTCAGGATCGCCCGTCGCACCCGGTGCGTCGGTGAGCATCGTCGACCGGGCCGCACTTCATCTCGGCCTCGCTCTCATCCGGTGGGGTCGTCGACCTCTCGAAACCGAGTCTCGGCAACGGCGTGTCGTGCGCTTCGAACAGCACGTCGCCCGACTCGAGCGCGAACGCCAATGGCAGCGCTGGCAGATCCTCAACCTGCCGCACCGCTGATGCTCGAGCCTGCGTCACGGGGCGACCCCACACCCTCCCGAGCACCGGGATGGTGCGGGGTCGGCCTTCGGCTGAGGGTCAGCCGTGCTGCAGGAAGTCCGCTACCGCTTTCGGCACATAGGGGGCGACATCCCCGCCGAGTCCCGCAACCTGCCGCACCAGCGAACTCGAGACATGGGCATGCGCGGGATCCGGCAGCATGAAGATCGTCTCGACGCCCGCGAGATTGCGGTTGACAATGGCCATCGGCGTTTCGTAGGCCACGTCCACCTGCGAGCGGATGCCCTTCACGATCACGCTCGCCCCGACATCCGTGCAGTAGTCAACCAACAGGCCGACACTCCATGAGGTCACGACGATGTCACCCTCGAAATCGGCATCGAGAATAGCTCTCTCGATGAGAGCCACCCGCTGTGCCACCGGCAGGAGCGCGGTCTTCGCCGGGTTATGCACGACCAGAACGTGGATCTGATCGAAGATCCTGGCCGCCCGGCCGATCACGTCGAGGTGACCGAGGGTCACCGGATCGAAGGAACCGGGGACGACGGCAATCCTGCTCATTGCGCCAGACTACGGCACGGGTGTTGCCGGATTGTGATTGTGGTGCGCACCGTAGCTTTCCCGATGGGATGCAAATCAGTTCTTTGCCAGAAAATCGCGGCTCGCCTCGTCAAGCCTCCGGGCGAGAGCCGTGCGCAATGCCGGGTGCGACGACAGCTCCGGGTCCTCGGCGAGAATCCCCTGCGCGATCGCCCGCGCCTCCGTGATGAGCACACCGTCCTTCGCGACACGCAGCAGCCGCAGCGAGGAGCGGCCACCCGACTGCAAATTGCCGAGCACATCACCCTCTTGCCGCAGTTCGAGATCCTTCTGTGCGAGCTCGAAACCGTCAAGAGTGGATGCCACGACCTCGACCCGCTCGCGAGCCAGGGTCTCCTCCTCCGCCTGCGTCACCATCAGGCACACCCCGGGCACCCCGCCGCGGCCGACCCGTCCCCGCAGCTGGTGCAGCTGCGAGACACCGAAGCGGTCGGCATCCAGAATGATCATCGTCGACGCATTCGGCACGTCCACGCCGACCTCGATCACCGTCGTAGCGACGAGCACGTCGATCTCCCCTGCAGCAAACGCCCGCATGAGGGCATCCTTCTCGTCGCTCGGCAAGCGGCCGTGCAGCCCTTCGATGCGACGGCCGGTGAAAAGTGGGTTGGCGCGCACACTCGCGAGAGTGTCGGTGACATTCGCGATGTCGGTGATCGTGCCGGGACGGGCCGAGCTTGCTGCAATCCGTGACGTGACCCTGGGTTCGTCAGGCTCGATCAGCGGGGTCTCGACCGCCGTGCTGTCGATCGCGGGACACACCACGAACCCCTGGCGCCCCTTCGCCAGCTCTTCGGCCAGACGCTCCCAGACCCGGTTCACCCACCCCGGTTTCTCGGCGAGCGGCACGACGAAACTCTGGATCGGCACCCGACCGGAGGGCAGCTCGGCGATCGTTGAGACATCCAGGTCTCCGAACACGGTCATCGCCACCGTGCGCGGAATCGGAGTCGCCGTGAGCACGAGCACATGCGGCGGCACCGTGCCCTTCCGGCGCAGCGCCTCGCGCTGTTCGACCCCGAATCGGTGTTGCTCGTCCACGACCACGAGTCCGAGGTCGTAGAAGCCGACACTCTCACTCAGCAGTGCGTGCGTGCCGACGACGATCTGCGCCTGCCCGCTGACGGTCGCGAGGGTGGCTTTGCGCCGATCCGCCACCGGTAGCTGTCCCGTGATCAGGGTGGGCCGCAGCGTCGCCGCAAGGTCGGGACCGAGCGTCTTCACGATGGAACGGAGGTGCTGGCCGGCCAGCACCTCCGTTGGCGCGAGCAGGGCCGACTGGCCACCGCTGTCGGCGACAGCAAGCATCGCGCGCAATGCGACGAGGGTCTTGCCCGATCCGACCTCGCCCTGCACCAGTCGGTTCATCGGAGCGGAAGCCGCGATATCGCTCGCGATCTCCACCCCGACCGTCGTCTGGTCGCCGGTGAGCACGAACGGCAGCTGCGCATCGAAGCGCTCGAGCAGGCCGCCCGGCTTCGGGGCGCGGGGAGTCGCCGATTGGAGCTTCAGCAACGCCCGCTGCTCGAGAAGTGCGGCCTGAAGCACGAAGGCTTCCTGAAAGCGCAGGGACTTCTGTGCGGCCCTCCACTCGATGTCTTTCTGCGGCCGATGGATCAACTCGAGGGCTCGCGAGTAGTTCATCAGCCCGCGCTCTGCCCGCACCGCGCCCGGCACGGGGTCATCGAGCGGCGGGAGCGTGTCGAGCAGCACTCCGACGGCCTTACCCAGCTGCCAGGATGCCACCGCAGCTGTCGCCGCGTAGATCGGCACCGGCTGTTCGGCCCACTTGCGCGCCCTCTCCGCGCCTGCCTCGGAGTCTCCGCCCGTGTCATCCGTCTCGAAAAGCTCGTAATCGGGATGTGCCAACTGGATTGTGCCGCGGTAGTCGCCCACCTTGCCGGCGAAGATGCCGCGCACGCCCGGCTTCAGGTCGCTCTTGCGCCAGGCCTGGTTGAAGAAGGTGAGGGAAAGGATGTCGCTGCCATCGCTGATCGTCACCTCGAGAATCGACCCTTTGCGTGCCCGCATCGTGCGCTCCTGCACGCCGAGTACCTCTGCGACGATCGTGACATTCTCGTCGACCGAGAGTTGAGCGAGAGCGGTGAGCTCGCCGCGGAGGGCGTATCGTCGCGGATAGTGGGTCAGCAGGTCACCAACGGTGACGAGCCCGAGACCCTTCTCGATCGCCGCCGCCGTGCGACCGCCGAGGGCACCACTGAGCTTGGCATCGAGCGGGGAGTCCACCTCGACAGGTTACCGCCGGGGCCCGACGGATAGCGCCAGCTTGCTTACAGCCAGCGCAGCTTGCGGAAGATCACGTAGAGCCCGACACCAACGACGAGCATCAGTCCGATTGCGAACGGGTAACCGAACGCCCAGCGCAGCTCAGGCATGATTCGGAAGTTCATTCCGTAGATTCCGCTGATGATCGAGGGCGCAAACAGGATTGCCGCCCAGGCCGAAATTTTGCGCGTCTCCTCCGTTTGCCGATTATTAGCCTCCGTAGTCTCCTGCATCTCCTCGTTCTGGCGTTGGGCCACGAGTGTTGCGTTGACCGTGAGAATGTCCCGAAGGAGGATGCGAAACTCGTCCACGCGCTCTGTCACATGAGCGACATGGTCCGCGACATCGCGCAGGTACTGCTGAAGATCGTCTCCGATCCCATACTTGTCGAACCCGTTCGAGAGTTGATCGAGCATACTGACCAGCGGCACCGCCGCACGCTGAAAGTCGATGACCTCCCTTGTGAGTTCGTAGATGCGCCGCGAGACGCCGGGATCGCCGTCGAACACCTGCGTCTCGATTTCATCGATGTCGTTGGCGAGGCCAGCGACGACGGGAACATAGGCATCGACCACCGCGTCGAGAATCGCGTAAAGAACTGCCTCCGTGCCACGCGCAAGTAAATCGGGAGTGCCCTCGAGCCGCCGGCGAACCAGCGCCAGATCGGGCGATTCGGCGTGACGAACAGTGATGACGAAGTTCTGGCCGATGAACACGTGGAGCTCGCCGAACTCCACCTCCTCTTTCGCATCGAGGTAGCGTGCCGCCCGAAGGACTACGAAGAGTGTGGAGCCGTAGCGCTCGATCTTCGGGCGCTGGTGCGCGAGAATCGCATCCTCAATAGCGAGTTCGTGCAGGCCGAACTGCGCGGCGAGCGACGTGAGCTCATCGGTGCTCGGACGATAGAGGCCGATCCACGCCATGGCTCCGGGGCGGGAGTCGAGCGCCGCGTAGGTGTCGCTGAGCGAGGCGGGGGTCTCGACGCGGCATCCATTCTCGTAGATTGCATTGTTGACCAGGCTGGAGCGCACCTGCCCTGGCTCTGGTGTTGCCACGCTCGTCGGAGCGGCGGGCGTTCGTGGTCGCAACGACAGTGCGCGGAAGGGCTTGCGAAAATCGGGTGCCATGAGTAAAACGGTAGTCCTGTCGAGTGAACAATTCGGGTAGTTCGGTAGGGTCGAGTCCGATGACTCGAATAATCTCCGGATTCGCCGGATCCATTGCCTTGAAGACACCAGGGGACGGCACCCGCCCCACCAGCGACCGCGTGCGCGAGGCGATCTTCTCCGCGCTCGAATCCCGGAATGCGATCGACGGCGCACGGGTACTCGATCTCTACGCCGGATCCGGAGCACTCGGCCTCGAAGCCGCCAGCCGCGGCGCGGCCTTCGTGCGTCTCGTCGAACGAGGCGGAGTGGGCACAACAGTCTGCCGGTCCAACGCGGCAGCGGTGCTCGCGCAGGCGCCGCGCGGTTCGTCACTTCGTATCGAGGTGAGCGGGCGGCTCGTGCAATCATTCCTGACCAGCAATCCTGAGACCTGGGACCTGGTCTTCCTCGACCCGCCCTACGACCTGCTCGAAGCCGAGCTCACGCAAAACCTCGCATCGCTTGCCTCGCGCCTCCAACCGGATGCCGTGGTCTGCCTCGAGCGCAGCAGCCGTTCCCCCGAGCCGACCTGGCCGCCCGGAATCGAGCTCGACCGTCGCAAGGATTACGGAGACACGACCCTGTGGTGGGCGAGCGCGGTGACTGTGCCGGTCGAGTAGGACTGTGCCGGTCGAGTAGGACTGTGCCGGTCGATTAGGACAGTGCCGGTCAGACGGATGAGCCGTCTCGAGTCCGGCGCGCTCTTCGGAGTCGGCTCAGCCTGCAGACCCGGCCCAGTCCCGATACGGATCCCACCCGGCAGAGTCGTGGGGTGAGCCGTCCACCGTGAGTCCCTCGCCGTCGACGCACACTCCGATACGACGGAATTCCGCGGGCAACACGACACCAGGGGGGAAGGTCGCGAGCAACGAGTGATCCTCTCCCCCGCCGAGCGCGAGAGCGGGATCGTCGCCCAGCGCCGCCATGGCGAAGTTTATTCCCACGCCGCTTGCCCGAGCGAGGCGGGCGGAGTCGATCGCGAGACCGTCGCTCAGGTCGAGCATCGCCGTCGCCCGCGCGAGGGCGGCGGCGCGACCGGCAGCGATCGGCGGGGTCGGAGCGAGCTGCGCCACCGTGCGCGACCGCAGGGCGGTGGCGAGCGCCGCATCCGGTCGCCCCGATGCGTCGATGGCCTCGGCGAAGAGCAGGCGCAGGGCCGCTGCGGCCTCGCCGAGCACGCCGGCCACCGCCACGATGTCTCCGGGCGCGGCGCCGGAGCGGAGCACCGGCGCACGTCCCTCGAGATCCCCGAATGCGGTCACGGCGATCGTCAGAGTGGCCGATACCGACAGATCCCCGCCCACGACACCGCACCCCGGTGCGAGCGTCTCGCAGGCGTCACGAAGCCCATCCGCAATGCCTTCGAGCACCGAGACCGGCGAGTCGGCTGGCGCGGCGATGGCCACGACGAGCGCGGTCGGCACGGCGCCCATGGCCGCGACATCCGCCAGGTTGGAGGCGGCGGCTTTCCAGCCGAGGTCGTGAGGGGTCGACCAGGCGAGGCGAAAATCTGGCCCGTGAATCATCATGTCCGTGGTCACGACAAACCGCCCGTCGGGAGCAGCAACGAGGGCAGCGTCATCGCCCGGACCGAGCAGGGCGGATGCCGCGGTGGGCAGCCGCGGGAAGATGCGCGCCAGCACCGCAAGCTCGCCGATACCTCCGAGAGTGTCGGGAGCGGCCGGTTCCGGCGTGATCGTCATGCTCCAAACGGTAGCCTGAAAGCGATGAACACGAAGCGCACGGTCCTCGCGCTCGGCTTGCTCGCCCCGATGCTCCTCGCACTGCTCACGGCTTGCGCGCCAACGGTCCCGCTCACGCCGGCCGCCGACGCCACGAATCCGAAGTGCGCCGAAATCATCGTGCGCCTGCCGGCGTCTGTCGTTGAGCAGTCGCTGCGCCAGACGAATGCCCAGGCAACGGGTGCGTGGGGCAACCCGGCCTCGGTGCTTCTGCGCTGCGGAGTGCCGCAACCGGCCCCCTCCGCCACCTGCTCGACCGTGAACGGTATCGACTGGGTGGTGGATATTTCGGGCTCACCTCGCTACGTGTACACGACCTACGGCCGGTCGCCCGCCACGCAGGTGGTGGTCGACACGAAGCTCACCCAGGGCCAGGAGGCCATCATTCTGGATGCACTCTCGAACGCCGTTGGATCTATCGATCAGACCAAGCAGTGCACTGGCCACGACCCCGGTTTCGTGCCGGAACCGACACCGAGCCCGTAGGCCAAGAGCCCGTCAGCCAAGAGCCCGTGGCGCGCCAACTGCGGCATAGTGTCGCTCCGACTCGAGAAGAGCGACAATTTGCCGCAGCTCGCGTGAGAATCCGGCATTACTCGACGAGGATCGCCGGGGTGTCCTCTTCGGTGGTGAGGTGCGGCGCGATGTCGCGCGGATTCATCGTGCCGGCGAGCACCTGGGCCACCTGCTCGACGATCGGCATGTCCACCCCGCGGGCGGCGGCTAGTTCGAGGATTGGGGCGACCGACGAGAGGCCTTCGGCCGTCTGGTTCATCTGCTTCACCACATCCGTGAAGCTGTAGCCCTGGCCGAGCAGTCGCCCGGCGGTGTTGTTTCGCGAGAGCGACGATTCGCAGGTTGCGATGAGGTCGCCGAGTCCCGCGAGGCCGGAGAGCGTCTGCGCGAGGCCGCCGTAGGCGACGGCGAAATCGGTCATCTCCACGAGACCACGGGTGATGATCGACGCCTTCGTGTTCTCGCCGTAGCCCACGCCGTCGACGATGCCGATGGCCACGGCGATGAGGTTCTTGAGCACTCCCCCGAACTCGGTACCGATCACATCCGTATTCACGAACGAGCGGAAGTACGGGTTCGTCGCCGCAGCCGCCACGATTGTCGCCGTCTCGAGCGCGGTCGAGGAGACAACAGCCGCGGTCGGCTGCTCCTTGGCGATCTCGAGCGCGAGATTCGGTCCGGATGCCACGGCCACCAGATCCGGATCAATCTTGAGCTCCTGCATAATGACCTCGCTCATGCGGTCGCCAGTGCCTTTTTCGACACCCTTCATGAGGCTCACGACGATCGCATTGGACGGGATGAGGTCGCGCACAATCCTCAGGTTCTCCCGCAGCGACTGACTCGGGACCGAGATGAACACGATCTCCGCGCCGTCGAGCACATCGGGGATGAACGACGATGCCCAGAGGTTGCGTGGCAGGTTGATGCCCGGCAGGTAATCGCTGTTGCGCTTGGACTGCGAGATCTCGCGGGCGAGCTCCGGGCGACGCGCCCAGAGCGCGACATCCGAACCTCCGTCAGCGAGCACCTTGGCGAAGGTGGTGCCCCAGCTACCGGCGCCGAGGACGGCGACTCGCCGCACCCCGGGAAGCGACAGGCGGATGGGCAATGTCATGGGATTAGGGTTGTTCAAAACGTCCGATCTCGCTCTGGCTGTGCTTGCTTGGATCCCAGGTTTCGGCAGGCACCGGCTCGTCCCGCAGGTCGGCGAGCAGCTTCGTGATCTCCGTCATGAGCACGGCGGTCGCCGCCGTGAGCAGCTTCGGATCGAGTCCCTTGCCGCGGAACGCGGAGAGGTCGACCGGGTCGCCGATCTTCACGGTGATGGTCTTGCGCGGAAAGAGGCTGATCTTCTTTCCGTACCGCGGCATGACGTGTTGGGTGCCCCAGTGCGCGACCGGAATCAGCGGGATGTCGGCGAGCAGCGCCATCCGCACCGCTCCTGTCTTTCCGCGCATCGGCCACAGGTCCGGGTCCCGGGTGAGCGAGCCCTCCGGGTAGATCACGACGGCGTAGCCGGCATGCACGAGAGCGTCTGCCGCCGCAATCGGATCGTGTCCGCGCACGACACCCGCGCGCTCCACCGGAATCTGTCCGGAGGTACGCAGGAACCACCCCATGACCGGCACCGTGAAGAGGGACGCCTTGGCGAGATAGCGCGGAACGCGCCCGAGTTTGTACATCACTCGCCCGATCACCACCGGGTCGATTTCACTGTAGTGGTTGGGTGAGAAGACGAAAGCACCGCTCTTCGGCAGTTTGTGGCCGTCGATGATCACATAGCGAGCGAGGATTTCCATCGGAGGTACGAGCAGGAACGCCAGCAGGCGGAAGATCGCAATCTTCTCGGATTTCACCCTCGGGGATACTGTCTTTTCCGAGCTACGTCGATCGGAAGCCCCAAAACCTGCCAACGGGCTATCCCTCGAAGACGAAGTCGGCCCCGAGCACCTCGAGTTTGTCGATGAAGTGCTCGTATCCCCGGCTAATGATTCCCACGTTGCTCACGGTTGAGACGCCCTCCGCAGTGAGTGCCGCGATGAGGTAGCTGAATCCTCCGCGGAGGTCGGGCACACGCACGTTCGCACCGTGCAGCTTTGTCGGGCCGGTGATGACCGCGGCCTGCTCGAAGTCACGGCGAGCGACCCGGCGGGGGTGATTGGGCAGGCCCTCCTTGTGCACCACGATATTCGCGCCCATCTCGTTCAGCGCCTGAGTGAACCCGAAGCGATCCTCGTAGACGGTTTCGTGCACATACGAGACGCCGATCGCCTGGGTGAGCGCTACGATAAGCGGCTGCTGCCAATCCGTCATGAAGCCGGGATGAACATCCGTCTCGATGGTCACCGGCTTCAGCTCTCCCCCCGGATGGTAGAAGCGGATGCCGTCGTCTTCGACGTCGAACGCCCCGCCGACCTTGCGGAAGACATTGAGGAAGGTCATCATCTCGCTCTGGCGGGCGCCCTCGACGAAGATGTCACCCTTGGTGGCCAGAGCCGCGGAAGCCCAGCTGGCCACCTCGTTGCGGTCGAACAGCGCACGGTGCTTGTAGCCCTCGAGGCGGTCCACACCCTCGATCAGGATCACGCGATTGGGCTCGACCGAGATGATCGCACCCATCTTTTGCAGGATGGCGATGAGATCCATGATCTCCGGCTCGATGGCCGCGTTCTTCAACTCGGTGGTGCCCTTCGCACGCACGGCGGTGAGAAGCACCTGCTCGGTCGCACCGACACTCGGGTACGGCAACTCGATGTTTGCACCATGCAAACCGTCCGGAGCAGTGATGTAGATGCCCTCGAAGGACTTGTCCACGACAGCACCGAAGGCACGCAGGGCGTCGAGGTGGAAGTCGATGGGGCGATCACCGATGCGGCAACCGCCGAGATCGGGAATGCGCGCCTCACCGAGACGGTGAAGCAGCGGACCGCAGAACAGGATCGGGATGCGGCTGGATCCGGCATGCGCATCGATCTCCGCGAAGTGCGCCTTCTCCACGTTCGCCGTATCGAAGTGCAGGGTCCCGGCTTTCGGCGCGGTCACGATCACGCCGTAGACCTCGAGCAGCCCACGCACGACCTCGACATCGCTGATGTCGGGCACGTCGCGCAGGATGCTGGGAGTCTCACCCAGAAGGGCCGCCACCATGGCCTTAGTGGCCAGGTTCTTCGCACCACGCACGGCGATGCGACCCTTAAGCGGGTTTCCTCCGGTGATGGTGATCTCGTCGGACTTCAGTCCCATCCGCTGTCCTGCCTTCTGGGCATCTGTCACTATGGGGTTCATTCATTCACCTGCATCCTTGTGGTCAGTGGCCTGCTGTACCGGAAGAGTGAGCGGACGCCAGGCTTCCCGACCACCCTCGAATTCGGTGATCTGCGCCTCGCTGCGCAGGGTGAGTCCAATGTCGTCCAAACCTTCCAACAGCCGCCACCGAGTGTAATCGTCGATCTGAAATGGCACGGTGAGATCGCCGATCGTCGCCGTTTTGGCCTCAAGGTCGACGGATGCCTCGATGCCGGGTTCGGCGTCGATCCGTGCCCACAGCGCCTCGAGGTCCGCCTCACTGATCTCGCCCGCAAGCAGCCCCTGCTTACCGGAGTTGCCCCGGAAAATATCGCCGAAGCGCGGGCTGAGCACGGCATGGAAGCCGTAGTCGCGCAGCGCCCAGACCGCGTGCTCACGACTGGATCCGGTGCCGAAGTCGGGGCCGGCGATGAGCACTCGGCCCCCAGCAAAGGCCGGGTTGTTGAGCACGAAATCGGGATCCTGCCGCCACGCGAAGAACAGCGCGTCGTCGAAACCGGTCTTGGTCACCCGCTTGAGGAACACAGCAGGGATGATCTGGTCGGTATCGACGTTGGCGCGCTCGAGCGGCACCGCGACGCCCGTGACCACAGAAACCCTGTCCATCAGTTGTTTCCTCCGGCGGTCGCGTACGGTGCCCCAGCCCCCGTGTCGAGACCCGCCGTGTCGATATCAACTGTCTCGATACCCACTGTTTCGAGGCCAAGATCCCACGGACTCGACAGCGTCCCTCGAATCGCCGTGGCCGCCGCCACCAGCGGGGACACCAGGTGCGTGCGCCCGCCCTTGCCCTGCCGTCCCTCGAAATTGCGGTTGGAAGTGGAAGCACACCGCTCGCCCGGTGCGAGCTGGTCGGGATTCATCCCGAGACACATCGAGCAGCCAGCGAACCGCCATTCCGCGCCGAAATCCTTGACGATCTGGTCGATACCCTCCGCCTCGGCCTCGATGCGCACGCGGGCCGATCCCGGCACGACCATGACGCGAACGCCATCCGCCTTCTTCTGTCCCTTGATGATCGAGGCGAAGGCTCGCAGGTCTTCGATGCGGCTGTTGGTGCAGGAGCCCATGAACACCGCGTCGACATGGATGCCCTTGAGCGGCATGCCCGCTTCGAGGTCCATGTACTCGAGGGCACGTTCAGCGGAGGCCCGCTCGTTCATATCTAGCATCGTCGACGGGTCGGGCACCGAGCCGCTGAGGGAGGCGCCCTGACCCGGGTTGGTGCCCCAGGTGACGAATGGCTCGAGCTCATTGGCATCGAGGGATACCTCGGCGTCGAACACGGCGTCGGCATCGGTCTGGCCATAGATATGCGGCACGCCCCAGCGGTCGCGGGCGAGCCAGCCGACCTGACCGGAGAGCCAGTAGTGGGAGTGCACCAGGTCGTACCAGCCCTCGGGTCGGGCCG
>ENA-OFCD01001148-OFCD01001148.1-metagenomes-genome-assembly--contig:-NODE-1148-length-14369-cov-5.191421_pt1 | contig 14369 bp, 12 predicted proteins | sample MGYA00153392_OFCD01 | MGnify analysis MGYA00153392 | reverse complement strand
CCGAGTACGTCGCAGACCGCCTGTAAGGCAGCCGGATGACGCTCCGCACGATCGATTCTCTCGGTTCGCTTGCGGGCAGGACGGTCATCGTTCGCTGTGATTTGAATGTTCCTCTTGCAGGCGCTCAGATCACGGACGATGGCCGCATCCGCGCCTCGCTTCCCACCCTCAACCTGCTCATCAATGCCGGGGCCCGTGTGGTCGTGGTGTCGCATCTTGGACGCCCACAGGGCGCCCCGGAGGCGAAGTACAGCCTTGCTCCAGTGGCCCAGCGGCTGAGTGAGCTTCTCGGGCAGCCCGTGACCTTTGCCTCCGACACCGTAGGAAGCTCTGCGGCGGAAGCCGTGGACGGTCTGGCGGACGGAGACGTCGCCCTGCTCGAGAACCTCCGTTTCAATCCGGGGGAGACGGCAAAGAGTGCGGATGAGCGTCGTGAGTTCGCACGTAAGCTCGCCGCATTCGGTGATGCGTTCGTATCCGATGGATTCGGTGTGGTCCACCGCAAGCAGGCGAGCGTTTATGAATTGGCCGAGTTGTTGCCGAGCGCAGCAGGCACCCTCATCGTCACCGAACTCGACGTGCTCGACCGGCTCACCGCGTCGCCCACCAGGCCGTACGCTGTCGTGCTCGGCGGATCTAAGGTGTCGGACAAGCTCGGTGTGATTGCCCACCTTCTTCCGCGAGTCGACTCTCTGCTCGTCGGGGGCGGCATGCTCTTTACTTTTTTGGCAGCACGAGGTCACCAGGTCGGCGCGAGCCTGCTCGAGCTCGACCAGTTGGATGTCGTGCGGGGCTATCTCGCGAAGGCTGAGGAGCTGGGGGTCGAGATCGTGCTTCCGACGGATGTTGTCGTCGCCTCGAAATTCGGAGCCGACGCGGAGCACCAGGTTCGCCCGGCGGACGACATCGAGGGTTCGCCCTGGGGCGAGTCTGGTGTTGGACTGGATATCGGCCCGCAGACGGCTGCCCGATTCGCGGAGGTCATCCGCGCGTCGAAGACCGTGTTCTGGAACGGTCCAATGGGTGTCTTCGAACTCGAGCCATTCGCTGCGGGCACGAAGACTGTCGCCAAGGCATTGACCGAGGTCGACGGCCTTTCGGTGGTCGGCGGAGGGGACTCCGCCGCTGCGGTGCGGGCCCTCGGGTTCACCGACGACCAGTTCGGCCATATCTCCACCGGTGGTGGTGCGAGTCTCGAATTCCTGGAGGGCAAGAGCCTTCCCGGCCTGGAAATACTCGGATGGACAGCAAAATGACTACACGCACCCCATTCATCGCCGGCAACTGGAAGATGAACCTCGACCACTTGCAGTCGATCGCCTTCGTGCAGAAGCTGGCCTGGAGTCTCAAGGACGCGAAGCTCGACTACGGCACGGTCGAGGTGGCCATCTTCCCGCCGTTCACCGACCTGCGTTCGGTGCAGACCCTGATCTCGGCCGACAAGCTCCCGCTTAAATTCGGCGGTCAGGATGTGTCGGCCCACGACTCCGGTGCCTACACCGGTGAGATCTCGGGTGCCTTTCTCAAAGCCCTCGACTGCGAATACGTCATCATCGGCCACTCGGAGCGACGCACGCTTCACCACGAGACCGACGAGGAACTCGCCGCGAAGGTTGCTGCAGCGATTACACACGGTCTTGTGCCGGTGCTCTGCGTCGGCGAGACGGCCGAGGATCTTGAGAAGCACGGGCCGAGTGCCGTTCCCGTCGCCCAGTTGCGCGGAGCGCTCGCATCGGTGAAGACGGGAGCAAACATCGTCGTGGCGTACGAGCCGGTCTGGGCGATCGGATCCGGCCAGGCGGCGACCCCGGCGCAGGCGGAACAGGTCGCGGCCCAATTGCGGGCCACTCTTGCGGAGATCATCGGCGAGGAGGCGGCATCCGCCACCCGCATCCTTTACGGAGGATCGGTGAAGGCCGTGAATATCGCGGGCTTCATGCGCGAAGCTAACGTGGACGGTGCCCTGGTCGGCGGGGCGAGTCTCGACCTCGCGGAGTTCTCCAGCATTGCGCAGTTCCAGAAGCACGTTGGAACCTGAGCCCTCGCTTGCTCGGCGGTTTCACAGCGAACCGCTGAGGCCGGTTATACTAAACCGCGCCCGATAGACCTTATCGTCGCGCCCCAGAAAGGCTGTTCGTGGAAATACTTCAGGTCATCCTGCAGGTGGTACTCGGCATCACGAGTCTCCTGCTGACTCTCCTCATCCTGCTTCACCGCGGTCGCGGCGGCGGGCTGTCCGACATGTTCGGCGGCGGAGTGACCAGCAACCTCGGTGCATCCGGAGTCGCCGAACGCAACCTCAACAGAATCACGTTGATCCTCGCGCTGATCTGGGTGTCATCCATTATTGTCCTTGGTCTGATCACCAAGTTCGACGTGACCGGCTAGGAGACGTACCTATGGCTTCAGGTGGCAGTGCTATTCGTGGTTCTCGTGTCGGTGCGGGACCGATGGGGGAGCAGGACCGGGGTTTCCACGCCGAGCGACTGCAGGTCTTCTATTGGTGTGCCAACGGCCACGAGTTGAGCCCCCACTTCCTCGCAACGATCGAGCCGGAAGAGATTCCCACGACGCTCGACTGCCCGAACTGCGGTCTTCCGGCTGGTCGTGACAAGGAGAACCCGCCATCCGTCGTGAAGGTCGAACCGTACAAGACACACCTCGCCTACGTGAAGGAGAGACGTACCGAAGAGGAAGCCGCGACACTCCTCGATGAAGCTCTTGAGCAGTTGCGCGCGCGTCGCGGACGCCTCACACCGCAGTAGCCCTCATACCGCATTAGCCCTCACGCCGCAGACGCCTCACACCGCAGTAGCCCTCACGCCGCAGTAGCCCTCACACCGCAGTGGACCTGGCGCGACTAAGTCGGGCCAGGGTCCTCAGTACTCCGCCGCGATCAGGTCTTCCGGCACCTTGGCGGCAGCCTCACGGTCGACAAAGAACACCGTCCGCAGGCGACCCTCGACTCCGGCCGCAGGCACTTCCCAGGTGCTGGCGCCCGCAAGCGCCAGGCCGAGCGCTGAGGCCTTGTCCGGGCCAGCCAGGGCAAGCCAGATGCGATCAGCACTGTTGATCACCGGCAGCGTGAGGCTGAGGCGCTCGGGCGGTGGCTTGGGAGAGTTACGGACGGCGATGACCGAGCCCTCCGTTGCACGGATACCCGGGGCGTCCGGAAATAGTGAGGCCACGTGCCCGTCCGGACCAACGCCCAGAAACAGGATGTCGAATCGCGGGGTATCCCGGCCCTCGTCCGCCGCATCAGCGAGCTCCGCTGCGTAGGAGGCCGCGGCCTGGTCGAGGCTGATACCGGCGTCCGAAGCGGCACACCAGTGGATATTCTCCGCGCGAAGTGCGACGTGATTGAGCAGCGCCAGGCGTGCCTGCGTATCATTACGCTCGGCATCTCCACGCGGAAGCCATCGCTCATCGCTCCACCACAGGATGACACGGGACCAGTCGATGCTGTCGCGCGCTGGCGACTCATTGATCGCCTCGAGAACCGCGCTACCCACGGTGCCGCCCGTGAGAGCGATGTTCACCCGGGGCTGCTGGTCGAGCAGGTCGACGACCTTCGTGATGAACCGTGCCGCTACCGAACCGGCGAGGGCCTTCCGGTCGGCGTGCACGAGCACGCGACGGACATTCGTCACGGCTCGGGCACCGTGATCGATCCGGTGACGGTGGGAGCGTCGAGCTGGGCGAGACCGTTCTGGATCACCGCTCCGAAGAGGTCATCCGGGTCGAGACGGCGCAGTTCCTCGGCCAGGCAGTCGCGAAGGCTGCGGCGGATCAGCGAAATATCGTGGATCGGCTGGTTTGGTTGCACGAGTGTGACGATATTCGTGTTGGTGCGCTCAAGCTCGATCACGCCGGACGCGCGATGTAGCCGGACACCCTGGATTCCGCTCGATCCGTGCGCTGGAGTCACCAATTCGTGGCGTGCAGGCACTTTCAACTGCATCTGCAGCCAGGCGGCGAGAAGTCCCGTCGACGGCGAGTCTGGGGCTCCATGCACTTCGACGCTGGTGATTGATTCGTACGGCGGCTGGTCGAGCACCGCTGCCAGCTGCGCACGCCAGAGCGTGAGACGAGTCCAGGAAAAGTCGGTATCGCCGGGACTGTAGGTGCGGGAGAGGTGATTCAGGAACCCGCGGGGGTCACGCTGGGCTGCGGCATCCGTGATTCGACGCTGGGCGATGCGACCGAGAGGAGACTCAGAGGCCACCTCCGGTGCTTCGCCCGGCCACCAGGCCACCACGGGTGCATCGGGCAGCAGCAGGCCGGTGACCAGGCCTTCCTCGTCCGAGGCGGTGTCGCCATAGGCCTTGAGCACCACGACCTCGCTCGCACCGGCATCGCCGCCGACGCGGATCTGCGCATCGAGACGCGGGGCATCCGACATGTCGGGGCCGTCTGCTCCGGTAGAGATCACGATGACGCGCATCGGATGCTCGCGGGATGCGTCGTTCGCGGCCTCGATGGCCTCCTCCTCGTGTCCGAGGTTGGTCGAAATAACGAGGGTGAGCACGCGCCCGAGAGCGACAGCACCCCCCTCTTCCCGGATCTTGACGAGAGCCTTCGAGATTTGGCTTGTTGTGGTGTTGGGAAGGTCGACAATCATGAACGTTTCCAGACTGTGGTGGTCACGGGCGTCGCCAAACGCGCCCGTCGCGGGCAAGGAGTTCGTCGGCGGATGCCGGTCCCCAGGTTCCGGGGCGGTACTGCTCAGGCTGCCCCTGGGTGGCCCAATATTCCTCGATCGGGTCGAGGATCTTCCAGCTCAGTTCCACCTCTTGGTGGCGGGGGAACAGCGGTGGATCACCGAGAAGCACGTCGAGGATCAGACGCTCGTAGGCTTCCGGGCTTGCTTCGGTGAACGCGTGCCCGTATCCGAAGTCCATGGTGACATCCCGCACCTGCATGCCGGCACCCGGCACCTTGGAGCCGAAGCGGATGGTGACACCCTCATCCGGCTGTACCCGAATCACCAGGGCATTCTGGCCAAGAGCAGAGGTCTGGCTCTCAGCGAAGAGGTTTTGCGGAGCGCGTTTGAAGACGACCGCGATCTCGGTGACCCGGCGGCCCAGCCGTTTGCCGGCACGGAGGTAGAACGGCACTCCCGCCCAGCGGCGAGTCCCGATGTCCAGGCGAATCGCGGCGAAGGTCTCGGTGAGCGACTTCGGGTTCATGCCGTCTTCCTCCAGGAATCCGACTACCTTCTCACCGCCCTGCCAGCCGCTTGCGTACTGGCCGCGGGCAGTGGAGTGAGAGAGATCTGTCGGCAGGTGGATGGCCGAAAGCACCTTCTCTTTTTCGGCACGAAGATCCTTCGCGGCGAATGACACCGGCTCTTCCATCGCCGTCAGTGCGAGGAGCTGCAGAAGATGGTTCTGGATGACATCGCGTGCGGCGCCGATCCCGTCGTAGTAGCCCGCGCGACCGCCGACACCGATGTCCTCAGCCATGGTGATCTGAACGTGATCCACGTAGTTTGCGTTCCAGATCGGTTCGTACAGCTGATTGGCGAAGCGCAGGGCCAGGATGTTCTGGACCGTCTCCTTGCCGAGGTAGTGGTCGATCCGGAAGACGCAGTCCGGCGGAAAAACCGACTCGACGACGTCGTTGAGCTCGCGTGCGGTTGCGAGGTCGCTGCCGAAGGGCTTCTCGATCACGACACGGCGCCATGCGCCATCCACCTCGTCGGCCAACCCGGAGCGACGAAGCTGCTCAGTCACCTGGGGAAACGACTTCGGCGGGATCGAGAGGTAGAAGGCGTGGTTGCCCATCGTGCCGCGTGTCTTGTCGAGTTCCTCGAGCGTCTTCTTGAGCTCAGCGAATGCCTTGTCGTCGTCGAACTCACCCTGCACGAAGCGAATGCCCTCCGCGAGTTGCTTCCACACATTCTCGTCGAACGGCGTGCGTGCGTATTGTGCCACTGCGTCGTGCACCACCTGGGCGAAGTCCTGGTCGACCCAGTCACGACGGGCAAATCCGACGAGCGCGAAACCGGGCGGGAGCAGGCCCCGGTTAGCGAGGTCGTAGACCGCTGGCATCAGCTTTTTGCGGGCGAGGTCGCCCGTCACTCCGAAGATGATCAGGGCGCTCGGCCCGGCAATTCTGTTGAGACGGCGGTCGGAGGGCAACCTCAGGGGGTTGAACTCCGGCGTTATTTCCACCGGGGACATTCGGCTCCTAGCGAGTTCGTGTCGGTTGGACGATCAGTATTTTAGACACTCGGCGTACTAGGCGATGGCACCGAAAAGCGTCGCAAGATTCTGTGCCGGATCCGTGAGGGTAAGGGTGAGCACCGGGCGACCGTGGTCGGCGAGTACACTCGCATCACCGGCCGCCTGCGCTTGGATGAGGTAGCCGTAAGAGAACGGGCTGTCGGGAATCTCGAGGTCGGCCGGAGCCGTCGCCGTGATCTGAAGGAACACGCCGGTGGCGGGTCCACCCTTGTGGTATTGGCCGGTCGAGTGCAGGAAGCGCGGTCCCCAGCCGAAGGTAACCGGGCGACCGGTCTTCTCGGCCAGTCGGTCGCGGAGCTTCGAGAGCTCGGGGTTCGCATGGCGGTCGACGTACGCCTGTACCGCGAGGTAGCCGTCCGGCCCGATGTGGCTGACAAGCGCGTTTATCGCGGCGGATACGGAATCCGCACCGGCGAGGAGCTCGGTCGATCCGCGCACCTCGATACCGTCCACAGTGAAGGCGGGTGCGACGGGATCGGGGCGCGAGTCGAGCAGCGCGCGAGTCGCGATCTTGGCCGACTCGACATCCGGCTGATCGAAGGGGTCGATGCCGAGCAATCGACCGGCGACCGCCACAGCGTATTCCCAGACGAGCATCTGAGCACCGAGGGTACCGCTGATCTCGATCTCCCCGTCGCGCACTTCCTTGGTGGCGTGAGCGCTCTCGACGAGGCGCACGATCTGGACGTCGTCGAGGTTCTCGGAGAGCTCGGGGGAGTGAAGGTCGAGAACGACCGGAAGGAGCCCCTTTCCGCTTTTGCCGGTCGACTCGGCGATGAGCTGCTCGACCCAATCACCGAAGCCGACGATATAGGTACCGTCGGCGACGATCCCGATCTTGTCTTTCAGCGGAGAGGTACCGGCGATAGCGGCACCGAGAATGAGTCCAGGGTTCTCCACCTGGTCGACCATGAGCTGCCCGGTCACCGCGGATGCTTCGGCGAGAAGCGCACGGATGTCCACGCCGGCGAGTCCGGACGGCACGAGGCCAAAGGCTGTCAGCGCAGAATAGCGACCGCCCACATTCGGATCGGCGTTGAACACGCGGTATCCGGCTGCTCGAGCCGAAACGTCAAGCGGCGAACCCGGGTCGGTGACGACAACGATGCGTTCGGCCGGGTCGATACCGATGCCGTGAAAAGCCTCTTCGTAGGACTTGCGCTGGCTGGCCGTCTCGAGGGTTGAGCCCGACTTCGACGAGATGACGACAACGGTCGTCTCCAGGCGATCGGCGATAGCGGCCAGGATCTGACCGGGGTCGGTCGAGTCGAGAATCGTGAGCTCGACGCCCGCAGTACGCGTGATCACCTCGGGGGCGAGCGAAGAACCGCCCATTCCGCCGAGCACCACATGATTTACCCCGGAGGCATGGAGCTTGTCGCGCAACGCGATGATGTCGTCGATCAGTGGCTCGGAGATGACGACTGCTTCGGTCCAGCCGAGGCGCCTTCCTGCCTCTGCCTCGGCATCCGCTCCCCAGAGGGTCGGATCCTGGTCGGAAATTCGGGAGGCGACGAGGTCGCTCACCAGCTGCGGAACAATGCGGTCAACGGCCTCTGCGGCGGCGCCGCTCACCGTGATGTCGAAGCTCATTTGGCGACCTCACCATTCGCCGACTCGAGTGCTGCTGTCACGGTGTCGAGCAGTTCGTTCCACGACACGATGAACTTCTCCACTCCCTCTTTCTCGAGCAGCGCGGTGACCTCCTCGTAGGAGATTCCCAATGCGTCCAGTGCGTCGAGTACTGCATTAGCGTCGTCGTAATTGCCGGTCACCTGGTCACCGTCGATGACACCGTGGTCGAAGGTGGCCTCGAGGGTCTTCTCCGGCATGGTGTTGACGACGTTGGCCACGGCGAGCTCGGTCACATACAGGGTGTCGGGTAGCGTCGGATCCTTCACGCCGGTGGATGCCCAGAGCGGGCGCTGCACGTGCGCTCCCGCGGCGAGGAGGCCCTTGGCCCGCTCGCTATCGAAGGCCTGCTCAAAGACCTGGTATGCCAGTCGCGCATTCGCGATGCCGGCCTTGCTCTTGAGTGCAATCGCCTCTGGAGTGCCGATGGCATCGAGGCGGTTGTTGATCTCGGTGTCGACACGGGAGACGAAAAACGAAGCGACCGAGTGAATAGTCGAGAGGTCGTGCCCGGCGGCCTTCGCCTGCTCGAGACCGGTGAGGTAAGCGTTGATGACTTCCCGGTGGCGCTCGAGGCTGAAGATGAGCGTCACGTTGACGCTGATACCTGATCCGATAGTCTCGGTGATCGCCTCGAGACCCTCGACCGTCGCGGGGATCTTGATCATGGCATTCGGACGGTCAACAGTTGCCCACAACTGCTTGGCTTGGGCTGAAGTTGCGACGGCATCGTGTGCGAAGCCGGGCTCCACCTCGATCGAGACGCGCCCATCCTGTCCGCCGGTCGAATCGAAGATCGGACGGAAGATATCGCTCGCGTTTGCGACGTCAGTGGTAGTGATTTCGAAGACGGCCTCGGTGACGGTCTTGCTCGCGGCGGCGAGTTGGGCCACCTGGACGTCGTAGGCCTCGCCCTTAGCGAGAGCGCTGGCAAAGATGGTCGGGTTTGTCGTGACACCGACGACGTTCCGCTCGGCGATCAGCTTCTGCAGTCCGCCGGAGTTGATCCTCTCGCGAGAGAGGTCATCGAGCCAGATGCTGGTGCCGACGGCGGAGAGGGCGGCGGTGGGGGTGTTCTCAGTCATGTCTATTTCCCTAATTTTCGACGCCTAGACGGCGGCGATCGAGTCCTTGGCGGCGGAGATGGCGTGCTCGGTGGTTATTCCGAACTCACGGAACAGTGTCTTGTAGTCGGCGGATGCTCCGAAGTGTTCGATCGAGACGCTCCGGCCGGCATCGCCGACGTATCCGCGCCAGGTGAGGTCGCGGCCGGCCTCGATGGAGACCCTCGCTTTGACGCTCTTCGGAAGCACCGATTCGCGGTACTCAGCGGACTGCTCCTCGAACCATTCGAGGCACGGTGCGGAGACGACGCGGGCGTTGATGCCCTCGGCCTTGAGCTGCTCGCGGGCATCCACTGCGATCTGCACCTCGGACCCGGTGGCGATGAAGATGACATCCGGGGTGCCATTCGGTGCCTCCGCGAGCACATACGCGCCCTTTGCGACATGCTTTGCCGCGGCGAAGGTCTCGCCACTGGCGACATCCTCGCCGCGCTCGAACACCGGGATGTTCTGGCGGGTCAGCGCGATACCCGCTGGCCCGTTGCGACGTTCAAGAATGGTCTTCCATGCCCATGCGGTCTCGTTCGCGTCGCCGGGTCGCACGATGTCGAGGCCAGGGATGGCGCGGAGGGCGGCGAGCTGCTCGATTGGCTGGTGGGTCGGCCCGTCTTCGCCGAGCGCCACGGAGTCGTGAGTCCAGACGTAGATCGCCGGCGCCTTCATCAGCGCGGCGAGGCGCACCGCGGGCCGCATGTAGTCGCTGAAAATCAGGAACGTTCCGCCGAACGGGCGGGTATTGCCGTGCAGCACGATGCCATTGAGAATCGCGCCCATGGCGTGCTCGCGGATGCCGAAGTGCAGGACCCGCCCGTACTTGTCGCCGGTCCACTCGTGGGTCGAGTGCTCGGCGGGCACGAAGGACCGCGAGCCTTCGATGGTGGTGTTGTTGGACTCGGCGAGGTCGGCGGAACCGCCCCACAGCTCCGGGATGACCGGGCCGAGAGCGTTGAGCACCTTGCCGGAGGCAGCACGCGTCGACACTTCCTTGCCCGCTTCGAACACGGGAAGGGCCTCTTCGACACCCTCGGGGAGGTCGCCGGAGAGGATGCGGTCGAGCAATACCTTCCGGTCAGGGTTTGCGGCGGCCCAGGCGTCGAACTGCACGTTCCACTGCGCATGCGCGGCCTTGCCGCGGTCCACGGCCTTGCGGGTGTGGGTGAGAACCGCCGGGTCGACGTCGAAAGTCTTCTCGGGATCGAAGCCGAGCACTTTCTTGACGGCGGCAAGTTCCTCGGCACCGAGGGCGGATCCGTGGATCTTGCCCGAGTTCTGCTTCTTCGGGCTCGGCCAGCCGATGATCGTCTTGAGGATGATCAGCGACGGCTTCGAGGTCTCACCCTTCGCCGCCTCGATCGCGTCGTTGAGCGCCTGGACATCTTCGACGTACTGGCCGGTCTTCTTCCAGTCCACGACCTGCACATGCCAGTGGTAGGCCTCATAACGGGCCTTCACGTCCTCGGTGAAGGCGATGTTCGTGTCGTCTTCGATGGAGATCTGGTTGCTGTCGTAGATCGCGATGAGGTTGCCGAGCTCCTGGTGGCCGGCGAGAGAGGACGCCTCGCTTGTCACGCCCTCCTGCATGTCACCATCGCCGGCGATGGCGTACACGTAGTGGTCGAATGGGCTGGCGCCTTCGGCGGCATCCGGGTCGAACAGTCCGCGCTCGAACCGCGACGCGTAGGCGAAGCCCACGGCAGAGGAGAGGCCCTGTCCGAGCGGACCGGTGGTGATCTCCACTCCGTCGGTGTGTCCGAACTCAGGGTGGCCGGGCGTCTTGGATCCCCAGGTGCGAAGTGCCTTGAGGTCATCGAGTTCGAGGCCGTACCCGCCGAAGTAGAACTGCACGTACTGGGTGAGGGAGGAGTGCCCCACCGAGAGGATGAAGCGGTCGCGCCCCATCCAGGTGCTGTCACTCGGGTCGCGGCGCATGACCTTCTGAAAAAGCAGGTAAGCCGCAGGAGCCAGGCTCATCGCGGTGCCCGGGTGCCCGTTTCCCACCTTCTCCACGGCATCCGCTGCCAGGATGCGGGCGGTGTCAACGGCGGTGTTGTCAATGGGATCCCATTGGAGAGCTGCCACGAGAATTCGACCCTTCTGTTGCGTACGATGTCAGTCCCGAGTGGGTCACACCGCCTGAGGTAATTACACGGGCTCACCTGACGACATCGGCAGTGCCGTGGGCTGCCCTACACGGCAACGAGGCTGACGGGGGCGATGCTACGGCGTGCAAGTTACCTCCAAGTATAGAGAAAGCCGCGAGACGACGTTCCAGGAGGTCGTGCCACTCGGGAAGGAGCTGACAGGAGCTCCCAGCCGGGGCGCATAGACTCTTTTCCGGGTGAGAACGGGTGTTAGAGGAGCAATGGACGTAGCGGTAGAGACTCGGCAGATTGAAGCGCGCATCGGCTTCGCCCGCAAGTCGAAGGCCTACTTTGCGCTCACCAAACCACGGGTCATTGAACTGCTTCTCGTGACGACGGCGCCCGTGATGATACTCGCGCAGGGCGGCATCCCGAATCTGTGGCTCGTGCTGTGGACGCTCGTCGGTGGTGCGCTCAGTGCGGGATCCGCCGGGGCTTTTAATTGTTACATTGACCGTGACATGGACCGGGTCATGAAGCGCACGAGCAAGCGCCCGCTGGTCACCGGGGAACTCACGGATCATGAAGCGTTGGCTTTCGCGTGGGTTATTGGTGCGGCATCCATTGTTGTGCTCGGGCTGCTGGTCAACTGGCTCGCCGCTGCGCTTTCCCTTGTCGCCATCCTCTTCTACGTGCTCGTCTACACTCTTGTTCTCAAGCGCCGAACCCCCCAAAACATCGTCTGGGGTGGCGCCGCTGGCTGTATGCCAGTGCTCATCGGCTGGGCAGCCGTCACTGGGTCTCTCAGCTGGGCCCCGGTCATCCTGTTCGGCATCGTGTTTCTCTGGACGCCGCCACACTACTGGCCGCTCTCGATGCGTTACCGGGCCGACTACGCGTCGGTAAACGTGCCGATGCTGGCTGTGGTGCGCGGTCGTACAGTGGTGGGTCTGCAGGTCGTTCTCTACGCCTGGGCGACCGTCGCATGCTCGCTTCTGCTGATCCCGGTTGCACACATGGGCATCCTGTACACGGTCGTTGCAGTTCTGGCGGGCGGATGGTTCGTGTTCGAGTCTCACCGCCTGTACTCCATGGCGATCCGACACGACACCGTCAAGCCGATGCGGGTGTTCCACAGCTCGATCAGCTATCTCACTCTGCTCTTCCTCGCGGTGGGCATCGACCCGCTGCTCGCCGCACTGCGCTGACCCACTGCACTGACCCTTCCATCCTGACCCTCGATCCCGGAAGGACCGACCCATCGTCACCCCATTCGCCTGGCTGGCCAGTCGCTACACCCTCGGAGAACGCGCCCTGCGCTGGGGAACCACGGCTGCCCTTGTGGTGAGCGTCTTCATCGTGCTCACCGGAGGTGTCGTTCGGGTCACCGGCTCGGGGCTCGGGTGTCCCACCTGGCCCTCCTGCGACGCCGGGTCGTTTACAACGACTCCCGAGTTGGGAATTCACGGCTTCATCGAGTTCGCGAACCGTGCGCTGACCGGTGTGCTCATCCTCGCCGTCGGTTGGGCGATCGTCGCCGCTCGGTTGCAGAAGCCGCTCAATCGCACCCTCACCCGCCTGGCCTGGTCGCAATTCTGGCTCGTGGTGGCGAATTCGATCGCTGGCGGGATCTCGGTTCTCACCGGTCTCAACCCCTATGTCGTTGCACTGCACTTCGTGCTGGCGATCGCGCTGCTCACCACGACGACGCTCACCTGGCATCGTGCCCGGCAGGCCATCTTGGAACCGACACCGCGCCTGGCGGTGGTGCAGCGAAAGTCCGCGATCCTCAGCGTTCTCCTGGTCAGCACCACCTTCGTGTTGATCTCGATCGGCACGCTGGTGACCGGCTCAGGGCAGCACTCCGGCGACTCGGCGGGTGTGCCGCGTATGGGTTTTGTCTGGGCACACGTGACAGTGGTCCACGGTGTGCTCGGCACGCTCGTGCTCGTGCTCGCTCTCGTCCTGTATGGCAGCCTTCGGACCCGCCCCGAGACCTCTCTCGCGCGACGTCGCGTCGTCATTTTTTTGATTGTCACGGTCGCGCAGGCCGCGCTCGGATTGCTCCAGGCGAACATCGGGGTTCCGGCCGGATTGGTCGCCATCCACGTGCTCGGTTCCGCTCTCGTCTGGGTGGGGGTGCTGCGGGTGCTCCTCGACGTGAACCCGCAGCTGTTCCGCACAGTTGGATTGCAGGCACCGGTCGAGGCTGCGGTCAGTATTCACCGCTGATTCGCACCCACCCCCTGTAGAATTCTAAAAAATAGCAGCACACAGCTCTGCCACCGTGTCGGCGTCGATACGCACGGCGCCTCTTATTGGCGCGGACGGTGAAGATTCGCCGTCGCCGGTGGGCTTCGGGGAATGCGCCCGCGGTGTGTGCGGTTGTCACAGGGGAGAGCCCTGGAATTACAGAGTTTTGCGAAAAGGAAGAGGGAAATCATGTCGGACATTCTGATCGACCGTCCCGAACTCGAAAGCCTCGGCATTTACGAGTTCGGCTGGTCCGACTCCGACGTCGCCGGAGCATCCGCCAAACGCGGGATCTCTCCCGAGGTGGTCGCTGATATCTCAGCGCTCAAGAGCGAACCGGAGTGGATGCTCAAGAACCGCCTCAAGGCGCTCGCGCTCTTCTACAAGAAGCCGATGCCCGCCTGGGGTGCTGATTTGTCCGGTATCGACTTCGACAACATCAAGTACTTCGTGCGGTCTACCGAGAAGCAGGCGCAGACCTGGGATGACCTCCCCGACGACATCAAAAACACCTACGAAAAGCTCGGTATCCCCGAGGCGGAGCGCCAGCGTCTGGTCTCTGGCGTGGCCGCGCAGTATGAGTCCGAGGTTGTGTACCACACGATCAACAAGGACCTCGAAGACCAGGGCGTCATCTTCATGGACACCGATACGGCGCTGAAGGAACACCCGGAGCTGTTCAAGGAGTACTTCGGCACCGTGATTCCGGCCGGCGACAACAAGTTCGCCGCTCTCAACACTTCCGTCTGGTCCGGCGGGTCGTTCGTTTACGTCCCAAAGGGCGTTCATGTGCAGATCCCGCTCCAGGCCTACTTCCGCATCAACACGGAGAACATGGGCCAGTTCGAGCGCACTCTGATCATCGCCGATGAGGGGTCATACGTGCACTACATCGAGGGCTGCACCGCTCCGATCTACAAATCGGACTCGCTGCACTCCGCCGTCGTCGAAATCATTGTGAAGAAGAACGCCCGAGTGCGCTACACGACGATCCAGAATTGGTCCAACAACGTCTATAACCTCGTGACCAA
>ENA-OFCD01001145-OFCD01001145.1-metagenomes-genome-assembly--contig:-NODE-1145-length-14427-cov-3.208391_pt1 | contig 14427 bp, 7 predicted proteins | sample MGYA00153392_OFCD01 | MGnify analysis MGYA00153392 | reverse complement strand
GATCATGTCAGGCACACGATGGAGCTTGATGGCGCAGCGATGGCCGAGTTCTATGCCTGGTTTGAGCAAGCCTTGGGGAAGGTGCCTATCACCGAAGTCACCATCGATGAACGCATCACGGCGGCACGTGCGAAACACGCTAACTTCGTCAGCCGCAGCTTTGCCACTATTGCCGGCTTCAACGCCAATGGTGCGCTCAACCACTATCGCGCCAAACCCGAAACCGCAGCGACTATTGAAGGCAACGGTATTTTGCTGCTTGATTCAGGCGGCCAGTATTTAGGCGGCACCACCGACATTACGCGGGTGTGGCCCATCGGCATGGCTACGGACGCCCAAAAACGTGACTACACGTTGGTACTAAAAGGTGTCATATCGTTATCGACGGCACGCTTTCCGCGTGGCGTGAAATCGCCATATCTTGATGCCTTGGCACGCGCACCGATCTGGGCCGCGGGGTTTGATTATGGGCACGGCACCGGGCACGGCGTAGGCTATTTTATGAACGTGCATGAAGGCCCCCAATCTATTAGTCAGTCCATGCCTGACCCACACACGGCGATGGAGCCCGGCATGATCACCTCGATTGAGCCTGGCCTTTACCGCGACGGTCAGTGGGGTGTGCGGATTGAAAATCTGGCGCTTAATGTGCCAGCCGGTAACGAAGGATTCGGCGAGTTTTTGAGATTCGAAACCCTCACCTTATGCCCGATCGATACGCGTCTCATCAATGTAGCGCTGCTACGTGATGATGAAATCGCCTGGCTGAACGCCTATCACGCCGAGGTCGCACGACGACTCGCTCCACATGTTACGGGTGATGCGAAGGCGTGGTTGATGTTGCGAACGCAGCCAATTTAAGCCGCCCTCAGCGGCTATTTATAATTTTTACCGCAAGGAAATAGCTACAAAAAAGAGCAGATAGCCTTTTGCCTACCCGCTCTTTTGGGTTGCATGTTTTATTACGAACTAATTTAGAGGTAGAAATCAACATGACGGGTGAAAAACTAATACTTACATTTGTTAGTTTTATATGCAGTTTGCTGTTCATGATTGCATTCGTGCCATTGCTTGATATTGCTTGCAGAAAATTATGTGTATCAACATTGATACCCGCCGCTATATTGTGGTTTTATGTTGGTGTAAATGTTTTTTTAATTTGGGTAGTGCGTTGGCCTACGAAAATAAAGTTAAAAAGGACTATGTATCGTATCTTCGCGGCTTTGTTTTTTTTAGTAGGGGTCGCAAGAATAATAATTTTTCCGCAAGATACCGCAGAGGGAACTACAAATATATTGTTGGGTGTTATTGTTTACGCAGCTGTGTCGAACTTAAAAGATGGTGACTAAGCGGACTCAGCGATGTCAAGATTACCTACCGGTTATCAAATCGCATCATGATCCAATGAAATTGTGCTGAGCTCGTAAGCGGGTTCTTAGGCGGATTGGGCGATGCCTCAACCTCTGAAACGTATCAATCAGCCCGCAATCGCCAGGTGATGAATCCCCAACTTGACTACGATGCACTGCTTTCATGCTTGCAATTGCTGTGCACCCTAATGCTGCAAAACTTGTTTTGCATTCACCGAATGTGGGGGCGGGCCCAGTTGTTAAAATTAGGTTTTGCACATAATTCCTGAAGCCGCCTATGGTAGTTTATGGCTGGCAACTTTTTTGTTGCCTCAACGGATTGCAAGAGGGATAACTGCATGAGCGATGGTTGGAAATTTGGGTGCGCAATAAGTGACAATGCACCCACTCATTTTTGCCCGACAAGTGTTCATGAAAACGCCATTACACATCGCCTCGATTGAACTCGCGGTAGATCATCTGCCTGATACGATCAAGTGCGATATTGTGTTGGCCATCCCGCTGGGTTTAGGCAATCCTGATTGCCCTGTCAGTGCAGTTGCACGTGGTGGTCGTCAATCTTGCTGTCCTTAAGCTCGCTTCTGACCCGGTGCCACTCATGTTCGATCAGTGGTTGCTTTCGGTCGTGGCGAGCGGGGTGCTGCGGCTTAGTGAATTGCGCACGCTGGCGAGTCGCGCATCGGGCCGCCGCGTCATCGCCCCAAGGCTTGCGCTATGATCAACGCGAAACAAGACGTTGGCCATACAAATCTATAGGAAGGCACGATGACCAAACTCAAAATCACGCAAACAATCGGGGGTGACTGGGGCTCTCGCAGCCACGTCCATACGCTCGTGCTCATGGCAGTGACTATCGGCGGGCTTTATATCTGCTATCTGCTGGCTGTGCCATTCGTGCCTGTACTTGCTTGGGCCTTGGCACTGGCAATTTTGTTTGCGCCACTCTATCGGTGGATCGAGTCGAAAGTAAAACGTCCCAATGTGGCCGCCATGATCTGCGTGCTGGTTGTCGGCGTGATCGTGGTGATGCCGATAATGTTTGTGGCGGCGCGGCTAATTAGCGAAGGTATCCGAGGCGCGGAGACCATGAAGACAATGGTCGAGTCCGGCGATTGGCGTCAAACCGTTGAGGCCCATCCACGCATTGCGCCTGTTAGCCAATGGATCGAACAGCAAATCGATTTGCCTGAGCTGGTGAAGAACGCGACCGCATGGCTGACAAAAACGACTGCTTCTTTCGTTCGCGGATCGGTGATGCAGTTAATTGGCATTACGCTGACACTGTATATATTTTTCTATTTCCTGCGCGACCAAAGCGCAGTGCTTAAGTCGCTCCGATCACGATCCCCGCTTTCTCATATGGACATGGACCGACTTTTTAGCGACGTCAGTGATACCGTTTATGCGACTCTTTACGGCACATTTGCTGTTGCCATTGTGCAGGGCACGCTGGGCGGATTGATGTTTTGGTGGCTCGATTTGCCCGAGCCGTTACTCTGGGGAGTCGTAATGGGGTTACTTGCCGTAATCCCGGTGTTAGGCGCCTTTGTTGTATGGGTTCCCGCAGCACTATTCCTGCTTTTGGCAGGTAGCGTAGAGAAAGCCCTGCTGCTCACACTGTGGGGCTCGATTGTTGTCGGCGGAATCGACAACTTGCTGTATCCGATATTGGTGGGAAAGCGATTAAAAATGCATACCGTTACCGCGTTTATTTCTACCGTTGGTGGACTAATCGTTTTAGGTCCGGCCGGCCTGATCCTGGGCCCCGTGGCGTACACGGTGACCAGACACCTTTTGGAAATCTGGAGCAGTCGGCACGCTGAACAAGAAAAAGTTACGGCAGAATAAATTTGTACGTATGGCTGTATTGATCGGTCCGACAGGCGCTAGCTTGACGTGGTGCCGGGCCTGATGCAAACACGGCGCGTGCGCACCCGTCGCCATTTGATGTGCGCCCTGTTCGGCAGCGGACACTGGTCGAGTGTTGAGATCTGCCTTATTTCATCCACCACCCGCCACCCGGCCAAGTTTTTAAAATCACACGTTGCACTTAATGCGTGAAGTCGTTTGTAAAAATAACAAACGCAAGCATTGGCGGGCGTCTTGAGGCACAAATGCTTCGAAATGTCTGTAAACAGGGGAGTTTTAGTCTCAGTTATGGGAGTTTATGCGTGTCAGTTCTTTTGTTGCCTCAATGGATTGCAAGAGGCACAGCTGCAAGAGCGATGGTTGGAAGATTGGGTGCACAATGAGTCACAATACATCCACTCATTTTTGCCCGGCAACTGCGCATGAAAACGCCATTACACATCGCCTCGATTGAACTCGCAGTCGATCATCTGCTTGATACGATTAAGGGCGATATTGTGTTGGCTATTCCGCTCGGCATCGGCAAACCTAACCCGTTTGTTAATTGCCTATATCGCCGCATCAAGGCGAATCCAGCCCGTCGTTTACGCATCATCACCGCGCTATCGCTGGCGAAGCCTACCGGCAAAAGTGAGCTGGAGCGGCATTTTCTGGAGCCCTTGGTGGCGCGAGTATTTGCGGATTATCCTGACCTGGATTATGTGTCCGACCTGCACGCGGGATTGTTGCCTGCGCATATCGAGGTGCATGAATTTTTCATGAAAACGGGCGACTATGTCGGTAGCAGCGAGACTAATAACCGTGCACAACAAAACTATATTTCGACCAACTATACTTTGGTGGCGCGCGATATGGCGGTGCAGGGCGTTAACGTCTTAGCGCAGGCGATTGGGTCTAAAGGGGAGGGCGATGCACTTTCGCTATCGAGCAATTCTGATTTGACTCTTGAAGTGGTCGAGAATGCCCGTAGTACAGGCATGCCCTTGATGATGATCGGCGTGATCAATCAGCAGATGCCGTTCATGCCCAATACGGCTGAAGTCGCGCCGAATTTTTTTGATGTGCTTATACACGATCCGGTTGCAACCCATGCCCTGTTCGCGCCGCCCAACGGCAAGATTAACATCACCGATTACGCCATTGGTCTACATGCGTCAAGCTTGGTACTTGATGGCGGTACGCTGCAAATCGGGATCGGTGCGCTCGGTGATGCGATTGCACAAACCCTGATCGTGCGTGAGCGTCACAACCAAGATTACCGACGCATGCTCGATTCGATTTGCACAGATGGCCTTGAGGGTCGTGAGGGTCGTGAATCGGGCCGCTTTGAGCAGGGTTTGTACGGCTGCTCGGAAATGTTCGTTAACGGATTTCTTAAATTAATTGAAGCGGGCATTATTCGTCGCGAAGTATATGGCGATGCGGTACTGCAAACGCTGCTTAACGAGGGCCGCATCAGTCGCGTTGCGGTTACGCCCGACACCCTGCGTGCCTTGTTGGTAGCAGGGCGTATTCAATACCAGCTCAATAGCGCTGATCTGGCCTTCCTGAAACGCTTTGGAATTTTGCGGGCGGCAGTTTCAATTGAGGGCGAAGGTAAAGAATTGGTGATGCAGGAGACGCGCACTCTTAATGATTTGGGCGACACCGCCGTGTTTGACCGCGTTGCTGCCACCATGCTGGGCGCTGAACTCATCGGCGGCATCTTCATGAGCGGTGGGTTCTTTCTGGGCCCGCGCGATTTTTATCAGACCCTGCGCACCATGGCGTTGCCTCGACTCGCGAAGATCGACATGACGCGGGTTGATTTTATCAATCAGCTTTATGGTGATGAACAGTTAAAGCGTGCGCAGCGTAAAAAAGCCCGCTTCATGAATACCACCATGATGGTGACGTTGTTGGGAGCCGCTGTCAGTGATGCGCTTGAATCGGGGCAGGTGGTGAGTGGGGTGGGTGGGCAATACAACTTTGTCGCGATGTCGCATGCCCTGCCGGATGCACGCTTGTTAATGATGCTGCGCTCGACCCACGAACACGCGAATGCACAAACTCATCATGAAGCACAGGGCCTCAGCAGCAGTATTGTTTTTTCTTATGGCAATGAAACCATTCCGCGTCATTTGCGCGATGTGGTCATTACCGAATACGGCATCGCGGAGCTGCGTGGGCAAGCTGACCGTGAAGTGATCAAACGCCTGCTCGCGATTGCTGATTCACGCTTTCAGCCAGCACTCGTCAATCAGGCGAAAGCCCACGGCAAGCTTGAAGCGGATTATGAAATCCCGGATCGATACCGCGCTAATTTGCCGCAGATGCTGGCAGACAGGTTGCAGCCGTGGAGTACCGCAGGATTGCTGCCAGCATTTCCGTTTGGCACCGATCTGACCGAAGATGAGTTGCACATCGTTGATGCGCTGAAGCGATTGCAGCACGCGGCAGACCATCCAATCGAACTGGTGCAGATGGCCGTCAAGAGTTTATGGGAAGGCAAGGAAGCGCCGCATGAATATCTGGAGCGTCTGGGGCTGGCAGACGCCCGCAGTTTTCGCGATATGTTTGTGCGTAAATTGTTTGCGGGCAATCTCTAGTTTTTTGGCTTTATTTAGCTTTATTTGGCGTTATTTAAGTTTACGCGCGCGGTCAGTTTGGTTTCCAAATCGGGACGCGACCGGGCGTCCAAGGCGCGCCGAGTGCTTCAGCCTGTGATTCAATTTGTTTAAGGTCGACCTCGATGATGGTGCGGAGTTTGTCCAAGACGGGCGCAAATTCACCGGCTGCAAAGTCATAGCTGCGTTGATGCGTGCCCGTCGGCGCCGACGTTATGGCCCACACCGAGCTGACGATTCCGCTCACGCGCTCAACAATCGAAGGTGGCACGGGCTCCTGATATTTTGCCAATATTTTATCGCCGCTCAGCAGAGTGTCGAGGTCTTTAAGTTTTAGCTCTGCGTCACGCAAGCGGGTCTGCAGTGTGGCAGTGCTGGCCGGCGTATCCATGAGCGCAAGTTTCATCGCATCCATGCGGCGCTGGGTTTCTTTCACCAGCTCCACTGCGCCTAGCACCGCCCGTTGCAGGCTGGCGGTCTTGCTGGCGAACGCAAGCACTTGGGCGCGATCCGGTGCGGGCAAACTGGCGGCACCGAGGATTTCAGTGGTGAAAGTAACCGGCTCTGCCAGCGATGTGACGGCCCCGTCAACTGATTGTTCCAGCGTGGCGGTGTAAGTACCCGGCAGGGCTAACTGGCCACGATTGCGGTCGGCAAAAGGGTCAATTTCTTCCTCAACCTTTGCGGGTTTGGGCTGCGCAGGATTAGCCGCCGGGTAGCGTAAATCCCAGGCTAAGCGATGCATACCCGCTTTGGTTGGCCCTGTAATGCGGCGGATCACATTGCCTGCGGCGTCAGCTATTGTCAGCACGATCGCTGGCGCAGCTTCGCGGGTCTCGCGTTGCAACGCATCCCAAGTGGGATAAAAAACATCGCCACCTTTAACGGATATTTTTTTCTCGATAGCGAGCCGCGTTTCTCGCCGGGTTTTGATTTCGTCTTTCAGATAATAGGTAAAAATAGCGCCAAACGGCGGGTTCGGTGCTGTATAAAACGCCGCGCCCTGAAAGGCTTTTTCGCGTAACCCCAGTGGCTGGGTGGGAATGAACATCCAGGCTTTTTTGACGGGCATTAGTGCGGCCTCTTTGGCGAGCAGCTCGTCGCTGGCGCGGCGGATAGGCGTCAGATCATCCAGTACAAAAAAGCCGCGACCGAAAGTAGCCACCACCAGATCGCCCTCACGTTTATGCACCACAATATCGCGCACGGCGATGGTGGGCATGTCACCTTTGAGCTGAATCCAGCGCTTGCCGCCATCGGGTGAAAAATAAAGTCCAAACTCGGTTCCGCAGTACAGCAGATTGGGTTTGGCAGGGTCTTCGGCGATGGTATAAACGGTGCCGCGTACGGGCAAGTCGCCTGCAATTGAAGTCCAGGTTTTACCACGGTCTGCACTTCTGAGCAGATAGGGTTTGAAGTCGCCCATTTGATGATTATCGAACGCAGCATAGACTACGCTGGCCTCATGCGGTGAAGGCTTCAGATCTGATACGTAGGTATTAGTCGGCACGCCTGAAAAGGACTCGATGCGGCGCCAGTTTTTGCCACCATCTTCGGTGATGTTTATCAGTCCGTCATCGGTGCCCGCGTATAACAATCCTTCTGCTTTGGGGGATTCTGACAGTGAAACAATATTGCCGTAAAGCGAAGTCGACGCATTTTTTGCCACTGCATCAACGCTCCAAACACGGCCCATCATTTTCAGTTTATTGCGATCAATCTGGCGGCTGATATCGCCGCTGATGGGCGTCCAGTTATCGCCGCGATCATCACTGCGAAAAATACGCTGCGCGGCGAAGTAGAGCCGCTTGTGATTATGCGGGCTGATGATAATCGGGGCATCCCAGTTCCAGCGCAGTGGCGCTTCACCGGGCGCTGATTGTGGCTGTATATCAGTGCGCTCCCCGTTCTTGCGATCAAAGCGGACCAGTCCGCCGTATTGCGATTCAGAATAAACAATGTTTGGCTCAGTCGGATCAACCTCTGCAAAGAAACCATCACCGCCTGCGGTAACGAACCAATCGGCATTGGTGATGCCCTGGCTGCTGGTGTTGCGTGAGGGGCCGCCCAACGTGTTGTTATCCTGAGTGCCGCCGTAGATGTTGTAGAACGGCGTACTTTCATCGACTGCAACCCGGTAAAACTGGGTTACCGGCAGGTTGGATTTATATTGCCAGTTAACGCCGCGATCCCATGATTCATACACACCGCCGTCGTTGCCGTTGACCAGATGATCGGTGTCAGCAGGATCAATCCAGAGCGCGTGGTTATCCACATGCTTGTGTTTTTCGCCGAGACGTTTCCAGGTCTTGCCGCCATCTTCGGTTACATGATTGAAGGTATCCATGGAATACACGCGTTCTGCATTTTTGGGATCGGGGATCAGCTCCTGGTAATACTGCGGGCTGCTGGTCATATATTCAGACATCCGGCTCCAGCTTTCACCGCGATCATTTGAACGATATATACCGCGATCTTTAAGCTCTGCGGCTTCAATGATGGCGTACACCACATCAGGATTAGCCGGTGATACGGCCAAACCAATGCGGCCCAAGTCTGATTTGGGAATGCCTTTATCCAGCTTGCGCCAGGTGACACCAGCGTCGGTTGATTTCCAGATCGCACTTTCAGGGCCACCGTTTAATAGCGACCATACATGACGTCGCCGTTGGTAGGAGGTGGCGTAGAGCACGCTTGATGAGCGCGGGTCCATCCATAAATCAGAAATACCGGTGTTTTCCGAAATCGTCAGTGCGGCTTTCCAGGTCTTGCCGCCATCAATGGTTTTGTATAAGCCACGTTCGCCGCCCGGCCCCCACAACGGGCCTTGCGCGCTGGCGTAGACAATATCGGAATTGCGCGGATCAACGATAATCTTGCCGATATGCTCCGAGGATTTAAGACCGGTATTTTTCCAAGTCTTGCCACCGTCAAGGGACTTATAAACACCATCACCGTAGCTCACACTACGCTGCGAATTATTCTCGCCGGTTCCGACCCAGATCACATTGATATTGTTCGGATCAATCGTCACGCAGCCGACGGAATATGAACCCTCGCTATCAAAAATCGGCGTCCAGGTGGTGCCTGCATTCATTGTTTTCCAGACGCCGCCCGATGCCACGGCGACATACCAACTGCTGGTATGTCCAGGCACCACGGCAATATCAATAATGCGCCCGGAGGTGACGGCAGGGCCGATTTCGCGGAGTTTAATGCCGGAAAATGTGGCGGATGAAAACGGCAGCTTGGGCTTATCGGCTGAAGCTGGTGCAGTTTGATCGGAGGCTCCCGCATCAGCGCCGGACTCGGCCGCAGCCGCAGTGGTGTGGATGGGGTAGGCGAATAATGTAATAACAACGGCGCTGGTTGCGATGGCAGTGATCCTTGTTGTCGTCACAACACTGCGACGCACACGGCTAAATATATTCATTCTTGTGTTCATTGGTATGCCCATAATATTTTTATATCCCGTTCCCTGACATCATCATTTAGCTGCCAAGAATATCATCACCCTACGTATAAAAAACCACCATGCATCAACGAGGCGCGTCTTACCTTGACGCATATTCACAAATCGCATCGTCTAAAAACGGTGCTTCTGTATGAGTGTCACCGAAACTTCATCAAACTGACGCCGTAACGACGCTTGCGCAACCTATCTTGTGCTAACGATTGGATAGGAGCATATGGTGTTCGACGCGATTCCTCCCGAAGCGAGCGGCTCTAAAGATAAAGTCGGCAATGAAGCCGGTGACCAGATTACCCACTATCGCGCGATCTGGATTTCCGACCTGCACTTAGGCACGCCGGGTTGTCAGGCTGAAAAGTTACTGGAATTTTTACGCTGTACAGAATCGCAATATCTTTATTTGGTGGGTGACATTATTGATGGTTGGGCGCTACGGCGTCGCTGGTACTGGCAGCAATCACATAATGATGTGGTGCAAAAGATTTTGCGTAAATCGCGCAAAGGCACATTCGTTACCTACATCGCCGGTAATCACGACGAAGCCGCGCGACATTTTCTGGGGCTGGCATTTGGCGGTATCGTGATTGAAGATGAGGTGGTGCATATCACCGAGCGCGGCGAGCGGTTATTGATTTTGCACGGTGATCGTTTTGATGCGGTGATTCAGTGCGCAAAATGGCTGGCTTATCTGGGTGATGTGGCGTATGAATTCACCTTGAAAATGAATGTCTGGTTCAACTGGGCACGACGCCATGTCGGGCTGCCGTATTGGTCGCTCTCGCAGTACCTGAAACACAAAGTCAAAAACGCCGTTACTTACATAAATGCGTTTGAGGTTGCGCTGGCACGCGAAGCAAAATCCCGCGGCATGGATGGGGTGGTGTGCGGACATATTCATCAGCCAGAAATTCGCATGATCAACGGCGTTAAATATTGCAATGACGGTGATTGGGTAGAGTCGCTGTCGGCCTTGGTGGAAACCATGGACGGCGAATTAAAACTGATTCACTGGACTGACGCCGCCGCAAACACAAACGCGAAGACAAACGCGAACGCGAACGCAATTATCAAACCCCGGCCTATCGCGCAACCGCAGTTGGAGCCAGCCGCCGCCGAGTGAAAATTATTGCGCCATTGCTCGGTAAAACAGGACTAAGTAAAACATCGCCGGGAAAAACATGGCCGGGAAAAAATAGCCGGGCACTGACTATTTTCTACAGCATGACTATAGATAGTCCGGGCAGATAGCCGCGCGTAAAGTGGTTATATGATTATCCTCACGGGAGCGATTGGTGAGCCACCACGCCGCCCCTTTACGGATGCTCAAATCCTGTTCTACCCCGAACAATAGCAACGAAGCCAGCCGTCCCAACGCTGGCTGGTGGCCGATGATCACCACCGGCTGGCGGCTATCAGGCCAGCCTGCCGCTGCCAGGATGCTGGCAACCTGCGCACCGGGTGCCAGCTCCGGAATAATTTTGAACTTTCGGCCGAGTGCACTCGCGGTTTCAACACTTCTTACCGCCGGACTGGCCAGTATTTTGGCCGAGTCCGGCAAATGTTTCTCCAGCCAAACAGCCATAGACGCAGCCTGACGGCGGCCCTTGCCGGTTAATGCACGTTCCAAATCTGCTTCGCCGGGGTGCGCATCGGCGTGACGCCAAAGAATTAAATCCATAGCGTGAAAAATACAGGCTTATTGTGTCTGGCGGGTGACAAAGCATAAATGTCATCGCTTTTGCTTCCAGCAACAAGCTCGAAAACGATTTTTCGAGGACCGCAACGCTGATGCAATGGTGACAAATGATCACCATCGAGCGAAGGCGAAGGCTTGCCGTGTTTGCCTTTGCGCTACACCACTACAGAGTTAGCTTACGTATTCTGCTTATGTAATAGCTCACCATGACAGGATCATGCCGTTGAATAATCCTGTGCTGTGACAAACTTAGCGCCCAAACAAACCTTTCAATAAATCAACCGGGGTTATTTTTTCCTCTTTTTTAGGCGCCTGCTTGTTTTGGCCGTTGCCGCCGTCGTCACCCATGCCGCCCAGCATGGACATGAAAGTTGATTTCAGTCGTACCTTGGTTTGCCATTGCGGCTCCCAAGTCGTGCGCACATCGCTGGGCCGTGGTGGATATGCAAAAAACGCTTCGCTGCCATAGGCGGTGGCACGCAACATCGCGGCGCCGCTTTGGCCTGAGCTGCTATCACCTCCGCCAAAAACACCTTTCGGCACCGAACACTGTGTAGCAGTGGCAGGCAGCACGGCTTTTTCCTTGATCCATTTATCAATTGCCACATTGGTCTGATAATCCCCCAAAGCAAAGCCTAATTCGGGCACTTCGCTTGAAGTCCAGATCACCATTTCGGTTTCATCTTTACTGGCACCGGATTTGGCACCGAGTGCTGAAATAAAATAGCCGCGCGCATTACTCACGCTGGGCCATTCAAGCCGCACCACACCATCTACATTTTTTTGTGCAATCAAATACGGTGGCATAAAGTCTTGCGCGTCGCCAAGCTTCACTTTGAAACTCTCCGGAATACCTTGTCCGACGAACTGATGCTCACCCACCAGCGATGCATTTTCAGGTACCTTGCGGTCATCCGTTTTGTTTGGCCATGACGGGTTGCCCGGTGCAGAGCGGGCACCGCGTGTGGTGCTGTTACGCATATTGCCAAAAAACTTTTGCAGGTCATCCAGGTTGGCATTGGCTGCGTCGAATACCTTGGGCTGGCCCGGCCGGATGCTGTCACCACAGCCCCAATACAGCAGCATCTTGCCTTTGGGTTTTTCATACTTGGGCTCAACCGGGTCATCATCGCGCTTTACCGGGGGATCATATTTTTCAGGCGGCGGCACGATGAGCTTTAAGGCAGACATCATATTCATGCCGCCCGGAATATTGTCGGTGGCCTCGGCTAAATTGGGTTCATTGCGGGTCATCACCGAGATGTCAAGCCATTTGCCCGGACCAAACGACAGGCGCGTGTTGCCGAAGCTGTTACCGCCCCCCTTGGCACCGCCGAACAAGCTGGACAGCCCGCCACCTAATCCGCCCGTAGCAAAACCCGCCATCGCACCCATGCCGGGAATATCGCTGTGATGGGTTGCAACATCAATGAATGCCTGGGCGATGGGTGGCTTGCTCGGCTGCGTGGTTTTGGGCTGTTGTGCATGAGCTGCTACCGGTATGAATAAACCTGTCGCAGACGTGACGATCAAAACATAAAGCGAAATAGGCCGATAGTGGTTGCAAATAGTGGGTTTCATGTTGGGCTCTCGTGAAAGTTGGATTGATCGCGGTGAACTTGGAAATACTATCAAGTTGTTGCGGCTTATGGTGCGGCGATTATACTTTTGGCTACCGGCATACCGTATTCAGGGGATGCGGCAATAAATGCGTGTTTTAAGAAACGACGCGGCATTACGGTTGGTCACGAATCACGTTATGATGTTTTTCCTCAACCAAGCAGGGGGCAAAAAATGGCACTAATAGATCGTATTAAAAATATTTGCATTACACCTAAAACAGAGTGGCTCGTGATCGCCGGTGAAACCACCACCACCGCGAATTTGCTCACCGGCTATGTGCTGCCGCTGGCGGCGATTGGAGCGGTCGCCGGTTTTATCGGCAGCTCGGTAATTGGCCACACCCTTCCATTTATTGGCGGCCATTACAGAACGCCCATCATTGCGGGCATTGGCATGGCGATATTTACGCTGGTAATGGCGGTTATCGCGGTATTTGTTTTGTCGCTGATCATCAACGCGTTGGCACCGAGTTTTGGCGGCGAAAAAAATAGTGATCAAGCGCTGAAAGTGGCGGTTTATTCTTATACCGCATCGTGGCTGGCCGCTGTTTTCCATGCGCTTCCGTGGTTCGGCATACTGGCGGTGTTGGGTTCGCTGTACAGTTTATATTTGCTATATCTTGGCCTGCCGCGCCTGATGAAATGTCCCGAAGACAAGGCGATCGGCTACACCGTGGTGGTGGTGATTTGCGCGATTGTGCTTGCGGTAGTCATCGGTATGTTGGGCGCTTGTGTGGGCGGTGCCGGCATGCTCGCCAGCGGTGCCATGTCCGGCAGCCGCAATAGCAGCAATGAGGTGGTGTTTGATAAAGACAGCGCCATGGGCAAGCTGCAAGAAATGGGCAAGCAAATGGAGCAGAGCGGCAAGAAAATGGAAGCCGCTGAAAAAAGCGGCGACAAGAATGCACAAGCCGCCGCTGCCGCTGCCATGATGGGATCATTGATGGGCGGCGGGAAGAGTGTTGAGCCGGTCGGGATCGAGCAATTAAAACCGTTCGTGCCGGATACCTTCGCGGGCCTGCCCAAGAAAACCAGTAAAGCCGAACGTACCGGCATCGCCTCACTCATGGTCACAAAAGCCGAAGCCACCTATGCTGACGAAAGCGGACAAAAAAGTGTCTCTCTCGATGTTTCCGATACCGGCGGCATGAGCGGCATGATGGGACTGGCCAACTGGATAAATGTGCAGGGCGAAAAAGAAGACCAATACGGAACAGAGCGCACCCTGAAAGTGGACGGCCGCATGGTGAATGAAAAAGTGTCCAAGCAAAGCGGTGGCACCAATGCGTATTCAGTGGTGTTGGGCGAGCGCTTTGTAGTGAACGTCAGCGGCAGCGGTGTTGATATCGGTACCCTGAAAGCCGCCGTTGGCGCGCTGGATTTGAAAAAGCTTGAAGCGATGAAGGATGAGGGCGTTAAAAAATAATTGACGGGAGATAGTGCAGGCATATCAGGGCAGGGCGCAGTTTTTCCTGTTGATTGATGTTTAAAAATTAAAAGCCTGCTCAATGATTGAGCAGGCTTTTTTTTGATGTAATTCAAATTCGTATTGAAAACTGAATTCATAATCCACGTACGCCATTACATTCGAATACCATTCGAGATGCAACCCATAAAGGATGGGCGCTGGGTAACGACCGTTTCCGCGAAGAAATTAAAAACTTTGGCGCACGCCGTGCTGCATCAAAAGGTAGAGGAAGGCCTAGAAAAGTAGTGGAAGTCGCGGTTGATAATGGTGTCTGACCCTCATGGCACTCGGTTAAGCGTTCTCTGCGCAAGAATCAGGTCACGC
>ENA-OFCD01001144-OFCD01001144.1-metagenomes-genome-assembly--contig:-NODE-1144-length-14446-cov-4.910847_pt1 | contig 14446 bp, 15 predicted proteins | sample MGYA00153392_OFCD01 | MGnify analysis MGYA00153392 | reverse complement strand
CGCCAAGCCAGAAGAATTGCGTGAGGCAGTCAAGTTGTTATGTAACCACGACTATTTGCGTGTGGAGAGCAGCGACACAGACGGTAGACCGAAAACAGAAATCTGGATAAATCCCAAGGTGTTGACATGAGCTACCTCGCACGCCTAAAACAGGAAATATCGCAGAACGGGGCTAGGGGCGAACTGACAGAACTGACAAAAGGGTGCCGTGCTTTTCAAAAGCCCTCTCCGGCAGCCCGCGACCAATGGCAAGAGTTTGAATCGTTACTCGAAATCGTCGCGCCTGCCTACAACACGCAACCGCACGAACTTGATGAGATACAAGAGGCAGCGCGCAATGATCTTGCATCGGCGCTCATTGCCTATCGGTTCATGGCGAAGGAAGTACGCGGAGACAGCAAATGAAGAAACAAACCGAAAATAAAACCAATCCCGCCGCGAAAGCGGTCGAATCGAATAATAATTTGCAACTGACACTGCGCCACGAGAACGACACCGAGACGGCGGCAATAGCGGCGGCGTTGACGAATCCCGCAATGAATTCGGCAGGGACTATTCAACGGCTAGATGCGCAGCTTAACGTGAATGCGTTGGTGTCCGAGTTAACGTCGCAGATTGCCGCTGTCAATGGCGGGAACATGCAACGCCCAGAAGCGATGCTATTTGCACAAGCGGAAACGCTCGAGGGCTTGTTTCATTTTCTGGTTAGGCAGGCGCTCGGTCAGGATAGGTTGCCGCAATACGAAACACACATGCGCCTCGCGTTGAAAGCGCAGAGTCAAAGCCGCGCCACGCTTGAAGCACTCGCAGAAATAAAGAACCCGCGATCCGTAGCTTTCGTTAAACAAGCGAACATCGCAACGAACCAACAGGTAAACAATGGGGATAACATTACATTACGCGCAGGCGCGCGAACGCGAGAAAATGAAAAGCCGCAGAACAAACTATTAAGGGATACAAAACATGAGACATTGGACGCCAGAAGAACGGTCACGACAAGCGGCATTAATTCAGCATTGGAAACCGTGGGAACGGGCAACCGGGCCGCAGACCAGTCAAGGTAAGGTAAAGGTATCTCAGAACGCTTTTAAAGGCGGAGAGCGCTCCAAATTGAGAAGGCTCTCGCAACTGCTGCGTGAACTTAGATGAGCCCGTGCGGTTGTGAATTGGTTTTTCATTTCTGATTTGAGAAGTCCGCATTTTCTAACTTGTTTTGCATAAATGGACTTCGCCCTTGTGCAAGACTGTTTCTGGCATTGCCCACTTTTCAATGGGGACGCTATACGATATTCTTTGTCTAGGGATATATAAAAAAGGCAGGCTCAGTGATTATCGCCGTCGCGCACATCGTTGGTTCAGTGTTTGCTGTATTCATAATTGCATTGATTGGCGTCTCTATTGCGTCTTGGGAAACAGAGAGAAACCATAAGCATTTTTTTGAAGATATATCAGCAAAGTTCGGAGTTGCTGTCGACGAGCTTGAAAGTGAGGAGATGATTCCCAGAATCATCCAGTTTTCCTCCGAACGCAACAGCAGTGAGTTGTTGAAAAACAGATTGTCCGACTTTTGTGGCGTTGTTTTAACTGTATGGGGCTGGCTAGGCGGGCTGATAGAAGCCGCCTTTTTTATTAGAATTGTTTGGCTCACGATTACTAAAAATCTTGATGAGGCTGTCTTCGCTTGGTACGTAGTTGGAATAATGCTGTTCTTCGCATTCGTGAGCGTTGCCTTCTCGCTTATTTGTCGGCTATTGACTGGGCGATATCCAGGCCAGGCCAAAGAAGCGAGAAAAGCAATTGCTGAATTGCTCAAGACGCGGCGTGCGGCGGCTGTTTAAGCTAACCTGATGCGAGCGCAAAATCTTAGTCGGTATCAGCCCTTTGGAGGTATCGTTTCGCAAGTGAATGTCATGTCAACTTGGCCGCCCTCAAAATGCCCGTAGCTTTCTGAATTTGTGATGACTCTGAGACTTTGCCCTTTTTTGATGCAAAAGTTTGTTGCTTCGGCTAGTGCCATTCGTGTCGCTCCTGCGCGACCACCCAATTCCCAAGTTGCGCGTGTGGCAACTCTATAGGTATCAGGGGCTACAGCAAAAACGCCTGAATTGCTTGCGCAACCTAAAAGCGAAATCATGGCGGCGGTTGTAAGAAGTGTTAGGCCTGATTTCATTTGTCCCGTTGTTTATTTGGTGTTTGATTAGTGCGTAGCCTTCAAGAATACAGTAAAGCAAAGTTTGGGGTGTGAAACGCACTCTCAGACAAAAATTCGGTTCTCGCGTGAAAGAGCTACGGCTTGCTTCCGGCCTGTCTGAGGAGGCGTTCGCCGATAAATGCGGCTTCGCACGAAGCTACATGAGCCGTGTCGAAAGAGGCGGCGCGAATCCCTCTCTTGATGCAATTGAAGCGCTTGCCAGTTATCTTGTTCGACGATATTGTTGAGGTACTTCGATTGGCGCAGCGTGATGGCAAGACCGGTGTCGTCTTGGATGCTGACGATGGCCGCCTTGTTGGATTCGTTCTTATCGACGGCGACTTTCTCTGCCACGTCGTGCAGCCCGATCGCCCGTTCGAAAAACGCTCCGGCCGCAGCATGATCGCGCTTAGCGCGCAGCAAAAAATCGACGGTGGCACCGGACTTGTCTAACGCACGATATAAGTATTTCGACTGACCAGCAACCTTGATATACGTCTCGTCCATGCGCCAGCTTTTACCCACCGGTCGCTTGCGTCGACGACACACCGTGACCAGTACGGGCAGCATCTTGATGGCCCATCGATGTATGGTTGCGTGATCGACTTCGACGCCACGTTCGGCCCTCATTTCTTCGATCTGCCGCAGGCTGAGCGGATAGGCCACGTACCAGCGAACGCACGTCAGGATGATTTCAGCCGGATGATGCCGCCGCAGGAACACGCGACGCAAAGTTTCGTTCAACGTTTTTTGATCAATTTGCATCGACCAAGCCTATCATCTCGACCTTACTGCGACAGAACCCATTTTCAAAGCGGTCGGTACTTGAACTCGCTAGTATCCCCTTTGAGAAACGGGTGTCGTCCTACACCCTGCGAGAAATGGGTGTCGTCCTACATTGAAAGTCGAGGAAACAAGTCAGTTTGGTAAGGGGCTATTAAACGATTTTCCTTTGGGGGAAATCGCCTCTGACATGCTTCTTACTTTCCTCATGCTAGGATCATCTAATGTCCGACTACGGTTTCAAGACGACACTCTCGACGACTTTTGACGTAGCTTTGCAGCAAGTTCTGGCCGCGCTCAAGGCCGAGGGTTTTGGCGTGTTGAGTGATATTAATGTAGCCGGCGCGATGAAGGAAAAACTCGACATCGACATGCCGCCATATCGGATTCTTGGCGCCTGTAATCCGCCTCTCGCACACCGGGCCTTGCAGGCCGAGCCCGACATTGGCCTGCTGTTGCCGTGCAACGTGATCGTGCGGCAAGACGCCGACGGACAGGTGACAGTCGGCTTCCTCGACCCGCAGCTGATGGTCGGCTTGACCGGCAACTCGAAGATTCGCGAAGTCGCCGACGATGCCGCCGTCAGGCTGCACCGCGTCTGCGATTCTCTGGCCAAGCCCACGATTCCATTAACCTGACGCTAGGCCTTTTCAATCATCTTTCTCCAAGGGGTTCATGATGCAACAACATCTTCGAATGCGAGCCGCTACAGCAGCGGCTGCAGCGGCACTTCTCCTCGCCATGACCGCCGGACTGGCGCAGGCGCAGGCTCAAGCGCCGGCGGGGCCTGCCGTTCCGGGTTTTGGTGCCACCCACACCGCCCCGAATGCCGCAGAGCGCCCGAGCAAATCGCTTCGCTACAAGGTGGTGTTTAGCGTCACCCAAGGCAACGACGACACGACGAAGCCGAACGCGAGCCTCGAAAAAGTCGCGCGATTCATGAATCTGTTGGCAGCCGATAGCATTCGGCCGATTGCTGGCGATGTGGTGGCCGTAATGCACGGTAAGGCGACGCCGATCGTGATGGACGACACCGCGTACCGCGTCCGCAACAACGGTGCTGCGAACCCCAACCTTGAACTGATCGACCAGCTTAAGAAAGCAGGTGTCTCCGTTCGGGTGTGCAGCCAGGCGCTGGCCGCCGGGTCGATTGCGCCAGAAGCCGTCGACAAGCGGGTCGAGATCGATGTGGCGGCGTTGACGACGTTGGCCAACTTGCAGTTGCGCGGCTACGCGCTGATCCCCGATTGATGCGCTCGCGCGTGCACCACCACCGCCAATTCGCACGAGTGCGCCGGCACCGCTCGTAACAAGGAGAAAGTCGCCATGAAACCAACCCGCCTGGCAATTAAGCCGATCACCGTCTCGGCGTTCATGGCAATGCTTCTGCTGCAACCTGCTTCTGCCCAGACGGACGTGCGAAACGCGCCGCCTGGCGCCGACAAGAGCGTCAAAACGCGCACACTTGAATTGGGGGCCAAAATGCTGCAGGGCAACAGGCCCGTTGACATCCTGGACATCTACCTCGACGGCTTTCACCCGATGAAGGACCACCCGGAAATGCAGATGGAGGCGCACCACTTCTGTCATCAGGTCAACGAAGATTTCGCGCAGTGCGCGCTGTTCGATGGCAATACGAAGAGCGCCAACCTCAACGGCATCGAGTACATCATTTCGGAGAAGGTGTTCGCTACGCTGCCCGAGGCGGAGCGCAAGTACTGGCACCCGCACAACGGCGAGATTCTGTCTGGGCAACTGGTCGCGCCGGGCATTCCTTCGGTGGCCGAGAAGGCTCTGATGAAGGGCAAGATGAACAGCTACGGCAAGACGTGGCACGTGTGGAACACCGGCATGTTCGGCATGCAGGCCGACAAACTCCCGCTCGGAGAGCCGATGCTCGCATGGTCGTTCAACCGGGACGGCGAGCCGCTTCCTGGCATCGTTGAACAGCGCGACAAGCGCATGGGCATCGACAGCGCAAAACTTCGTCGCGAGCGCTCGGATCTCGAGCAGTTGGCGCGCCCACAGACGGGCGTCGACGATCTGAAAGGAAAGTTCGCCCGGCCGACTTCTGACATTCCTGGTGTTTCCGATCCGAAAAAAAGCCGGAGTTCGACCACTGCGGCGTCGGGCGCGTCGCGCTGACGACTCGATCACTACCAGGAGCCACGATGAACCAGTACACAAGACGCTTTTTGACTTCGATCGCCCTGTTATTCAGCATGGTTGCGAGCTGGTCGACCCCGGCGACTGCACAGGAAGCGATCAATGTCTACGGCCCCGGCGGGCCGGCCCCGGCGATGCAGGAAGCGGCCAAAGCCTTCGGCGCCGCGAACCAGATGACCGTCAACGTCGCCGCCGGGCCGACCAACCAATGGATTGACAAGGCCAAGCAAGACGCCGACGTCATCTTCAGCGGCGCCGAGAACATGTTTACCGAATACGCCAAGGCCTTGCCCGGCGCGTTCGACCTGGCCGATGCGCAACCGATGTACCTGCGGCCAGTAGCGATCCTGGTGAGGCCGGGCAACCCGAAAAAGATTCGCGGGTTCCGCGATCTGCTCGCGCCCGGCGTCAAGGTGCTGACCGTCGCCGGTGCCGGCCAGACGGGCTTGTGGGAAGACGTGGCCGGCCGCACCGGTGACATCGCCATGGTGCGCGCGTTTCGCAAAAACATGGTGTTCCCGGAGGCGGCGAACAGCGGCACCGCGAAACAACAGTGGTCAGAGAAGAAAGACATTGATGCGTGGCTCATCTGGAACATCTGGCAGGTCGCAAACCCGGAGCTGGCGCAGGTCGTCCCGATGGACGAGCCGTTTCGTATCTATCGCGACGCTGGGGTCGTGCTGACCCACAAGGGCAGCGCGCAGCCGAAGGCCAAGGCGTTCGCCGAGTTTCTGCAGTCGCCAGCAGGGCAGAAGATCTTCGCCAAGTGGGGCTGGGATGCGCGCTGAGTGGAACCGACGCGGACACATGCGGTCGCTGGCTTGCACGGCCGTGCTGGCACTCATCGCCCACACGCCCTTGGCCATCGCGGCTGATCCGGTGTATCCGCCTTGGCAGCATGGCGCGAACAACCCGTCGCTGAACAAAGGGCTCGAGTTCACCGTGCCCGATGCGGACAACCTGGCCGACTTCCACGGCAACCTGAACGACCCGTTGCTTGTCCTGTACTACGGCGGCAATTCCTTCTTCACGATGGCGCCGCTGATGAAGGCCTTCGAGGCGAAGTACCCGCAGTACAAGGGGCGCGTCTACTTCGAGACCCTGCCGCCCGGCCTCCTCGTCAAGCAGATGGCCAACGGCGGCACGATCACGGTCGGTAACATGACCTGGACCGTCAAGCCCGACGCGTATTTCGCTGATCTGAACTCGGTCAAAGGCCTGATCGACAGCAAAGTGCTGACCGGCCCGGCCGTCCCCTACGTGACGAACGACCTGGCGATCATGGTGGGCGCCGGCAACCCGTTGCACATCACCGGCCTCGCTGATCTTGGCCGCGCGGACGTGAGGCTCGCGATGCCCAACCCGGCATTCGAAGGCGTGGCGCGGCAGATCCAGGAGTCGCTCGTGAAGGCCGGCGGCGAGCCGCTGAAGACGATGGTCTACGCCCAGAAGGTCAAGACCGGCTCTGCGGTGCTGACCCAGATCCACCACCGCCAGACGCCGCTCTTCATCATGCAGGGCAAGGCCGATGCCGGTGTGACCTGGCAATCCGAGATCGCCTTTCAATCGCAGGCGGGCCACCCGATCGCCGCTGTGGCGATACCGGCCGAGCAGAACTCCACCGCGATCTATGCAGGCGCCGTCGTCAACGGTGCGGCGCATGAACAAGCCGCACGCGACTGGCTCGGCTTCATTCGCTCGCCCGAATCGCTGAAGATCTTCGCCGGGTACGGTTTTAAGCCCTACGTCGAGGGAGCGAAGACACCATGACTCCTTGCGGGCGAAGCCTGGTCGTTCCGATGCTCGCGAGCCTTGCGCTTGCGGGTGCAGCGGCGCGGGCCGAGACCGGCGAACAACTCGCGAAGAGTGGCAACGCAGCCGGCGCGCCGGCCTGCGTGACCTGTCATGGCGCGGCCGGGCAAGGCGAAGGCGCGGCCGGGTTTCCGCGCCTAGCGGGCTTGAACGCGGGCTACTTCGCGGCGCAACTGCGTGGCTTTCACGACGGCACACGTGCCAATCCGATCATGGGCCCCATCGCCAAGCTGGTGACCGCGGCCGACGCCAAGGTACTGGCCGACTACTACGCTGGCCTGCCCGCGATCGACGCGGCCGGTGATGCCGCGGCTTTGAACACAACGGTCGCTGCAGGCGAAGCGCTGGCCACGACCGGCGACTGGAAGCACGGTGTGCCGGCATGTTCGCAGTGCCACGGCGCGGCCGGGCTCGGCGTTGGCGCGGCCTTTCCACAACTTGCCGGCCAGTCGGTCGTCTACCTTTCGAACCAGTTGCAGGCCTGGAGGGTAGGCACGCGCAGGAACGACCCGATGGGTTTGATGCACGGCATCGCCCTTAAACTCTCGGCCGCCGATGTGAGCGCGGTGGCGGCCTACTACGCGAGGCTTCCGTCCTCGCCCACGCTGAAGAGGAGCACTAAACGATGAGACCGCTGCTGTCTGCCTCCGCGGTTGTACTGATCCTCGGCCTGGCCGGCGCCGCGATCGTGCTGGCGCAACAGGACGATCCCCGTGGACCGGTGAAGTTGGCGCAGGCCACATCAGCGAGTGGGCTGGCGCCTGTCGTCGCCGCGCCCACCTTTGCCGCCCTGCCTGCCTCAGGCGCGCCGGCGCTGCGGTTCGAGCCACCACCGGATAGCGCGATCCCCGACAACGATTTCGGCAAGGAAGTGAAGCTCGGCCAGGCCATCTTCAACGGCACGAGCCCGCTCGCCGCGCCGTTCGTGGGCAACTCGCTGCGCTGCGCGAGTTGCCACCTCGATGCTGGCCGGCTGCCGAATTCCGCGCCGCTGTGGTCGGCGTACCTCACCTATCCGGCCTATCGCAGCAAGAACAAGCACGTGAACACGCTCGCCGAGCGCATGCAGGGGTGCTTCAGCTACAGCATGAACGGCAAGGCACCGCCGCTCGGCGACAAGGTGCTGGTGGCACTCGAGTCGTATGCGTTCTTCCTGGCCAAGGGCGCACCTGTCGGCGCCGAACTGGCCGGCGGTGGCTACCCGACGCCGCCGAAGCCGGCGCTCGCGATGGACTTCGACCGTGGCGCCAAGGTCTTCGAATCGAAATGCGCGCTGTGCCACGGCGCCGACGGCCAGGGCCAGGCATCGAATGGCGCCGTCGTGTTCCCACCGTTGTGGGGGCCAAAGTCGTTCAACTGGGGCGCAGGCATGGGCTCGATCAAGAATGCCGCCGGCTTCATCAAGGCCAACATGCCGCTGAGCCAGGGCAACACGCTGTTGGACCAGGAAGCCTGGGACGTGGCGATGTTCATGGACAGCCATGAGCGCCCGCAAGACCCGCGCTTCAAGGGCTCGATCGCCGACACGCGCAAGCAGCATCACGATTCACCGATGGACATGTACGGGCAGGTCGTCAACGGCCAGCTCCTGGGCCACGGCACGGCGGTGGCGGCGAAAGCGGTCAAGTAGGTCCTGCCGTGACCGCCGTGACGCAGCCGTCGAAAGTCGGTCACGAGGACGGCCAGCAACTCACCTTCGCGACCCGAGGGTTGGTCGCGCCCGTCGCGACAGAGTTGCTGCGCGCGCACGCCTTTGCCGCGGTGGCCGCGTTACTGGTGTCCTCGTTGTTCGGCACCCTCGTCGCCATCAAGCTTGTGCAGCCCGAGTTCCTGGGCGGCCAAGCGTGGTCGACGTGGGGGTCGCTGCGCGCCAGTCACACCCAGGGCATCCTGTTCGGATGGCTGGGCAACGCGTTCCTGGCGTTCCTCTACTTTGCGATTCCACGGCTCGCGGGCCGGGCCGTGCTGAGCCGCCGGTTGGGCTGGCTGATCTTCGCGCTGTGGAACGTTGCGATGTTGCTGCCCGGGTGGGCGCTGATGGCGGCCAACCTGCCGCAGCCTTGGCTGTCGATCAAGCCGCTGGAGTGGTCGGAGTTCCCGCTGGCCATCAACGTCGTCACCGAGCTTTGCCTGCTGCTGACGGCGGTGCAGTTCATCGTGCCGCTGGCGCGCAAGCCGAACGAAGACGGCTTCTACGTGTCGTCGTGGTACGTGATCGGCAGCCTGGTCTTCACGCTGCTGGCCTTTCCGATGGGCAGCGTGGTGCCGCAGCTGGTTCCCGGCGCGATCGGTGCCGCGTTCAGCGGGCTCTGGATCCACGATGCGGTGGGCTTGTTCGTGACCCCGATGGCGCTCGCAATCGCCTACTACGTGTTCCCCGTGCGCACCGGCCGGCCGATCTACAGCCACTTTCTGTCGATGATCGGGTTCTGGCTGCTGTTCTTCTCGTACCCGCTCAACGGCACCCACCACTACGTCTACACCTCGATTCCGATGGACACGCAGCGCGCCGCGATCGCGGCGTCGGGCGTGATGGGTTTCGACGTCGTCCTCGTCGTGCTGAACCTGCTGATGTCGCTGCGCGGCCATGGAGCGCGGGTGTGGCGCGACGTGCCGCTGCGCTTCGTATGGACCGGCATCGTGCTGTACCTGGTGGTGAGCCTGCAGGGTTCCCTGCAGGCCAGCATGGCCCTGCAGCGGCATGTGCACTTCACCGACTGGGTCATCGGGCATTCGCACCTGGCGATGGTGGGTTTCGCGAGCTTCGTCTCGCTCGGCGGCATCGCGCACGTTTGGGATCGAACCGCCGATTGCCGCTGCAACCACCGCCTGATGAACCTGGCCTACTGGCTCATCCTGAGCGGCCTGCTCGTGATGGTGATCGACCTCACAGCCGCCGGGCTGGTTCAGGGCGAACTCTGGCGCGGCAGCTCGCCCTGGATGGAATCGGTTCGCGCGTCGCAGCCCTATTGGTGGGTGCGCATCGCCTCCGCAGTCCCGATCATCCTGGGGTTCGCGTCGTTCCTGGCCGGCATGCTGACGCGCGAGAACACCGCCAGCACGGCCGCCGCGAACCCATCGCTTCCGAGCGGCGCGCTGCCGCAACCTGCTCATGGTTGATGCCGCATCGGTGCCAGCCGCTGCCGCACCGCGCCGCCAGCGGTGGTTCGGTCTGGCGCACCTCGTCATCTTCGGTGCCGGCATCGGCTTTTTCGTGCTGTCGTTCGTCGCGCTGGGTGTGCTGCCGGGTATGCGGCTGGAGCGCGAGATGGGCAAGGTCACGCAGGTAGACGACTCGCCCTACACCGATGCCGAGTTGCGCGGGCGGCGCACCTACGCGAGCCTGGGCTGCGCTCTGTGCCACACACAGCAGGTGCGCTACTTGCCGGCAGACGTGCGGCGTTGGGGCCCGCCCACGCAAGCCTGGGAGACGCGCAACGACTTCCCGCAACTCTGGGGCACACGGCGCATCGGCCCCGATCTGGCGCGCGAGACAGGCGTGCGCAGTGGTGACTGGCAGCTCACTCACCTTTACAACCCGCAGTCCGTCGTACCGGGCTCGGCGATGCCGACGTTCCCCTGGCTCTTCGACGGTAGCCCGGCGCGGCCCACCGTTGCCGCGACCGAATTGGTGGCGTACCTGAACACGCTGGGTCGCGCGCGCCGGCAGGGCGGTGGCGCGGCCTCCGGCGTACCGGCCGACACCGGCATGGACCCCGTGCTGATGGCGGAGATCACGAATCTGTGCGCCGCGCCCTTCGTCAATCCGAGCGAGGCGCTCGTCGTGGACGGGCCACCTGCGGACGACATCGGCGCGACTGCGCCGGTTGTTTCGATACGCCCAAACCTGCCCGCGCGAGGCAACCTGCTGTTCGCGCAGAACTGCGCCGGTTGCCACGGCGCGCTCGGCGATGGCGCCGGCCCCGAAGTCCGCGGGTTGTTGCCGCGGCCCGCCAACTTGCGCGAATCGCGCTACTCGACGCAGGCGCTGGCCAGCGCGCTGTGGAACGGCGTCGCGGGTTCGTCGATGCCCGCCTGGCGCGAGTTCTCCGCCACCGATCTCGCTAGCCTGGTGACCCACGTTCAGACGCTGCATGCCCAGCCCGGCGCCACTGGCAGCCCCGACGATCTGCCGCTGCTCGCTCGCGGTGCGACGGTCTACGCCGTCAACTGCGTGAGCTGCCACGGCGCCAACGGCGATGGCAACGGACCCGCCGCCAAGGCACTGCTGCCGCGCCCGGCCGACTTGACGCGCAAACAGCCGGATGCGCGCCTGGTTGCACAGGTGTTGAACAAAGGCGTCCCGGGCACGTCGATGCCACCCTGGCCCGGTTTGTCTGGCGCAGATCGGCTCGCGGTGGGTGCTTTCGTGCGCACGCTCTACCCATCGCCTGCGGCGGGAGCGGCGAAGTGATTGCAGCCATGGTCGGTGGGTCGCTGTTGGTGATCGCCGGATTGATCCTCGTCTGGCTGCTATCGCAGGCGTTTCGGCAGTGGATCGAACGCCCGAAGTTCCAGATGCTCGAGCGGGACGCGCTGTATGAACAGGCGTCGTCCCCGGCCCGCGGGTCACCACCTGCGGAGGTGCCGGATGACAGCTGCCACTGACCTCGAGACGAGAACGCTGTGACCCCAACCCCGGCGCATCCGGCACCGCTGGCAGACAAGCAGGCCACCGAGTACCTTGCCAACGAGCGTACCTTTCTGGCATGGATCAGGACATCCATCGCCGTCATCAGCCTGGGCTTCGTGGTCGCGAAGTTTAGCGTCTGGTTGAACGAGCTGGCCGCCAAACTGCAGCCCGGGATAGCGGTACACCGTTCGGGTGCTTCGATGCTAATCGGGGTCAGCATCATGGCCCTGGGTGGCTTCCTGGCCTTGCTGGCGGCGTGGCGCTATGACGTTGTAAATCGCGCCATCGAAAGCGGCGTCGTGCGCCCCGATCGGCGCCTCATGTTTGTCGTCACAGCGATGGTCGCGATGATGTGTGTGGCGATGATTGTCTACATGCTGCTCACGGCAAAGCATGCATAAACGAGTATCTTTTAAGACACGGAGATCGTACGGTGAACACTTTTGCAACTGCTTCCAACCCCCTGTTGAAACACGATGCGCTTTACGACGTTCCGGCTTTCGGCAACGTCAACCTGTTGCATTTCACCGACTGCCACGCTCAGTTACTGCCGATCTACTACCGCGAACCCAGCATCAACCTCGGCACAGGGCGCGCGCTGGGCAAGGTGCCGCACCTCGTGGGCGCCCCGCTACTTCGTGCCTATGGCATTGAAGCCGGCAGCCGAAACGCCTACGCCTTCTCACACCTAGACTTCGAGGCGGCGGCTCGCACGTATGGCAAGGTTGGTGGTTTCGCGCATCTCGCCACGCTGATCAAGCGGCTGAAGGGCGACCGCCCCAAGGCCCTGCTGCTTGACGGCGGCGACAGCTGGCAAGGCTCGGCGACGGCGTTGTGGACTGCGGGTCAGGACATGGTGGAGGCCTCGCTCGGTCTTGGTGTCGACGTGATGACCGGGCATTGGGAGTTCACCTATGGTGCCGAGCGCGTGCTTCACGTTGTGCGCAATGACTTCAAGGACCGCGTTGCATTCGTGGCGCAGAACATCGTCGGCCAGGATGGTGCAGAAACAGTCTTCGAACCCGCAGTGATTCGTGAGCAGAACGGCATTCCAGTGGCAATTCTCGGTCAGGCGTTTCCCTACACGCCACAGGCCAACGGTGCGCACTTCACGCCTGGCTGGACCTTTGGTATCGACGAAGCGCGGCTGCAGGCGCTGGTCGACAAGGTCCGCACCCGCGGCGCGCAGGTTGTTGTCCTACTATCGCACAACGGCATGGACATCGACCTGAAGATGGCGTCGCGTGTCTGCGGCATCGACATCATCCTGGGTGGTCATACGCACGACGGTGTGCCGGTGCCGAGCATCGTCCCCAATTCGGGCGGTAGCACTATCGTCACGAACGCCGGATCACATGGCAAGTTCCTCGCGGTCGTTGACTTCGACGTCAGGCACGGGCGCGTCGCGGACTGGCGCTACCGTCTTCTCCCCGTGTTTCCTGAACTCCTGCCCGCAGACCCCACGATGCAAACGACAATTAGCCGCGTACGCGCACCGTTCGAGGCGCGACTGCGGGAACCGCTTGCGCAGAATTCTGAGCTGCTGTATCGGCGCGGCAACTTCAATGGCTCCTGGGACCAGTTGATCGTTCAGGCGCTGATGCAGGAAATGGACACCGAGATCGCGTTCTCGCCCGGCTTCCGCTGGGGCACGACCCTGCTGCCTGGGCAGACCATCACCCGTGAAGACCTGATGGCCCAGACCGCGATCACCTACCCCGACACCTGGGTCTCCCACATGACTGGCGCCGAGATCCGCAAGACACTCGAACAACTCAGCGACAAGCTGTTCAATGACGACCCCTATCAGCACCAGGGCGGAGATATGCTGCGAACGGGTGGACTGACTTACACCTGCGAACCCGCTGCCGGCACCGGCGCTCGCATCAGCAACATGCGCTTGAACGGGCAATTGATAGAGGCCGAAAAATCCTACAAGGTTGCCCGATGGGGTGTCGGCGCATCGCCATCGAAGACAAACGGTGCGCCGATCTGGGACGTCGTCGAACAGTACCTGCGCCAAAGCAAGCCTGGTCAACTTCACACGCCTAATGTGCCGCAGCTGGCTGGCGTGAACGACAACCCCGGCATTGCGCAGGACTGTGGGATGCCAAAGTCAGTTTCCACGCCCTTCGAAGGACACGCATGAATAGCTCGCCCCGGTATTCATGCGGCCGTTAATGCCCCGCCGTAGTGCCGCGACCACCTGGGGTGCGTGTGGCCTAGCCAGCTTTGCCGGCAACCTCAGTGAGTCCTACAGGAAGGTCATTAGATTTCCAAGCTAGCCAACTTCCGGGCACGTTTGACACCTCGAATCCGTGCGACTGCAAGAGGCTGGCCTCAATAGACGCCCGATAGCCGCTGTCGCAGTACACGGCCATGGGTTTGGTCTTGTCCAATGTCTCCAGCCCACCTGGAAGGTCGGGCAGAAACATGTGCTATGCGCCGGGGGCGTGGCCTTTTGCCCATTCCTGCGGCGACCGGACATCCGGAATTGAAAAGTCTTGTACTTGCGTACTTCGTGCCGCTAGCTCCTTCACATGAACTTGTGAAAGGGACTGAATTTCATACTGACCTTGCCCCTGTTTAACGTATCCCATAACCGGGCCCGTTATGCGGTCTGTTTTAACTGATCCGCATGCCATGCTGCTTCAAACTGCATCGGACTGACATAGTCCAACGTCGAATGTAGTCGCTTCTCGTTATAGAAGTGCAGCCCGTCCATCACCTCATGGATCGCCTGTTGGTGTGTCGCGGACTTAACCCCAGTTGTCAAACAGCGCCCAATACGTTCCACTAATCAGCATCCCATATTTTCCACTTTGTCGGTTTTTTGAGAGCGATTTTTACGCGGTTTAAAG
>ENA-OFCD01001141-OFCD01001141.1-metagenomes-genome-assembly--contig:-NODE-1141-length-14490-cov-3.521302_pt1 | contig 14490 bp, 11 predicted proteins | sample MGYA00153392_OFCD01 | MGnify analysis MGYA00153392 | reverse complement strand
TGCTCGACGCCGATGCGCTCGCCGTCGCGCACGTCGACGCCATCGCTCCTCGCCGCGTCGAGCAAGGCCGCATCGAACTCGTCGCGTCGCACGATGACTCCGAGGTTTCCTCGCGTCGTCCCGCGCTCGCTTCCCTCGACGAGCGAGAGTCCGAGCATCGGTCGCGACCGGGAGACGTCGCGCAACCGGAGCTTGGCGAGCGCCTCGAGGCCCCACGCACTCACGGCTCCGCCACACGGTTTGTCTCGCGGGTGTTTCTGCTTGTCGAGCACCACGATGCTCTGGGGATCGACGCCGCACGCTCGTACGAGGTGAAGCGCCGTGCTCGATCCCGCGGGACCACCGCCGACGATCGCGATCTCGAATCGCCTCATTCTGTCGGCTTGTCGGGCTCAGGTGCGATCTCGGGCGGGCGAAGCGATCCTCTCCGTTGTTGACGTTCGTCGGATGGCGAGGACACTTTCTTCTCTTTCGCCTCCACGGCCGCGACGAACAGTCTCACGTACTGCACGGCGCTCCCGAACGAGAACACGAGGGACAAGTACACGAGCGCTTGCCCGATGTGATTCATCTCGCAGACGCCGAAGTCGATACCCGCGTAGCTCAAGTGATACGGGTACCCGAGCAGCAGCGCGATGATCCCGATCATCTGCAGCGCCGTCTTCGCCTTGCCCTCTTCTCCGGCCGCGATCACGACGCCCTCACTGGCGGCGATGCTTCGCAGCGCGGTCACGCTGATGTCTCGCCCCAACAGCACGATGATGACCCATGCGGGCACGCGGCCCATTTGCGTCATCCACACGAGCGTCGCCATCACGATGAGCTTGTCCGCGAGCGGGTCGAGCAGCTTGCCGAGCACGCTGACGACGTTGAGCTTCCGCGCGAGGTAGCCGTCGAGCATGTCCGTGAGCGCCGCGATCGTAAATACGATGCCGGCCCAAAAACCCGAGCGCGGCGTGTCTTTGTCGAGGAACCACAAACACAGCGGGATCATCACGACGCGCAGCATCGTGAGCAGGTTGGGGATGTTGAACGCGTCCTCGGCGAGCGGCCGGCGCTTCTGCGGCGTTCGCTTCTTCTTCTTGGTCGCCATCTTAGCGCCCGCTCATCAACAGCGAGCCGTCGCCCGAGAAGCTCACGAGCCCGCGTTGCCCAGACGGCGACTCGCTCGGCGCGAGCGCGCGCGGCAAGAGGCGCCCCGTCCAACCGACGATGGCCTCGCGGCGCAGCACCGCGCCCGACTTGGCCGCGACGTCGACGACCACGAGCGGGTCGAGCAGCTCGAGGACGATGACCCCTTTGCCCGTGAGCTGCGCGAACGGGAGCGTCTCCCCCTCGCCGAATCCGAGGCGGCCGTTCTCGAACGTGAGGCGCAGGTCGAAACCGAGCACGTACTCTTCGCGCACGAACGCGAGCTCGCCATCGAGCTTGAGCGGCACGAGCCTGTGTGACGGCCGAGGACCGAGCACGAGCGTCCCTGAAGTCTTCATGCGCACGAGCGGCGCGCCGAGGCCACCGAACGGCTCGTGCGAGACCGCGCGCGACTGCCGCTCGAGCACGCGGGTCGTCAACGTCCCCGTGTAGCCGCGGACCGCGTCGAGCCTGCCCGCGAAGAGCTCAGTGTCATCGTCGTGTGGGACGACGACCACGAGGCCCGATGCGTGCTGGCTGATGAGCTCTCCCACCGCTGGCGCTAGCCGTGCGTCCTTCGCGAGGTTGGCGAACGGGCGTGCGATACGCGCAGTCGAGGACGTCTTGTCGGGCGACGGGTGGCGAGACAGCGGCGCGAAGTCCGGCATCGCGGGCGGACGCTCCGAGTTCGTTCGTATCGATTTCACGGCCTCGCCCAGCTCCACCGCGCGCCACGTGCCGCTCTCGGTACGCCGCACCGCGGGCTCCGCGAGCGCGAACGAAAGCTCTCCGCTATCCAGCTCCGCGAACGCGACCTCCGCGGTCTTGCGGATCTCCGCGGACTCTTCTCGATCCTGTTCAGCTTGAACCTGCTGCGCCGTCGGCAGCGCGGGCGGCGGCATGCTCATGGACTCGCGACGCTCGGCGAGCCTCTTGGCCATCGCCTCGTGACCTGCCCGCGTGAACGACTCCTCGGCCTTCTCGAGATCCCCAAGGCGGTCGTACGCGAGCCCCAAGTAGCCCCATGCGCGCTTGTGCTCGGGCGACTGCGTCACGAGCTCCTCGAGGACCGCGCGCGCTTGCTGCGATTGCCCCGTCTTCAAGTAACAGAGCGCCAGGTTGATCATCAGCGACGGGTCGTGCGGCAGCTCCTTGCGCAGCTGCTCGTAGATCTGGATCGACCGTGGATACAGGCCGATTCGGAAGTACGTGAGCGCGAGCAGATCTTGGCCCTTCGTGTCGCGCGGCTGCAGCAAGAGCGCCGCCTCGAGCTCCTCTTTCGCCTCGTGCGCGCGGTTGTCCTGGAGCAGCTCGCTGCCGCGATACAGGTGATAGAGGAAGTCCTCGCTGGCGACGTCGCGCGACGATTCGACGGGTGTCGCACCGCTGTTTCGCTTGTCGCCGTCCTGCATGTGGACGGGCAGCGTAATCGAGGTGCCCTCCGGGGGGGTAAAAAGGGGCACCTGCAGGTGGGGAGGTCGTGGCTGGTCTTGCCGGCCGGAGGTGACGAAAAGGAAGTTGGGACGTTGTTCCGATTTGACGAGGCAGACTTCGTCCTTGGCGGCGGCGCGGGTTCCCACCCCTCCAACCTCCCTCGCACTCGCCAACGCACTCCGCGCCTGACCACAGTGCAGACTTCGTCCTCGCGAGTGCACGCTTCGTCCTCGCGAGTGCAGCCTTCGTAGTCACGTCGCAAACCGTCGTCACGCACCGCCCCTCGCAAGTTGAACCCAAACCTCCCAATCCCCTTTTCGCCACCCGCGGAGGCCAAGACCGGCGAGCGTGCGGTGCGTTTGATCGGAACCGCGGACCCTCTCGCAACCTGCGATCGACAACACCTCGTCGGGGCTTTAGTGGCCGCGGGCACGAGCAAACGTACTGCGCGTCGCCGAGCCACAACCCCAAACGTCCAGCAGGTGCCCCCCTCGCCCCGCGCGCAGCGGGTCAAGAAGAGTCAAGCAACCGCTTCGGAAGAAGTACGAACAGTGGTCGCCGGAGCATCCACGAACTCACGAAACCAAAGCTCCAACACGAGCATCGTCCAAACCCGATCCGTCGCTGCATGAAACGTATCGAGCGACTCGACGAGCTCAGTCACGATCTTCGGCTCGAACAGCCCACGCTCGCGCGCACGCTTGTCGAGCAACGTGTCGTTCACCATCTCGCGCAAATCGCGCTTCATCCACCGCTCGAGCGGCAGCGCAAAGCCGCGCTTCTGCCGTTGCAAGATCGCGCGAGGCACGAGCCCCTTCACCGCACGCCGAAGCAGCCACTTGCCGCGCAGCCGCATCAGCATCTTCTCCGGTAAGCGAGCGGCGAACTCCACGACCTTCGTATCTAGAAACGGACAACGCACCTCGAGCGAGTGCGTCATCGCGGCGATGTCGACCTTCACGTTGATGTCGTCGACCAAGTACGTCTGCCAGTCGAGGTCCGCGACGCGCCCCATGGGGCTCTGCGCGCCAGACTCGCTGAGCACGCGATCGAAGCGCTCGACGGTCGCGTTGGTGGCGGCGTCGCGCATCCGGTCGAGGTAGAGCGTTCGCTTTTCGCTCGGTGAGAACTGTCCGACGAGGCGCAGGTAGCGATCCGCCTCGCCCTGCCCGAGGCGCTCGGCGAACGCGCCGACGTGAGGAATGATCGCACGACCAAACGCCTCGAGCGCGGCTCGGAAGACGAGCTGACCTTCGTAGGGCAGGCGATCGTAGAGGTGCCCGATTCGTGCCGTATTGTAGCGCTTGTAGCCCGCGAAATTCTCGTCCGCCGCGTCTCCGCTGAGCGCTACGGTCACGTGCTGCTTCGTCATCTTCGACAGGTAATACATCGCGACCGCCGAGCTGTCGGCGAACGGATCTCCGTGGTGCCGCACCGTCGCTTGCACGACGCTCGTCATCTCGGGATTCACGATCTCCTCGTGGTGGTCGGTCTGGTAGCGCTTGGCGACCATGCGCGCGAACTTGAGCTCGCTGTCGTCGGCGTGAGGGAACCCGATGCTGAAGGTCTTCACGGCGCGCGTGGATTCTTGCGCCATCAACGCGACGATCGTCGAGCTGTCGATGCCGCCCGAGAGAAACGCGCCGAGCGGGACGTCCGAAACGAGCCGACGCTTCACCGCCGCGCGCATCAAGCGCAGCAGCTCCTCGGCGAGCTCGTCCGCGTCACCGCCGAACTCTTCCCCCTTGGGCTTGCTCCAGTAGCGCACCGGTACCGGCATCTCACCGGCGCCGAAGAACGCGTAGTGCGCGGCGGGCAGCTTGTACGTGTCGGTGAATGCGGTGTTCGGCGAGGGCACGTATTGCAGCGTGAGGAACTCGTCGATCGCGGAGAGATCCACGCCGGGTCTTTGGTCCGGGAACGCGTGCACCAGCGCGCCGACCTCCGACGAGAACGCGATGCCGTGCGAGAGCTTGCGATAGTGAAGCGGCTTCTTTCCGCTGCGATCGCGCGCGATCAGCATCTTGCGCTGCTTCGTGTCGTACAAGAGGAACGCGAACATGCCGTCGAGGCGCGCGACGCAGCCCTCGCCGTAGTCTTCGTAGAGATGAAGCACGACCTCGCTGTCGCTGTGCGAGCGGAACGTGTGACCCTTGCGCGCGAGCTCTTCGCGCAGCTCTTGGAAGTTGTAGATCTCACCGTTCACGACCACGGCGATCGTTTTGTCTTCGTTGAAGAGCGGCTGGTTTGCCTCCGTCGACAGATCGATGATCGACAAGCGCCGATGACCGAGCGCGCACGGGCCATCTGCGAAGAAGCCGGCGGAGTCGGGCCCGCGGTGCGAGATCGCGTCGGCGATTCGCTTGGTGGCCGCCAAGTCGGCGGGCGCGCGAGGGTCACGCGCGAGAAAACCGGAGATGCCGCACATTCAGTTCAGGGCTCGCGCGCCGTTCGGCTTCTTGCGCTCCTCGGGGCGCGGTAGGCCTCCGAGCACGCGCGCGTAGACGTCCACCGTACGTGCCACCATTCGCGCGACTGCGAAGCGCGCGGTCGCATGTTGATTGCCGGCTTGACCCATCGCAGAGAGCTGCTCGGGAGTGAGCGCGAAGAAGCGGCGCAGCGCGTGCGCGATGCCGGCGGCCTGGTTGTCGTCGCAGACCAAGCCCTCTTTGCCGTCCGTCACGAGCGAATCCGTGTTGGCCGCGTCGGAGACGATGACGGGGACAGCGCAGGCCATGCTCTCGATCACTGCGTTGGGCAGACCCTCGTAGTTACTCGGAAGGAGCATGCCGTCCGCGGCCGCGACCAGCTTCTCGACCTGCTTGACGATGCCGACGAACTCCACCTGCTGGCCGAGCCCGGACAATGTGGAGTACGCGCGCAGCGCCTCGCCGTACCAAGGCGGTGAGCCGCGGCCCGCGAACAAGACGCGCACGTCCTCGGGGAGCTCTCCCGCGTGCTTCAGCTTCACGAGCGCGCGCAAGACGGACTTCTGGTTCTTCTGATCGCAGATGCGACCCGGCATCACGAGCACGCGCCGCCCGTCCATCGACCAGAGCTTGCGCTCGCGCAGCTTTGCGGTTTCGGACAGCGGCACGAAGCGCTGAAGATCGACGCCGTTCTCGACGACGTCGATGCGCTCTGACGATACGCGTGCGCGGCGCGCGAGCTCGTCGCGGATGCCGACAGAGTTGACGATGATGGCGTCCGCCATCTTGTGCGTGAGCGCCTCGCCGATGATGTGCTTGCGCGGCAGCTGCGTGCAACGGACGCTCGATACGATCGCACGCACCTTGGCGCGACGGGCGGCGATGCGACCGAAGATGTTCTCCCAGCCCATGTAAGTGTGCAGGATGTCGGTCTTCAGCAGGCGCAGCTCACGCTCGAGCGCGAGCACCGATCTCGGCGTCGGGAACATCGGAGCGTCGAGGCACCGGATGCGATCGACCGGGAGCTTGTAGCCGAGCTGGTCGCGCGCGATGCACACGATGAGGCTCGGCTCGAACACCGTGCGATCGAGGCGGGTCAGCAGCTCGGCGAGCTGGCGTTCGGCCCCGCCCTGCTCCAGCGAGTTGATGAAGAAGGTGACTCGGACCCGCGACACGACGGAGCACCGGTACCATTCTGGGCCGCGCCCCGCAACGTCAGCCCTTCTTTCGCCGAAACATCCAGATCTCGGCGCCGGTCGACCCATGCACTCGCTTGCACTCGAGCGGCCAGGGCAGCTCGCATCGGGCGTGGAGCCACCACTCGTACGCGCCGCGTTGATTGACGAGCGCGTCGAACGTTCCGTGTCCGTCGGGGTCTTGGCCCATCGCAAGGTCGCGCGCGTCTCGGCGCTCGCCTTGTGGCAAGTAGATCCGCGCGAACGTCTCGCTCGTCACGATGACCTCGGGTGCGCGGGCCTCGACATCTCCGAACTTGCCGACCACTTCGGTCACGCCAGGGATGGGACTGCGCAGATCGATCGACTCCGGTCCGACCCGCGCGAGCGAGAGTCGTGTCGGAAGGTGCGGCATGTACTGCGTGCCTCCATAGACCTCGACGTGCGTGCCCGTCGGCAGAGACTCGAGGGCGCTCGTTGCTTCGTTGCGCGCGTCAACGGCGAGCGTCATGTCGATCGAAGCGACGTCGCGAAGCATCGGCAGCGACGCGATCGCCAATCCCCCTACGATCACTGCCTTTCGCGCGGGCCAACGCAACAGCAGTGCGTCGACCGCCACAGCCGCGTACGGCACGAGCATGAGCGAGAGTGGGAGCAGGTGCCGCTCCATCGTCCATCGCGAGGGCACGACGAACAGAGAAAGGTAGGTCGTCGCCGCGACGAGAGGAGCGAGAGCGCGAGCGCCACGACGCACCACGATCACGATCCCGAACGGCACGGCGACCCAGACGATCAGACTCGCGAAGATCGGCAGCGTGCGGACGATCTCTCTGCACTGCTCGACCGCGCCCGCGAACGTGTGCTCGTAGATCGTCCAACCCCGGTTGCCTTCGCCTGTCATCCACGCGAGCTTCCGCCGAAATCCGCTCGGGTTGGTGACTGCGCCAGACACCACGAGCACGACCGCAGCGGAGAGCGCGATCGCCCGCGTGAGCCGAGGATTCCAGAGAGCTCGCAGCTTCTTCTCTTTGAGAAACGGTACCGCGAAGCACGCGACGAGCACGTATCCCGTGAGCAAGAACGCGGACTGATCCTTCGTGAGCACGGCGGCCGCACAGAGCAGCATCGCGCGGCGCTCTCGAGGCTCGCCAGCGGCGACGCGGTCGAGCTCCACCATCGCCCACGTCGTCCAGAACCAGTAGGGCACGTCCACGCTCGCCGTGTGCGCGAAGTAGACCAACAACGGGTTGAGCGCGACGAGCGCCGCGCCGATCAACCCGACTCGTTCCGAGGCGATCCGCGACCACAATCGATGAACGTTGAGCACGACACCACAAGCCATGGCGAGCGCCACGAGCCTGCCGACGACACACGAGAACGTCATGTAGCCGGGAGAGATGAGCTCGTTGGCGAGGGCGTCCTGGGTGAACCCGACGCGCAGTCCCGCCACGACGATCGCCGGCGACTGCAGCACCGTGAGCATCAACACGTGCAGCGGCGGGTAGCGAAAAAAATGCCCGGGCGTCCACGTCTCGAACACCGCGCCGAGAGTGGACGCGCGCGGAGAGACCTCGTCGTTCGACCACGCGTCCGTGCACGGCAGGTTCCACCACGAGCCGACGATCACGAAGATCGCGAACGCGACGAACACCCACGACATAGGCCGTTTCAGCCGAGCGCGCATGCTCAGAACGGCGCGAGCTCGTCGTGGGGCGCGGGCGGGAGGCTCGCCGTCTCGACGACGCGCGATGCAAGCGGGTGCTTGTCGCGGACCTGCACGAGCCAAAAGCCGAGCACGCTCAGCACTTCGCCGCTCATGTCGCGATACGGCATGGCGAGCTTGGGGCGGATTCGCTCGGCCTCCGCTTGGGTGACCACTCGCGTGGACGCGACATAGATCGGAACGAAGCCATGCTGCCGGCCGATCTCGAGGTATTCCGGGTACCGCGCGCGGTTCGGCTCTCCGATGTGCGTCGTGAGGCCGCGCCACGAGCGCTCGGAGAAGAGCAAGAAGTCGAGGTCGTGCGTGAGCTGGTGTCCGTGCGAACGGAGATCGACCTTGTGAATGACCGCCGCGTCTTCGGTGGTGAGGGCCGCGAGATCTCCGTAGAGCCCGTCGAGGTCCCGAACGTGTTCGAGCACCGCACGCGAGATGACGAGATCGAACGGCGCGAGCGGCTCGAACGCTTCGCGCGAACCGTGTATTTTGCAGCCATCGAGCAGCGTGCGGACGTCGGATGCACGCTTCCCTGCCCGCTCGAGAAGCGGTCCGTAGATCGCGTCGAGGTAGCGTTGATCGCGGCTGAGCACGTCGAACGCGTCCCATCCCGCGAACTTCAGGGCGCCACGGCCCCGCGCGAGCAGCGCAATCGCCTGCGTGTTTCCGGGCCCGATCTCGAGCACGAGCTTGTTCTCGAAGACGCTCTTGTCGGTCGTCAGGCCGGCCTTCTTCGCGATGACCTCGTAGTCCGCGGCGACTCCTTCGAAGTACGCCAGCGCCTTCTCGCCGTCGCGACCGCGACCGCGTCCAGACACGTTCGTCAGGCGCATCAATGCGTTTGCGGCGGCGGGCGCGTGCTTGAACGCGAGATTCCGAGCGAGCAGATACCCGCCGACTCCCGCCATCCACGCGCGCTTGACCGCACCGACACGCACGACCGCGACTTACCACATGAGATGACGCAACGGTCGAGATGCGGTATCGACGCGAGACCGACAATGCAGCTAAGGACAGAGACCGCCGTGGAGACCAGGAATCCGATCGAAGGTGCTCTGTCGGACGAGTGGCGCGACTACTTCGTCCGCCTCGTCGAGCGCCCGCTCGCGATCGCCGGGCCCCGCCGCGCGCTGCAGCACGACCTCGTCCATGCGCTGAAGCTCGCCATCACGCCGTCGGCCTCGGTGCTCGAGGTCGGCGTGGGATCGGGCGGCATGCTCGCTGCGTTGCCGAATGCGACGCGCTGGGGCGTGGATGTGCTCCCTGAGGCACTCGAAGCCGCTCGCATGACCGATCCGTCGATTCACCTCGTACGCGCGAACGCGCTCGACATGAAGCTCGGCAGGAAGTTCGACGCGATCATCTGCGATCGCCTCTGCCACACGGTACCCGACGTGCAGCGCGCGCTCGAGCAGATGACCGCACACCTCGAGGAGGACGGACGCATCTTCCTCACTTGCTTCAATTTCCTCTGGTCGTTGCCGCTCGCGATCGGCGAGCGCCTGGGCGTGAAGGTCCCCTCGCCTCAAGAGAACTGGTTCAGCGAGTCGGCGCTGTCGGATCTGTTCAAACTCGCAGACCTCGAGATCGTCCGCTCAGACGACCGCATGCTGATCCCGGCTGAACTCCCGGGGATCGGCGTGCTCAACCGCTATGCGGCCAAGATTTTTCCGATGCGCGCGGGTGCGCTCTACCGCGTCTACACTCTCGCACGTGCTCGACCGCACAAGCCGAAGAAGCCCAAGGTCACGGTGGTCGTACCGGCGCGCAACGAGTCGGGCAACATCCGGGCGGCGATCGATCGCACGCCGTTGATGGGCTCGGGCACGGAGCTGATCTTCGTCGAAGGCCACTCCACGGACGACACGTGGCAGACGATCCAACGCGAGAGCAAAGCGTACAAGGGGCCCCTATCGATCAAGATCATGCAGCAGACCGGCAAGGGCAAAGGCGACGCCGTGCGAATGGGCTTCGCCGCCGCCACCGGCGACATCCTCATGATCCTCGACGCCGACCTGACCGTGCCTCCCGAGGAGCTGCCGAAGTTCTTCGACGCGATGGTGAGCGGCAAGGCCGACTACGTCCACGGCACGCGCCTCGTGTATCCGATGGAGGACGAGGCGATGCGCTTCCTGAACCGCATCGGCAACACGTTCTTCGCGGAGGCGTTCTCGTTCCTCCTCGATCGTCCGATCAAGGACACCTTGTGCGGCACCAAGGTGCTCTGGAACAAGGACTACGAGCGCATCGCCGCGAACCGGGCGTACTTCGGCGACTTCGATCCGTTCGGCGACTTCGATCTCATCTTCGGCGCGGCCAAGCAGAACCTGCGCATCGTGGAGATCCCTATCCGCTACAAGGCGCGCACGTACGGCGAGACGAACATCTCGCGCTTCCGCCACGGCCTCTTGCTCCTGCGGATGAGCGCGTTCGCCGCCCGTAAGATCACGTTCGCCTGAACCAAAATATGGCCGTCGTCGACCTGCGCACCGATCCCCTGCGCGAGACCTACGGGCGCGCCGAAGAGACGCACTACGCGTGGCAGACGCGCGGAGCGTTCGTCTCGGAGCGGGAACGAGAGCTCGTTCAAGGCTCTTTCTTGCCGATCCGCGGGCGGCTCTTGGACGTGGGCTGCGGCGAGGGCGCGACGCTGTTTCATCTGGGCGCACCAGCGGGCGCCGTGGGCGTCGATCTTTTCGCGGACAAGCTCGCGTTCGCTTCAAAAGAGTTGCCGGGCTGCAAGTTCGTGCAGGCGAGCGCCACCGAGCTGCCGTTCGCGGACGGGTCGTTCGACCACGTCATCGTCCGCGACGTCCTGCACCACCTGCCGGAGCCGAAGGACGCGCTGCGAGAGATCGCGCGTGTGCTCGCTCCGAACGGCCGCGTGGACGTCCTCGAGCCGTGCCGCAACAACCCGCTGATCTTCGCGCACGCGCTCGCGATCCGCGTCGAGCGCGGCGAGCTCAGGTCTACGCGCCGCTATCTCACGGGCCTGCTCACGCCTCGCTTTCATGTCGTCTCCTGCACGCGACACCAGCCCATGCCGATCCACCGAGTGCTGCTGCACCCCGGAATGGGCCGCCCTGCGCTCGGAAGTGATCGGCTCGCTCGCGCCGCGATCTCGGCGTTCGAAGCCGCGATGGGCGTGATCTTGCCGAAGACCTGCTGGGCCTACGTGCACTTGCGGGCGACCCTCAGAAGCTGAACGTGAGTGCGGCCGTGCGCGGCGGCGGCGGCGCGAAGGTCTGCGAGTTCCCGACCGGAACCGGACGGTTGCCGACCACGATCATCGGGATGCCGCCCGCGACGAAGAGCGTACCTCCGACGAGCGGAGCGGCCCAAATCGGCGCCTGCCGGCTGCTGCCCCCGTTGCTAGAGAGCAACGCCAAAAATCCGGTGCCGACGAGAATGGCGATGCCGCCGATGACCGTGAGCGCGGCTCCACCCGCGATGAGACCTTGGCTCGCCGGCTCGGTCGCGCGCTTCGGCTCCATCGCCCAGGAAGGCATGGGGTCTTTGTTCGAGTTGACGACGATCGTGGCGACCGTGTGCTCTTGCTCGCCGACGTCGATGAGCGTGTCGACGTCGTTGCGACTCTGCTGGGTCACTCGAACCACGTGTTTTCCGGGCTCGACGCGCCGGGTCTCGCCGAGGCGATACGCAAAGCCGTCCACCGTGATGTTGACGACGGCGTCCTGGGGTTGAATCGTAACGCGCACGCTTCCGAGCTTGCTCAGCTTCGCGAGTTGCTCCTTCGCGCTCGCTCGTGCCTGTTCGAACGCCGGCGGTGAGCCCTCGGGGATCGTGGCCTGCAGGAGCGCGAGCCAGTCCTCCTCCGCTGCCTCATAGTGACCGAGCGCCAACTCGCACTCGCCGACGTGCAGCGCGCTCATGGGCGTCGGTAGGAGCGCGTATGCGCGGCGAAACGCGGCGAGCGCCGCTCCATACTTGTGCTTGGCCTGCAGCGCGATGCCCTGGTCCTGCGCCGCCTGCGCCGGCGAGATCGCGGGAGTCGGAGCCGTCACCGGCAGCGGTTGAAGATCATCGGCGAGCGCCGGACCTGAGAGCGAAAATAGTACCGCGACCGAAGGCAAGAAATGACGAAGCACACGGCGAGTATGCCACGTCAAACGGCGCGCAACAGCCACGTGTAGTAGAGCGCGGGCATACGACCGGGGAGGCCTAGGTTCTTCGTGCGCTCGATCGTGAATCCGGCTCGCGCGAAGCGGCGGCGCACGTCGGCAGGCGTCGTCACGTGGTGCTCGTCGATTCCGCTGTAGCCGATCGCAAGAAATAGCTTGGTCATGGCACGGCTCACCGCGGGCATGCCGAGCAAGAACGTTCCGTCAGCGCGGAGCACACGACGCACCTCTCGGAGGCCGCGCTCGTACTCGTGCAGGTGCTCGAACACGGAGAACGAGACGACGAGATCGAAGCTCGCGTCTTCGTAAGGCAGCTCGTAGACGCTGCCCTTTCTCAGGTCTGCTTGCATGCCACGCTCACGGAGCGCGCGCGTCACGATGTCGGGATCTGCGTCGAGGTCGAGGCCTACGAGTTCGTCCACCACGGGCGCGAGCGACACGAGCACAGCGCCCGCGCCGTACCCGACCTCCAGCGCACGCGGCCATCGGCGATCGCCGAGCATGCGCAGCCCCATGTTGATGCGCTCGCGGAACAGGTACCCGACGAGCGGGCGTCTGTAGTATTCGATCGGGTCCGTTTCGCCGTTTCGAGGAAGGCCTTGGAGCGACTCAGATGTGAGGAGCGGCACGCGCGCGAGATAGCACGGAAACGATAGGAACATGCAGACCCCCCCCATCGCGCTCATCGTCGGAATCACCGGCCAGGACGGCAGCTACTTGGCCGAGCTGCTGCTCGACAAAGGCTACGAGGTGCACGGCATCGTTCGCCGCGCGAGCACCTTCAACACGGGCCGCATCGATCACATCTACAAAGACCCCCACGAGAAGGGCGCAAGGCTGCGGCTGCACTACGGCGACCTCTCCGACGGCACCAACCTGCGCCGCATCCTCGAGAAGGTTCGCCCGAGCGAGGTCTACAACCTCGGCGCGCAGAGCCACGTTCGCGTCTCGTTCGACGAGCCTGAGTACACCGCCGACGTCGTCGCGACCGGCACGCTGCGCCTGCTGGAGGCCGTGCGCGACCACATGGCGCAGGCAAGCTCCAGCGTGCGCGTGTATCAAGCCGGCTCGTCGGAGATGTTCGGCAGCGCTTCGCCGCCTCAGTCGGAGGGCACGCCGTTTCACCCGCGCAGCCCGTATGCGGCGAGCAAGGTCGCGGCGCACTGGTATGCGGTGAACTACCGCGAGGCGTACGGGATGTTCGTCGCCAACGGCATCCTCTTCAACCACGAGTCTCCGCGTCGCGGCGAGACGTTCGTCACGCGCAAGGTCACGCGCGCCGCCGCACGGATCAAGCTCGGTCTAGAGGACAAGATCTACCTCGGTAACCTGGATGCGAAGCGCGACTGGGGCTACGCGAAGGACTACGTCGAGGCGATGTGGCTGATGCTCCAGGCGAAGGACGCGGACGACTACGTCGTCGCCACGGGAGAGAGCCACTCGGTGCGCGAGCTGTTGGAGAAGGCGTTCGGGTACCTCGAGCTCGACTACAAAAGGCACGTCGAGATCGACCCGCGCTACTTCCGCCCCGCGGAGGTCGATCACCTCCTCGGCGACGCGACCAAGGCGCGCACGAAGCTCGGGTGGAAGCCCAAGGTGACGTTCGACGAGCTCGTCACGATCATGGTCGACTACGATCTCGATCGCGCTCGCCGTGACCTCGCGATCCGCGATTCGAACCTTCCTGGGCGCTCGGGCACCGAGCGTGACGACTGGTGAGCCCCCCGACCAACAAGGGCAAGGTCTTCGTCGCAGGGCACCGCGGCTTGGTGGGCGGTGCGATCGTTCGGAGGCTGCAATCAGCAGGCTTTGGCGATCTGCTGCTGTTACGAACGCGGCAAGAGCTCGACCTCATGGACGCCGCGGCCGTGCGCGCATTCTTCGAGCAAGAGCGACCGAGTCAGGTGTACCTCGCCGCAGCGAAGGTCGGCGGCATCCTCGCCAACGACACGTTCCCCGCTGACTTCATCCGGGAGAACCTCCTCATCCAGACGAGCGTCATCCACGCCGCGCACCTGGCGAAGGTCGACAAGCTTTTGTTCTTGGGATCGTCGTGCATCTACCCGCGCATGGCACCGCAGCCCATCCCGGAGAGCGCGCTGCTCACCGGCCCGCTCGAGCCGACGAACTCGGCGTACGCGATCGCGAAGATCGCGGGCATCGAACTGGCGCGCGCCTACAAGAAGCAGCACGGCATGAACGCGATCAGCGCGATGCCCACCAACCTTTACGGACCGGGCGACAACTTCGACTTGAAGAGCTCGCACGTCCTGCCCGCGCTGATGCGAAAATTCCTCGAGGCCAAGGAGCGGGGCGACGCCGAGGTCAGCGTGTGGGGCTCGGGCGCGCCACGCCGCGAGTTCTTGCACGTGGATGATCTCGCCGACGCGTGCGTCTTCTTGATGGAGAGCGAAGTTAACGCGGGGCTGTTCAACGTTGGAACTGGGCAGGACGTAACAATC
>ENA-OFCD01001140-OFCD01001140.1-metagenomes-genome-assembly--contig:-NODE-1140-length-14492-cov-13.581423_pt1 | contig 14492 bp, 10 predicted proteins | sample MGYA00153392_OFCD01 | MGnify analysis MGYA00153392 | reverse complement strand
TTTCCATAATGAGAATTGCTGTTTGACTGCCAATACTCAGTCGATTGTCGTCACTATTCCCCAAGTAATTGAGACGTTGCACCAAGTCTGTGTAGGTTTGAGTAGTTACCCCCGTACTGGCATATTTGGGACTACCAAAGCTGACCGCATCATCGGTATTGCAACTAAACAACTTGCCGTTAATCGCGCCAAATTTGACATCAGCAGTAGCACTAGTTCAGGGGGTGCCAAATTTACCAGTGATGCTGCATTTTATTTGTCCGACCGATATGGGCTTATTTCCGCGTAGACCGATCCAGTAGTCTATAATCGACGGACATTCATGGAGATATCTACCTGTCGGCGCGTAGATAAAAGCCAGTCGATCGATAGTCGATCGATAGTGTCGTTCGTGGTCTGGGTTAAAGTATTGCACCGTATCGCTACCAGCGATCGCGATAACCTGCGGCCCCCGATTGGGCATAGTCGGCGTGACCATCTTGCCTTTACGATCCTGATAGGGCATCATATCCCCGACCATCTGACCATCTCGATCGATCGTGATGATGGCATGGATCGTATTTGCCCCCAGTTCTATCGACTGAGTTGCTGGCATCTGAAAAGTTAGCAATTCTCTCATACTGCCGTCGCCTCTGCCAATAACTGCCGATATCGAGCTGTAGGAATCGGTGGTACCCTAATTACACCCTTAACAATTTCAGCATCATCAAAATAAACCGTAGAGCGGCGGTGTAGACTAGCCGCAACCTCGCCCACACGGTTAGGACGGCGCATCAATCCTGTATCTTCGCCCTTGCCATCGTAGGGTTCATACAGCGCAAAATGGGGAAATTGCCCAAGATGTTGTTCGATCGGTTGTGGCTGTGGTATATTATCTCGATCGGTAAACCGGACAGTAGCCGCAAAATCGCTCAAACCCAGATACGGCTGAAAATAATGCCGTCCTTTCTGCAATCGCTTAGTCGCACAGCCGACTGCTTTATTAATCGGGATTGCTTGAGGATCTAGAGTGACTAAATCTGCAAGTACTCGGTAAGCTGGGTTACGTAAAACTAAATGTCTTACTAGCTTGTTTAGCCGAATATTTTTCTGCTCTTTTGTCGGTGCCCTGAAATCAGGCATATTGTAAAAAATATTTTCGTACTGAATCGGATTCAAAATCGAGATCTCGTGGATCTGCCAAATTAAGCCAGGATGCCAGTAGATCGCCGTCAAAATTCCTTGTGCGGCAGGTGGTGTTAATGCCTCATAACTTACAGGACTGCTATTGGTATAGGGTCTGGTAAAACAGGCGAAGTTACCCGCGATCGTGAGATCGAACATAATGTTGTTGAGGCGTTGCTAAACTTAGAACAACCCCCTGAAATATTGGCTTGCAGATCCACTCGATTTCAAGAGGACATTCATTTATCTAAAGTGCCCCACATTCGAGCCAAAATTAGCAAAAACCGATCTAAAGGTAGATTGACCGATCGCATCCCCACTTTAGTCGCAAGTAGTCATTGAGCATCAGCCGCAATGTAGGTGCCGCTGAGAAAACCACTTTCCGCCATGATGGGCTAATGCCGATGCTCACATGATTTAGCGGAGTAAAATCGCTCCCCATTAACACCCCTTACAGCACTTTCCTTAATTGTGAAGTACAATAGTATAAGATTAATTAGGTCATTCTTGTGAAGCCATATTCTATCGATCTAAGAGAAAAAGTAATCAATGCTTATAATTCAGGAAATATTTCTGTTAGAAAATTAGCTGTAAATTTTGGTGTTGGTAAAGCTTTTGTTCAAAAAATGCTGAAGCAGTACAAAGAGGATGGACATGTTAATCCTGGGAAGCAAGGTACAAATAAAAAAGCAGTACTAGCAGATTCTTCTAATCAACTTATTGCCCTAGTCAAAAAATATCCAGATGCTACTCTTGCTGAATATTGTGAATATTGGCTGGAGTCACAAGGTCAATTAGTAAGTTCTAGTATGATGTGTAGAGAATTACAGAAATTAAATCTAACTCGTAAAAAAAAACAGTTCGGAGCAGTCAAGCGGCGACGGATAGAGTCCAGCTGCTTAGAGGCGAATACTGGGATAAAGTCAGAGATCTAGAGCCTAAAAACATGGTGTTTTTGGATGAAACGGGATTATTGCTTGGATTGATGCGTCATTATGCTCGTAGTGAACAAGGAAGTAGAGTCTACGACTTGAAACCATTTTATCGAGGTAAAAAAGTTACTGTCATCGGTGCAATTAGTATAGATAAAGTATTGACTGTCATGACAATGGATAATTCAATGGATAGTGATGCTTTTTATGTATTTATTGAGAAGTTTTTAGTGCCTCAATTATGGACAGGTGCAGTTGTCATCATGGATAATCTCTCTGCTCACGCTCTTAACCGAATTACTCCTCTTATTGAAGCCGTTGGTGCTAGCGTCATTAATCTATCACCTTATTCACCAGAGTTTAATCCGATTGAGCACTGGTGGTCACAGCTTAAAGCTTTTATCAAAACATTTTCCCCCAATACTACTAAAATGGTGGATGTTTTGATTTCAGTTGCTTTAAAACTCATTAATCCTCTGCATCTGCGAAATTGGTTTGCTAACTGTGGCTACTGTACTTCATAATTGCGGAAAGTGCTGTAAAGCTTTTCTTCGACAATTTTCACCTACCACATCCAAGATGGTTGATACTTTAATTGCAACTGCGATGGATTTAATTAATTCTGCCCATCTACGTAACTGGTTTGCACACTGCTGCTATTGTCCCTCTTAAACCTGCAAACTGCTGTATCTATAACCTAATTCTATAATCTTCTGGCGGGAAGGGAGTATCATTAAAGTAATTATCATCATTGTTAACAGCAGCATAATTCTGTTGGCAGAAAATCGCTACACCTGAGCCAGTAGACCTCTTGCGTGAATGGTAAATGAGGAAGTTCAAACTATTAGAAACTCATTCCAAAAAGTGATTCATGCAAGAGGTCTAGTATGGAGGAAAGGGTACATGGCAATTTTTCCACCCTGATTTAACTTTAGAATTACAGTAATAACACATGGTTTTAAGCGAGCAATTTGGAGATCGAACACCCAATGATAAGCCACAGCAGATAGATGATTGCTTACATCACTTATTTGAAGCCCAAGTTGACAAATCTCCCTCAGCCCCAGCGATTCTCCATTCGCGCAGCGTTCCGCAGGAAAGGAGAGGCTCCGCCAACGATGCAGGGGGCACAATTCTCACCTATGGAGAAGTGGAAGCCAGATCGAATCAACTCGCTCACTATCTGCGCCGTCATGGTGTCGTCAGCGGCGCACGGGTGGGATTATTGCTACCTCGATCGCCAGAGCTGTATATCGCAATTTTAGCTATTCTCAAGGCTGGAGCCGCATATATTCCCCTCGATCCTGAATATCCCGCCGATCGCATTGACTATATTTTGGCTGATTGTGGCGTTCGAGTCATCCTGACTACAGGGAATTTGGCTCAGGAAAAAGCGATTTCGGTAGCTGATGTGATTTGTGTCGATTTACAAGCTGGGGAGATAGCTCTAGAATCTACCATCAGAGTAGATCGTACTATTGTCGGTGTTACAGATAGAGATTTAAGCTACGTCATTTATACATCGGGTTCGACGGGAAGACCAAAAGGTGTGGAAATCGAACATCGCAGCAGTGTCAATTATATTCGGGTTGTTAATGAATCTGTCTATCACATCCAGCCTAGCGATCGAGTCTATCAGGGATTCTCGATCGCCTTTGATGCGTCGGTAGAAGAGGTGTGGTGTACCTTTGCCGCAGGTGCGACGCTGGTAGTAGGTTCGATCGACCAAACTCGATCTGGGGCGGATTTAGCCCTGTTTCTGACCCAACAGCAAGTAACCGTCTTATCTTGCGTTCCTACCCTACTGGCGATGATGGAGGTAGAAGTACCGACGATTCGGTTATTAATTTTGGGCGGCGAACAATGTCCCCAAGAATTAGTTTCTCGCTGGTGTAATCCTCACCGACGAGTATTAAATACCTATGGCCCGACGGAAGCAACGGTAGTCAGTACCTATCAAGAATGCCAACCCGATCGAGCCATTACGATCGGTAAGCCTCTACCAACTTACTATGTGTATATTTTAGACGAAAATCTCCAATTATGTCCGCCTGGAGTTGAAGGAGAAATCCATATTGGCGGCATCTGTTTGGCGCGTGGTTATCTCGGTCGTCCCGATTTAACTGCTGAAAAATTTATCAATTTAGGTGAAAATAAATCACCAGAAATTATTCCCAGTCGCTTATACAAAACTGGAGATTTAGGTAGTTGGACGAAAGATGGAGAGATCTTATTTTTGGGTCGAATTGACGGACAGGTAAAATTGCGCGGTTTTCGGATCGAACTATCGGAAATCGAATCGGTCATCATGCAATGTGCAGGAGTAAGTGGAGCGGTAGTAGCAGTTAAAAAAGTCGCAAACATCGAGCGATTAATCGGTTATGTCGTTTCTAAACAAAATCCAGCAGAACTAGAGCTAGGCAATATTTTTGATGTCTTGCGATCGCGTCTTCCCGCCTACATGGTGCCGACTAGTTTAGAGGTATTAACGTCCCTGCCAACTTTACCCAGTGGTAAGGTCGATCGTAAATCTTTACCCGAACCCCAAAATATCGGGGTTAATTTCCAAAGTAATCAGAATGGACGCAAGCCGACTAATGAAATCGAAACTAAAATTGCGATCGTCTGGGCGGAAATATTAGGAATTAGCGATCCGTCGATCGATGCTGATTTCTTTCAGGAATTGGGCGGACATTCCCTCCTCGCTGCAATGGCAGTTTCCAAACTGCGGGCGCAACAACAGTTTCAAGATTTAGCTGTATTAGATCTTTATCAACATCCAACTATCTGCTTACTCGCGAATGAGTTAAGTACTCGTTGGCAGCATTTAGCGACAATCGATCGGGGAATAATACTTGAAGATCGGCTACGTCCGACATCCAAACCACGATCGATTAGCAATCTTTGGGCAACGATCGGTATTTACTTTTTATACTTTATCCACAGTTTACCGATCGTATTGCCTTATTTTATTTTTGATACATTACGAGATGATGGCTGGAATAAGTATATTGCATTAGGAATGTCGGGAATTGGATTATTATCTATTTATCCGCTGTTACTCGTAGTTAGTATCGCGCTAAAATGGTTAGTTATTGGTAAATACAAAGCTGGAAGTTATCCCTTATGGGGCAATTATTACTGGCGGTTTTGGTTCGTGCGTCAAGTACATGGAATAGTCTCCCTCGATCCGCTGGCTGGCTCTCCCTTATTAAATACTTATTACCGCTTGTTAGGGGCGAAAATTGGTCGTGATGTCTATCTCGGTGGGATTGAAATAATTGCGGCAGATTTAGTAAAGATCGACTCGAATACTAGTATCAACGATGGAGCTAGTTTAGTTGGCTATGAAGTCATTAATGGGCGATTAGAAATTGGTAGCGTTCAAATTGGACGCGATTGTTTTGTAGGTACAAATACAATGTTGGGGTTAAATACCCAATTGGAAGAGCGGACACGAATCGGCGATTTATCCTATTTAGAAAACAATCTTACCATTCCGACTGGATCAGAATGGATTGGTTCTCCGGCACGGTTAGATCCTAATGGCAAGCGAGCTAATCTGAAATTAGATCCGATTCCTCGGTGTAGTAATTTATTAAAGTTGGGCTATTTAATCGGCGCGATCTCGCTCTGGATTGTACCGTTTATCTCGGCAATTCCAGCATTCTTGTTATGGCAAGAATTACTCAAGGAACGCGAAATATATGAACTATTAATTCCGGCGGCGATCTTAGGTAGCTTTTCATTTATCGGCGTATTTTGTCTCCAAGTTTTCCTCTATAAATGGATTTTATTAGGTAAAGTTAAACCTGGCAATTATCCGATCTATAGTAGTTTCGGGCTGCGGAAATGGTGGATCGATCGATTGATGGCGATGAGTTTAGATATGATGCCTACCCTGTACTCTACCCTCTATCTAATTCCCTGGCTGCGAATGCTGGGCGCGAGGATCGGGGCGCGGACTGAAATCTCTACCGCCACTAACATTACTCCAGATCTACTCTCAATCGGGGCGGAAAGTTTTATCGCCGATACGGTATCTTTAGGGGCGGTAAAAGTCGATCGCGGTTGGATGGAATTAGCCCCGACGATAGTTGGCTCTCAAACCTTTGTTGGTAATGGTGCGCTAGTTCCAGCGAGTAGCGAGATTGCCAATAATTCCCTAATTGGGTGTTTTTCGATTCCTCCTGTCAGCGACAATCCGATGCAACCAGATACCGCATGGCTGGGTTCTCCGGCGATCTATATCCCCCATCGAGAAGTTATCGATAGTTACTCCGCAGCGCAAACCTATCACCCCCCAAGTTATCTGTATGCGATCCGACTGGCGATCGAGTTTTTGCGCGTTACCATCCCTGGTAGCATTCACTTTCTCGTCCTCTTTGCCCTCGAAGTTGGCTTGATGAATCTAGCAGATTTTGACTTTGTGGATTGGCAATGGATTTTCCTATTCTTTCCCTGCTGTTATTTCCTGTTTAATACCTGCTCTGTTTTGCTAATTATCTTGCTCAAATGGCTGATAGTCGGTCGCTATCGATCTGGTACCCTTCCCTTGTGGAACAACTTTATCTGGCGCACAGAGTTGATTACAGGGCTGTATGAAGCTATTATCGTCCCTGAGTTGTTGTTCTTTCTCCTCGGTACAACCTTCGCGCCGATGCTACTGCGTTTGCTAGGGATGAAAATCGGCCGAAATGTCTATATCGAAACCACCGATTTTACCGAATTTGACCTAATTACGATCGAGGATAATGTGATTCTCGATCGCGATTCCACCTTGCAAACTCACCTATTTGAAGATCGGGTGATGAAATTGGGCACACTCCATCTCTATCCTCGCGCTCAATTAGGCAGTTGGGCATTAGCACTATATGACACGGTACTAGAACCGGATGTACTGATTCAACCAATGTCACTGGTGATGAAAGGTGAGAAAGTGCCTCAGTCTACCACTTGGCAGGGTATCCCAGTCTCGCGTACTTACGATTAAATATTGTTCTTATCAATGGCTAGATCTAGTTTTAATAACATGACGCAGTAAGTATACTCTCTTCCCGCCAGAAGATTATAGAATTAGGTTATAGATATGTTGAATCGTATTTGAAATTTGAATTGGAGTCTGCAATTGTTGAGTTTCAATAAATGTTTTAAGTCGCATTTCAACCTGTTCGATACTAGTGCCACTCGGCAAATGATGTAGTAATCTCAATCTAAGCAAATGAATTAGATATTCTGCTAAATTAAAATCAGGAGAATATGGTGGTGTATAGACAAATTCAACTGTGATCTGATCCTCAATTCCTGAGGTGAATAATTCAGCAATTAGATAACGCCGCAGCTTGTCTTTGTGTGTGGAATTGTTGTCTAGTATGATGGTCAGATGCTTGACCTTCTCCCGAATACAGTCTTTGCATAGCTCTCCAAAGTACAATGCTACGTCTTCAGTTTTGGCAGTTGGTACTAACCGGAGAAATTCTTCCCCACTAACCGCATCTACTGCTAATAATCCATTTAACTTTTCTCTCTTTTTGCTTTCATCTGATGGCACTTGAGGTCGAGTATTCTTTTCTGCCCATCCATAGTATGTACTTGGTCTGTTATATACTGCGAATTCATCGAAGAATAGAATTTTCTCTCCACGCTTTCTCTGACGCATTTTTTTTTAGGAGTTTTATAAACTTCTTTTGCTTTACGGGGTCAGCATTGTCATAGCGGCGCGGTTCAACCGCAACGCAATCTCGGTGCGCTTTTTGATGCGATAAGTTTAATTTGTCTAATATTTCATAGAGTCTCGACGTTTTTAGATCTACTCCCCATTTTTGCTTGATTACGAATGCTATAGTCCTTCCTGTCCAGATTTCTCGATCTATTCCATACTTCGTTGGTCTATCGTTCAGCACCATTCCTTTGATTTCCTGCTGCTGTTCTAGATTCAGCCGCTCTTTCACTTGATGCTTTATTGGCTCCACTAGTCCCTCTAATCCATTTTCTAGATATTTAACCATCCATCTGGCAATGGTTAAATCTGTGCATCCTAAGATCTGAGCTACTTCCGCCCGACTTTTTCCTTCGCTTAGGTATCTTATTGCCGATAGTCTCTGTCGGATATATATAGCAATCCTAAATGAGAAACTAAAATTTTAGTTCAAATTAACTAGTAACGAAATCGCTGTGTTGGTTGTATGCCAACAAATCAAGCATAGAGCAAATATACTATAAAGCTTGGAAATCAAATAGGATTGCTATAGTTGCTGATTCTTGTAATATAATCGCTGCCATTGCTTTTTATCTAGGCTTACTAATCGCAATCTCTGGCTTAGATTCATTCATCTTATCCTCCTTTCTTTAATAATTATATCTTTTTCTATACTCTTCGAGCGGGAAGGGAGTATGGCTGTTCATCTGGTTGTTTTTCAAGGTGTTCGCCAAGTTGTTAATTTGACCGATGAGCGACAGCAGATCTTACGATTTTTCAGCGATGCTTGTCGCCGCTACTATCTCCTTCCCATGCCACATTCCTAATTATTTCGATCGCTCTTTAAACAGCGGAATGTGGGTTTTATTGTACCTCATAGCTAGCGGAAGTGCTGTATTTTCACTGTGAACTACGACCACAATCAATGGTCGTTTTAGTAATGGTGAAAACTGGTTTTGTTTAGAGTTAAGAGGCCCTTTTGTCCCGGAAATCGAGTCCTAATTGGTTGGGTTTAGTATCCATTTTCAACACTTTAGAATCAGAATCCACAAGTCCTATATCTTTACTATTTATAGGACTTGTGGATTGTAGATCCATCCGCATCATAGCCGCATCATAGAGCCATCCGCGCACCTCCAACTCTTTGCACTCGTCGATCAGGGAATCGAGTTTAGAGGCGATCGAATCAGCTACTTCCATCCGCCCAGATAAGATTCGCTCGGCGATAATCAACCGTTGCTCACTTAAATGGAGATCATTCATCTGCTTCCGTCGAGATCGAACCTGTTTCGGTGTCACTGGCTCCGCATCGGAGAATAAATTCGCCTTGCCGCCCATAACCTGCGCTTTGAGCTTCTCAACTTTCGCAATCTGCTCATCAACTTCAAGTTGATGAGCAGATTGCAGCTCTTCGACAACAACGACTTTCTCTAGGATAGCCGCCAAGGTTTGTACCCGATAAACCCGCGATTCCGACCCCTGTGGGCGATAAAACGCTACGGGGATACTCAATTTCGCCATCAGTCGGCAATAAAAGGTCATTACCTCTTGTCCAGGTTTGAAATCTAGCCCAAAGCACCGCTTAAATGGCTTCGCCAGAGCAACACACTTAGCTTTGAGGTCGATCATCTCTGGGGATAGTTTCGAGTACTCTCCATCCATCAACTTCATAATCCCCACCTCTTTGAGCAACTCAATGCGCTTCGCCTCGCGGCTAAGGTGATGTGGGGCTACAATATTGCCGATCAGAATCCTGGTATTCCGATCGCGCTGGATCGATCTGACCAAATCCTCAAAGGATAATTTGGCGTGGAGATCCGCCCCACTTCCCAACTTTCCGTACTTGCGGGTCGAGTGATAAGCTGTTGTGGACTCATCAAAATCCACACCAGGAAACCGATGCACCAAGCGGATTTTAGCCGCCTTCGCCCGTTCGTCTGGCGTGGGAGCCTCTAACCGATCGATCCGCGCTGCTTCGCTAAGATCATCAAGGTGCAGGCGTGGAATTAACCGCAGCTCGATCGCCGCCACCCGATCGCCCCATTGTCGATCGATCTCACCCCCAATCCGTTTGAGGGACTCGCGGATCGTTTTAAGATTCAGATGTCGCTGAGGATCTGTTAGTTGGATCTGCTTCAGCGAAATGGGTTCGAGCGTGACATGATGCCCATCTTCAATCAACCGCTGTTGGAGCGAATACCGAGCGATCGATTTCTCCAACCCATTTCGCACCGTATGGTGAATGTAAATTTCGTCGAGGATTTTTTGCAGCGGCAGATCTGCCCGAACTGCATCGCTCATGCCACAGTCCTGAATATTTTCGGCGATTTCTTCTGCCCGTAATTGTGCTAAAACTTTTTTGCTGGCAAAAATCTCATCGCCAACTGATTTAATCATCTCAGGACAAGCGATCGAGAGAGGAACATTGGGACGATACCGCGCCACCATCTGGATATGATCTGATGTTGGTAACACTCCGAAAAAGGCACAGACCGCATCAAAATGATACTCATGCCGCACATCATCAAATACCGCAAAACCTGTTAAATCCCACCCAGCTTTACATACAGGCGAATAAATCAAGTAATCAACTTGTCGTTGCGCTAAAAAGTGATTCGGGGTTCTCGTTAGGGTTTTTACATCTTGGAGATAACTGGTGTGGGCATCATTGCGAATTCCTTTTAAGTGCGGAAACCGCTCTTGCAAAAATTTCTCGGCCTTAGCCGCGAACACTTGGCTATCCGTGGGAATGGCGACTCGTTCGCCACGCTCTAATCGCTCAACAACTTTGGCCATCAATGCTGCGAATATCGCCCCAGGCTCACCTGTGAACATGGTAACTTCGCGCTTACCTGTTTCTTTGTGGTGGCGATAGACCAGCGAAGGTTTGCCACTCATCCCCTCGAAAGTCACCAGATCTTGCTCAGATAGTTTAGCTTCAGCGAGGATTGTCGATTGGGCATTCGTGAGTAAAGCGGCAAAATTCTCGTTAATTTCCGAGAATCGATCGCCAAGAGTAGCCCCAGAACTCAGATGCTCCAGTACTTTTGCAGCTTCGTCACAGATGACCAAATAATTAGTCTCATCCTTGAGTAAAAGTCTCGCCCATTCGATCGAATCGGGACAGATTACCAATCCCCCAGCTTTTCGGGCGATCGCCAAGACATCGCCCTGATCCATTAATAATCCATCAGCACCGATCGAATTCCGGTGTGGAATGCCAAAGTTTTGAGCAGCTTGTTCGCCCAACTTATTCGTAGGCGTAAACACGATGGAGATCATCCCCATCATTTTGGCATGATTAATCAGTCGCTTAATTTGGTGAGTTTTGCCCGATCCAGTATCGGCAATGATTACCGTTGAGTGCCCAGGCTTGATTTTAATACCATCAGGTAAATAATCGCCCACAGTATCACGCTCGATCGCCCGTTTTGGATCGAGTCGATACGCTCTCGACGTGTTGGAGTAAATTTCCCGATGCCGCGAATACCTAATAGTGTCAGCAATCCAAGTGGCGATCTCTTCCCCGCGCGATCGAACTGTTGCCAAGGCATCATCAATCCCTTTGCCGAGATTCAAATCCCAACAAGTAGGACGAGATTTAGCATTAGCTCCATTCTCAATCACCGCAGCGGTTAATTTCCAAGCTTGCGATCTCCCATTGAGAAACGCCTTGATTTTTTCGTCCATGTCGTCCATGTCGTACCAGATGTCGATCGAGCGACCGCCAGACGCTAACTGCGCCAACTCCGGTAGTAATAAACGTGGCTGAGAACCACCCACAGACCAGTTTGCCACACCCAAAACTGCAACACAGGGATATCCATTCCCAGTCAGGCTAATCGCTTTTTTACCGCCTTCCGTCACACCCACACGAATCAGATGTGGGAAAGCTAAAACTGTTGCCCAATAGTTGTCTGGATTTAGATAGGGCAGATCCAAATCAAAATTTTCGATCAAGCGATCGCAAGCAAGCTGATCCACATTGGGGTAGAATACTTTATTACCTTCCTCACCTTCGCTCTTGCGGCGGGACTCGTATTTGCGATATTTGCCTTTTTCACTATCCCATTGTGGGATACGCGGTTTGCAATTAAAAAAGCCACTGCGATCGGAGATAAAAGCGTAAATCTCGCCACCATAATCATGTTGGCGGTTCCAATTGTCATCGAACCCTTCGTAGAACCGCTTAACTGGGATGTTTAACGCCTCGAATACTGCCCGTTCAGCTACTTCTGTGGCAACTCCTTCATATTGATCATCAACAATACGCTGGACATTAAGATCGAACATCGCAGGGCGAATATCACTGCCCTCAATACATTCGCTCCGAAAATCTGCCCACTCCAACACTGGCACTTGATCCAACACCAGACGGCACTGTGCCACAGACAAACCTTTTCGATCTGCCCACACCCAAAATCCTGTATCTAATGCCGCAAAATTTGCCGTGGGGTAGCCGCTACGCGCTTGATACGCTACCCCAAAATTATAACGATCTGCAACTAGCAAACCTTTCGCCCACGAAACATCGGACTTACACGCGACAGCCGCGATGCCATTAGAGAATGAGATAGGGAGTTTGGCAACTCGATCGGTTTTCTGCTGAAGCTTTTTGCCTGATTGCCAAAAGCGAAAGATTTTTTGTTCGGTGGAATGGTCGTTAGAAATAGTCATTTTTGCTTCGCTCGCTGAAGCTATCACCTGGTGCCTCCACCCTTGTAATTTCCAAAATTACGGAAGGGGGTTGTTATTATACCTCGTCGAGGTGGTATAATAACGTTATGTAGGCGTTATTATGACCATCTTTTTGATGAGGTTTGCTGAGGAAACCTGGGTCTAGCTGCTTATTTAATAGGTGGTTAGGCAGTACAAAGCTCAGAGGATCTTCGCTCACATTCGTGAGGGAAGGTTTTTCACTTTATACCAAGTGTATTTATTATGCACTATTAAAGGCGCAAAGTTACGATTTTTCTGTCAAAGTCAAGAAATTTATCAGATCTGATTGATTTACGATGTGGAGTACAGATTCCGTCTTCACTCTAAGAACTTTACAGTCACCAAAATTAACAAACACAGATTCATCGTTATTAGGATCGACCCTAGTCTTGCTGGTAAGCACGATTGCCTTCACTGTTATTTTGTTTCGCTCAGTGTTTGAAGAACCCACAAGCATATTTTTTTGTTTTTTGAGTAGTAACGTCGCTGCATTTAACCTTTGACTTAGTTTGAGTAAGTCAGCCCACTTATTATTTTTTTTCCCTCCCTTCTTGCGAGTAGAGACATAAAACTCTTGACGATCTCCTCTCCACTTTACAAGTGAATCTCCTTTCGACCTAAGCATAAAAGCAAATGTTCTTCGATCTGGCATTCTAACAAGTAGATCGATTAATCCTTCATCAGTTTTAACACAAGGTGTAATGGTGATACCTTCTCCACTAAAAGCAGTTAAAAGCATTTCAATAACTGAAACCAATCTATCCACAGTGATAGAGGCTTCCAGTGCGAAATAGGTACTAGCTGATGCAACCAGTGCAGCCGGAGATGAGACTAGCATTCCCGCAGCGGCTAGCCCCCCACTAATCATTAAAATATCATTTAACTTAGTTTGCTTTTCTTTTAAATCTTTTAGTGCATTCTCATTCTGTAAGTACTCTTTCTCGCCTGTTTGACGCAAAGATGCGATCCACTTAATAAAATCTGTATCGCTCATAAGATACTCGATTGAATAAAATATTATCGTAAAAAGTGTATATTTGTAGTGAAAATAATAAGTGATTTTAGCATTATTATTGAATACGAACTAGATAATATCCCTCTTCTGTCACTCTAGTCAGAGCAAAATGGATGAACGCTCAATAAACTCAAAGAATCAAAGGCATGAGTACAGAGATCGACAAAGGCAATCAACGTATTAAAACTCTGCTCCAAAAGTGGATTGCCAAAAATAGTTAGCCAGGGTTTAATTAAATTGAAGGCTAACAGCGGTAGCAATAATAACTGAAGATTATTAAGAGCTGATTTCCATCCTCGATGTTCATCCCAATTAGGATGTTTCGACAAATAACTTTTGAGTTCTGATTCGACAATATTTGGCTCAATCGATTCAGAGATAGTGGCAGGGAGAGACTGAAAGCTAACTAATAGAAATGCACAAGAGATAATTTCCCACCACCGCGCAATATCTGAATACTTAGTTAGTCTAAAGTCTGACCATCCTAGCTCAGATTTACACTGTGCTAGGCGGGTGACCCGCCCAGCTCTAAATCCATACTCTACCCAAGTTCTCTCTCCATAAATATTTCCAACTTCTGAAGATTTAATACTGGGAATATTTGTCATAACATAGGATGTACTATTCGGCGGTAACGTTTTAGTATCTGTAGTTAAATCCCAATAAGTATAGCGTCCTCGTTGACCAAATATTACTTCACGAACATATCTAGTTTCTGGTGGATGAGCCGCAAACGTTCGGGTGAATTTACGCCATTTTGTCTGTCTAACCTTTGCCGTATCTGGCATCCACACTCCATGATTGCTTCTAATCGACACCATAAATTGTAAATTTAATTTCTCCAATACTCTTAGTACAGCAGTTGGACTTTCTCCATATAAGCTGTCTGCTAGGACATAGCGAATATTAAATCCGAGTTCTACCAACTCCGTTACTAGTTTAGCTGCTATTTGCGGCTTACTCT
>ENA-OFCD01001139-OFCD01001139.1-metagenomes-genome-assembly--contig:-NODE-1139-length-14509-cov-5.985679_pt1 | contig 14509 bp, 15 predicted proteins | sample MGYA00153392_OFCD01 | MGnify analysis MGYA00153392 | reverse complement strand
CTATCACCAAGAATCCACACCTGAAAAAGTCTAGCTACTAGCCGTGCTTAGTATAAATAGTAGAAGCCGAGCAGAAAGCAGAGTATCCTAAGCCATTTAGCTTAATAACGCTCGACCATACCGCCGTGTGGAATTTAAATTTCAGAAGTCGTAATGAGGGTGCGTCAGTGACAACTTCAGCCTTAACGAGGTGACGGTTATCCGGTCTACCTTCAGATCTCAAAGGTTAGTACGATGTCAATAGGTTGTTACAAAAATTGATATAAATATTTGAATTAGTAATTAACCGATCGATTGCTCACGGAATTCAAACTGCAAGTAGCCAGGGGCTAAGTTGTGATTTGTAGTGCGCTGGTCAAAATTCCAACTGTTCCTACTATTAACCAACTAAAAACATGTACAACATTGACAGAAACAATCCATTTGGCGAGAATGTCCCTACGCTAGACATGGCTCTCCTGAGTAAATTAATCGGTCAACAGGCTCCTTGTCGCCCAATTTTAGAGAATAGTGCCATTCTTGGTTGTGGCTATGTGGGTAGCGCATTAGCCGACTATTGGCAAGAGCAGGGACACTTTGTCACGGGGACGACCACCAGCGCAGAACGAGTTGCCCCACTTGCGGAAATTGTCTCAAAAACAGTCTTGATGAAAGGTAATGACCTCGCGGCTGTACATTCACTGCTCGAAGGTCAAGATACCTTGGTAGTAAGCGTTGCTCCCACGGGTTTCCAGGAAGTAGATGAATCAACTTATGAAACCACTTACCTGACTACTGCGAAGAATTTAGTCACAGCTTTGAGCCAAGCTGCTAACGTCAAACAAGTTATTTATTTGAGTAGTTGCTCTGTCTATGGCGATCGTCAGGGAGAATGGGTAGATGAGACTTCCCAGATTCATCCCTCGGAACACAAAAGTCAGGTAATTTATGATGCCGAAAAAATTATCTTACAGGCAGCTAATGAACACCAAAAAGTTTGCGTGTTGAGATTGGGCGGAATTTATGGCCCAGAGCGAGAGTTAGTAAGTATGTTTGGCGGTTTAGCTGGGATGACGATGCCAGGAAAAGGGGATCGCTTTATTAACTGGATTCACCGCGATGATATCATCGGCGCGATCGAATTTGCTCGGTTAAACGAGTTGAATGGAATTTATAATCTAGTCGATGACAGCCAGCTTACAATCAAAGAACAGGTCAAACGTATCTGTTCCTACTATGACTTGCCACCAGTGCATTGGGATGCCTCCAAATTGAGTGTTCAGCGCAAGAGCATACAGGTCAGTAATCAGAAGATCAAAGCAGCAGGATACGAGCTAATTCACCCCCAACTCGTTGTATAAAGAACTATGAGTCGCTCCGCACAATCGAGCGGCTCTGAAGTTAATACCTAAAAATTCTCATGCAGCTTTGACTCAACCACGATCGACATCTAATTGTTAACTATGAATATTTCCACCGGACTTAGCTTTGAGCAAGAATTCAGTTTGAGAGTTTATCAAGAACAGGTCAATCGTCTGGATTTACCAACGACACAAGACCTTTTACTAGAGGTGCTGCGCCAATCGATGGTCAAAGAAAATTTACTTAATTCAATAATTAAGAATGGTATTTAGCCTACCTAATTTAAACGATCGACTGTCAACTTAATTCTCGTCCAATGTCCGAGGGTAATTTCATCACCAGATGCGATCGAAATATCGGACATCACGGCAATTTCTCGGCCATTCACCATTGTGCCATTGGACGAACCGATATCCCTAAGTACCAGGGAGCCGTCGGGATGGAGGGTGAGAATCGCGTGACGCGAGGAGATAGCATCATCCAAATCTAACGGAATCTCTGGGTGAATCGCACGAGCGATACTAGTCCGCCCGATCAGATTGGTAGGTTGGGTTAAGGAGATAGTAATTGGGGCTTGAGTGGGGGCTGTGGGGCTGTTGGGGGTGGCTAAACTCGGATCGATCGAGACAACAATCTGCCATTGTTTGACTGCCTCGATCGCGGGATTTGAGGTACTAGCAGGTTGGGGTGGTCGCTGGGTTGGGGCTGTATATAGACTATTGGCTGACGATCGAATCGGCGGTGGAAAAATGGATAATGGATCGCCACCTTTGGCACCAGTCAGGAAGTTAAAACCGCAAATCTCACAAAAGTTGCCACTATCTGCCTCATGGGGAGTACTACAATCGGGACAAGGTTGGACTGAGATGGCGGCGGTAGCCGTAGGCGTGGTTTTATTGGTGGGATTTGAGCCGAGTTCGGCAATCCTCACCCCGACGATCTTTGCCCCACATTCCGAGCAAAAATCTGATTCTGTTGAGTTGTGACCTTTGGGACAAATCATTTTAGGCTTTAGGCTTTAGGTGTTAGGTGTTAGGTGTTAGGCTTTAGATGTTAGATGTTAGGTGTTAGGCTCTAAGGATCGGGCTTAAAGTGTCTTCGTTCTCCAGCCTAAAGCCTAAAGCCTAAAGCCTTCCTAAAGCCTAAAGCCTACTTCGGGATTCTAGCCGTTTTGGTCGATCGAGTCTCTAGCATCATTTCATCTTCTTTAGCTACCGTGCGCTTGATACGGACGGTACCTGCTGCGGCATCTTCGACATCGACGACGGAGCGGAGGAGTTTGGCGGTGGCTTCGTTGCCCGATTCGTGAGCGAGTTTGACGGCTTTACCTAGTTTAACGGTGGCGACATCGATATTGCCTTGCGCTCTGGCTTCCAAACCTTCTTGGATCGATTGTGCTAGTTCGGCTTGTCCGGTATAGTGAGCGACACGTCGATCGATCTTCGCGGTTCTGGCTTCATCTTCTGTCCAAGTGGCGAGGATTTTGGCTTCGGTGATTTTGGTTTCTTGTCCGTTAGTTTGAGTTATCAAACTCGCTCTTCCTGCTAACATTTCATCGCCGATATTTCCGGCGTTAATTTGGATGCAGAAATGATAATCGCGAGATTCATTACTCCCCCAAGCACCTGTAGGATATTCGACAATTCTTTCACTGACAACTTTCGCACGACTGGTGACATCGACGATTTCGGGACTTACCTGTTTGCAAAATAACACCTTTGCACCCATTGGAGTCCATAATCTCAGGCTAACATCGCTGACAGTTTTTCCCATTGCTTTAGTGAGGATTTCTTGAAAGTCCTCGGCAATGCGATCGGGTGAGGGGATAATATCAGTTGTCCCTAATAATCTTGCCGCAATTTTCTGTAATTCTGACACCCGCCAATCCGTACCCACTCCACGACAGTCGCACTGGAATTTACCTTCAGATGCGTCTAAAACTGTGATTAAGTCTTGCTCGTCGCTGAGATCGTTTTGTCCGTCGGTGAGTAATAAAGCTTGACAAATTGCCTGGGGCATCTTGTTAAATTCACTCAAGGCGGTATGCAGCCAAGTGGACATCAATGTCCCCCCGTTAGCACTAATTTCTTTTACCTGGGAAATTGCCCGAAGTTTATTCTCAGGTACGGCATTTACTAACGGTACCAATAATTTTGCCCGACTCGATCCAGTGACGACAAAAAATGCGGCATCGGTAGGGAGCAGCTCGATGATTTTGACGATCGCATCTTTAGCTGCGAGTATTTTAGCCCCACCCATCGAGCCAGATATATCGCAAATAATCCCAAACAAGCGGAGATTTGTAGGTGTGGCAATCGTTACTCCCTCACCACTAGTGGTAATCGTCATGATGGCGTTTACTTCTGTAGCACCTTGGGGTAAGTAGGGATTTTGGAAGACTTCGGCGTTAAACATGGGTTAGGGATTAGGTGTTAGGTTTTAGGCTTTAGGTTTTAGGAATTAGGGATTAGTTGTAGGGTGTGTTAGCGCAAGCGTAACGCACCATAATTCGGGTTACGCTCAGACACTTACTCTCTTCTATAGCAATCCTAAATCAGATCCTTGGGTATTGCTCCTGGTGCGTTACGGCTGATGCCTAACACACCCTACATCAACATAGCCGATCGTTTAGGATGGCTATATCTCTACTTTTGCTAATTACTGAATACTTGGGCGCAAAGGCGACGAGTTATGCAATGATTTCCCGATCGCTAGTGATGAGGATAGCTACTGTAATATTATCCTGTCCGCCTTGCTGATTTGCATACTGAGTGAGGTAACGGGCGATCGATCTGCTGTCGTTGGGAGCTTGTTGGATCAGATCGTGGAGAAAATTGGGATCTGGGGCGTAGTTCCACAAGCCATCGGTACAGAGCAGGAGACAACCCGCGCTAGGGATGGGAAAAGTCGTGAGATTGGGTTTGCCATCGTCGGTGGTGTCTGCACCGAGCCAGCGGACAATCGCATGGGCGTAGGGGGATGCTTCGGCTTCGGCGGGGGTGAATCCTGATTCGATCGCATCGCGCATCCAGGAGTCATCTTGAGTCAGTTGGAGCGATTTTTCTGCACCGAGCCAGTAGGCGCGACTGTCACCCAACCAGCCGATGGTGGCAATATTATCGCGGACGATGGCGGTAACGATCGTGGTAGATGATGGATCGATGTCGGATGTCGGATCGATCGGGATTTTGGCAACAGCAATGAGTGCAGCGTCAACACCTTGGCAGATGGCGGTAGCTGGTTCGATCCCTTGTTGGATGGCAATCTCAATTGCTTCAATACAAGCAGTTACCGCCGCTTGAGAGGCGAGTTCGGGGTGTTGGGAGTTAGATACGCCATCACCAACGACGATAATATATGTGTCTGGTTCAATAAATTTGAGGGCGATCGCGTCTTCATTTTGATGGTGTCTACGACCGCGATCGCTGGCTCCAGCTAGATTGGGAGCGGGTTGCAGTTCGTTCAGCTCGTTTGACGCCACTTGACGAAATCCACATTCTATGCAGTATCTTTCAGCATCAATTTTGCTCGGTGGCGCACCGCATTTCTGACAACTATTATCGATCGCGTGGGGATTGGGCGCGAGCAGACTCACCCCGCATTCTTCACAAAAGCGATCGCTTGCTGTGACTACTCCCCCACATTGATAACAGTTCATAAATATTTAGGTGCGATGTAAAGCAGGTGCAGCCATTCCCTAAAAGTATTATGCCCCAAGGTAGGACAATTCGTAAATTGCCGCTACCTTGAGTGATGGTTATTCACCTTCACCTGATTTTAACGTGCGAGATTCCAGCCAGATTGGCACACCGATCGCGGCAATCGCGATAAATAGAGCCAAGATCGCAAACTTACTCACCCACTCTAGCAACTGTTCGAGCGAGACTACTTTACCGACGAAAAAAGCCAGCGTCGTCATCACCGATGCCCAAGTCAACGCTCCAGCCAAATTAACCCCAATAAATTTACCAAATGGCATCTCTACGACACCAGCCATCGGACTAGAAAAGATCCGAATCAAGGGGATAAATCGACCGAAGAAGACGGCTTTAACGGCATTTTCGCTAAATTTAGTCTTGATCTCTTCTAACTGGACTTCTTGGATGCGGAAGACTTTTGAACCAGCGAGGATCAGTTTCCAGCCGCCGTACTTACCGACAAAGTAACCGCCGATACCGCCAATAAAAGCTCCCATCGCGGCAGAGCCGAGGACGAGCCAAAAGTTTAGTTCGCCACTTCCCGCTAAAAAACCACCGACGATCGTGATGGTTTCACCAGGTAATGGAATCCCTAAATTTTCTAACAGAATGCCTACAAAGACAGCGAGATATCCGTATTGAGTTGCCAGTGACTGGATTGTCTCTAGTGATAGGAATTCCATCTATACCTGAAGGGATCTAACTTTACATTTCTATTTTAACTGAGTAATCGGGATTAGGAAATCTGAATTTCTGCGCGGTGGCATCACCTCGATCGGTGAATTTGAGGACACACTCCCTGCCTATTTACTGAATCTCAGGGGTTTAGAGCCTCCTGCCCAAAGGTGCGATTGTGATTAGAACGGAGTGCTGGGCGGTTCACCCGCAAGCCTTTCAATCTCCGTTTTAATCACTTCGCTCTCTTAATTCGCTAAACCCTCGGCAGAGCCGAGGAGCGCGAATCGCTGTCAACTGTCAACTGTCAACTGTCAACTGTTTAACATTCACCCTAATTTATTGCTGGTGTTAGCAAATGTGTTCTAAATGGGCATGATAGTGCAGAGGTAGTTTCCATCCTGCCGATCGTTTTTCCTCGATCGATCGACGCTCGATCTCAAATATATTGGCTAAATCGTCATGTCCCTAACGGGTTACTTATCGGAATACTCATTAGCCGAAATCTTTAACTTTGTCCAAGCAGACGATCGATCGGGTTTATTATCGATCGAGTCAGATCGGTGCTTGAGTCGCTCTATGGATAATGCCTACTACATCTCCTTCCAAACCGGACGAATTATGTCTGTAAGTCATGGACATGGACTGGAGGATCGCGGCTTACTCAAGATGATGCAACAACGCCAATGGCTATCCCCAGAGCAAGTTACGGGACTATCAATCAATGCACATAAGCTAGGACAACCACTGGGGACTTATCTCAAATCTTGTAATGCGATCGATAGTTCGCAACTGAGGTTACTGTTTGATGCTCAAGTGGTGGCTAGTGTGTGTCAACTGTTTGGTGAAATCCATCACGGACGGTTTACCTTCGATCCTCAAGCCCCGCTCACATATACCGAAATGACTGGGATCAGTCTTACCGCTCAAGAGGTATCTTTGCGAGGTTTGAGGATGCTCAAAGATTGGAGTGGATTAACTGCCAAATTACCCGCTCCAGAGTCTGCACTCCAAAGAGTATCCTCAACACCTCCAGATCTGCGGCTGGATACTCAAGAGTCAAAAGTCTGGAATCTAGCTCTAGGCGAGATATCAATCGCCAACATCGCCGGACAATTGGGGCTAGAGATCGATCGAGTGCAGCAGATCGGCTTTCGACTGTGTGCAGTTGGGCTAGCGCAGGAAATGTCGATCTCACCACCACCGCCAATTAAGCAATCGATCGATCCACTGATGTCAAGTTCGATTCATGCACCCGTATCTAATTCTTTCCTGAGCAAATTAATGGGTTTTCTGAAGCAAAAGATTTGATAACTACTAAATTTTTATATTACCCAATCCTCATCCAACCCTAAGGCTGGATGCAACAGCGATCGAATCAAACCTGCTGATATCAACAAGTTGAACAACGACTGCCGCGATCCTATTATTCCTCATATCTCCAGATAGATCTACATAGCCGACAAAATAGCTCAAACCGTGATGGAGCATGAGATCGCGAACCCCCCAGGATTTTGACCAGTACTATAGGTTCGCGCCAGAATTTAGAGAATCAGTGGCTTCTCAAAATCAGTATAACCATCAATCCCAAAACAAAATAGATGTTCTTCCCTGGGGGCAGGTAATCGATATACTCGGATGCTATCGAGCGTAGGATCGATCGTCTTTATCAATCGATCGCGCAGAGTCTCATACTGACTATCGCTCACCCGACACTCAAACACCGACAACTGCACACGTTGCCCGTAATCCTTACAGACAGTCGCCACCTTCCGCAATCGTCGCCGTCCTTCCTTGGTTTCTGTATTCACATCATAAGTGACTAAAATATCCATCGGTTTATTTCTGTATAAAAGGTTGATAACTGGGCACATCACCGCGTAAATGACGGGCTAATAACCGCGCTTGAACGTGAGGAATCAAACCAAACGGAGCCTTTGAATTTATGATTTGATGCTGAACTTCTTCCTGTTTGCGATTTTGATAAGCTTCGAGTAGAGTTCGCCGCGCATCATCCACTAGATGTACCGCCCCACCTGGACGCGTGACAAAATCTTTGGGTTGAATTTGTTTGCGATTAATCAGACTCAGGACTAATCTGTCAGCAAATGGAGCGCGAAATTCTTCCATCAAATCTAGAGCTAAAGCAGGTCTACCAGGACGAAGAGTGTGTAAGAAACCCATTTGGGGATCGAGTCCCACACCTTCACAAGCTGACACACAATCATTTTTTAGTAATGTATAAACGAAGGACAATAACGCGTTAATTGGATCGCGGGGTGGACGTTTATTGCGATCGAGTAGTGCGAACGTTTCGCGATTTGCCCGAATCATCCCTGTAAAGCTGCCAAAATAGGTTTTAGCCGCATAACCTTCGATGCCCCGCAAAGTATCTAAATCGGGGGCTAGTTCAGCCTTCTGGATTGATTCTGCATGACGTTTAGCAGTTTCAGTGAGCTGGGTTCGATCGGCTGTATCTTTAGCTTCTCGTGCGGCTCTCATCACCACAGTGCGGGTATTTTGGAGTTTACCAGCTACCATGTATCGCGCAATGGCTAGAGTAGCCGCAGCATCCCGCACCGCCTCATGTTGAGCCTGACGCAACAACACATTTCCCGTCGTCGAACCCGCCAATCGCCCCTTAAATCGACCAAATTCAGACAACCACACCAAACTCCGTCCATCTTCCCCACAGCGATGAATTAAGTAAGGACTCATCAACACATTTCCAAAGGTGACAATACTCCCCAAATGATGCAGCGGAATTTGTTTTTTGACCTCCTTTTCGATTTCAACCTTGAGCGTTTCATGGTCGAGACGCAAATATGCACCTTGTGTTTGAATATAGAGCGTATTCAGAAGTTGTTTCATGATTGTAAATTTAGTTGAGTATATTAAAGCTGAATAGACACAATTAATCTGTAGGGGCGGGTGCTTGGTGCAACGCACTGATGGGCAACTGGACGGGTCTCCCGACCAGTGGGGAACCCGCCCAGTGCTGAGGAAACCGTCTATCGACACGTCTCGCTTCGCTCGCCTACAGCGCGATTGCATCCGCTTTATGGGATCGATGTCGATTTCACTGAAAGTCTAATTCAAACCTGCCCTCCCCTCATACAACAAACAGATAACTTAGTCGATCGAGAAAGGGTTATTGCGAATGCTGGATTTACTAAAACTCGCGATCGATTCTGGCATACAGGCATCAATCAGCGAACAGTCATCGCAACGTTTATCAGCCACAGGTGGTGGTAGTTTCTGACTGATTAAAATCTCACGAGTAGCGATAATTATCTCTTCGGTTTGGGCGCGTAATTTAGCATCAATTTCCACTTGCCGCCGCCGTTTTGAGCCAGCATGATAAATCGCCCCTAATGGCACATCACAACCCAACATTTCTTCCAAACATAGAGCTTGAGCGCAAAGTTGAATATCATCGGCGAGTCGCGGTTTTTTGCTACCAGATTTGTATTCCACTGGATAGGGAATTTCATCACAACTAAACTCCACCACATCAGCAATACCCCGAATCCCCAATCGATGACACCAGAGCGGTAAAGCACGTTCTACTCGTACATCATCAAGTTGTTCATCGTCGGGAATATCGACCTTCTCATGAACTCTTTGCCCCCGCAGGGTGTAGATATTTTCATCCCAAACTTGTTCGATATGAATCAGCGCAAATTGACGCGGACAATAAGCATAGTGCTGAAGGGCACTAATCATCACATAATCTTCTGAGTCTGGCACAATAGGCACAAAAAATAGGTATCCTATTTAAAGAGTACCCATTTTATGAAGTATATCGATCGATATTCTGTTTTATAATCCAGTTAAAATCTGTTGAGCGGTTAAATTAAATTGACTAAATTGAGGCGATACTATTTTTTGTTCGGCTGTATAAACTTGTTCCTCATACAATCCTTCGACTAGTTCTAGAACTGTCACCTTATTTAAAATTGGATCGACAATCCAATACTCAGGAATCTGTCTGGCTGCATATTCCGATCTTTTGTAGCGATAATCTCTTTTTTCTTGCTTGGGACTGACTACTTCAACAACCAAAGTAGGTGGTGGCATATCTGAAAGAATTGTCGATCGATTAGTTTCGCTTAATTCCAGTTCTAAATCTTCGGATAGAACTGTTAAATCTGGTATTCGCGCAGTTGCTCTGCCACCCATTACTGAGATTGCAATTTGATTTCTCAATAATTTTGGTGGTATTCCTAATTTTAAAAAGTAAGCTAGTAAAGAGATTGAAACTTGCTGATTTTGATGGCTTTCTGGAGGCATGGGGATGAGTTCTCCATTTACAAGTTCACAAAGAGTATCGGTGCCATCATCGTGATTGAGGTATTCCTCAAGGGTCATTAACTTAGTCTGAGTTGCAACAACCATAGATTTTAACCTACCTATCTTTAGGGATGATCTAACTACTACCTATTTTAATCGATATTTATGTGTTTTAGTGATGCGTTGTTACGGAATGCAACGCATCACAATTTAACAAGTTACTTAACCAAGGAAGTTAACGTTACACCAGATGGTAAATTATCTTCTTGAATTGTCACAGTATAGTCTGTGAATTTGCGAGGGACATTTACAGATGAATTCAGTTCTGGCTTGATTCGATCGAATAATACATGCGCCGGAGCATTGCCGAGCTTACGATCATGAGAAAAGATATGTAAACCACGCAGAGCCATCAATCCCCGACTGGCAGATCGATCGAAATCCCACATCTTTTGTAAGGCTTGCCAGAACAGTTCTAAATCCTTCTCAGTGACCCCAGTTTGGGCTGCTAAGTGGGGAGAAAAGAAGCCATAACCCATATACAAACCGTAAGGAACTAAAGCCTTACGTCCCATTGTTGAAGTCTTCCCAGTATTGCCTTTACCATCATCACCAACGTTAACTTCTGCATCTTTAGGATCGGTAATTGCTAGACGAGTAATCGTAACATCCATCGGCATAATTGGATCGATCGATTTAGAAAAAGTTAGTTGTAATGGCCCACGAACTTGTCCGCAATTGATACCTGTAGACATAACTGCCCCAAACATCCGAATGTCAAAAAAGTTTTTACACATCCAATCTCGTGTTTTATTAACTTCTTCACGTTTCTGTTTAGTACCTGTGGACTTAATATCGAGAGCTTTATAAGCACGAGCATTCATGTCATTGAGCGCAATCCCTCGATCTTGAACGTAGATTTTGGTAGTTTCCTCTTCTCCATAAAAGATATCAATGAAATTCCGAATTTTACGTTTTAGACACACATCTGTAACTAACCCGTGCATAGTCTCTGGATCTGTACGCGGTAAGTTACCACCATCTGGATCTCCATTTGGATTTCCATTTTCTACATCAAATAGCATAACAAAATCGTGACGAAACTCTGGATTGAGATGATTAGACATGATTAAACAATTGATAATTGATAATTGATAATTGATAATTGACAGTTGAAAATACTGTAGGGTGTGTTATCGCGTAGCGTAACGCACCATCGGGCTTTATTCGGCAACAGTATCTTCAGCATGTGTAGACAGCCCAATTTTTCTAGCAGCCGCGCCATCTTTCGCTTGTTTGCGATTGTGTGCCCGTTGATGGTAATAACCGAGCGCAAAAATACTCTGCTGAACCATATTTAGAGTAGTAGGAAACTTCCCATCTTCTGGTGAAATATTACAGAGAATATCTTCTATTTGTTGTTGGAGAGCCTCATAAGTACCTCGCTTATCCTTGCGAATTCGGGCGAGGTGAGGTTGAGCATTTTCGACTAATTTACCCAAGACTTTACCTGGAGTTGCTGAAGCAGCCCCATAAAAACGATCGATTAATGTCGCATTAACATCTCTACCCAATGCTTGGATTTGAATTTGTTCGAGTTGGGCTAATAATCGACCACAATAATAGGCTGTTCGATCTAGTTGTTCTGTGAATTGAGGATCTTCATTTAAACAATTCATATTTGTCATTTGGTTGGGATATTGAGTCGTTAAGACTAATTTGATGAGCGTGGCACGATCTCGATCGACATTTCTTTCGGCTCGATTGCGGCGTGCCAATTGAGCGAGGAGTTCGTCAGGCAATCTTCCTCCTTTAATCGCTACTCGAATTAATCTGGTAGAAATCCTGGCGATATCTTCCTTCTTTGCATCTCGATACAAACATTTAGATAAACGATAAATACTGATATATCGATCGTTTTCTTCACCCCAAGTATCAACTAGTTCTTGAGCGTCAAACCAGTTAATTATATTTTGGATTGCTTTATCGAGAGCAATATCAATCCAATCTCTGACGACTACCCGTGCCCCACTAGCAGAGAGAGCAACAGCATAATATCGATTAGCTTGCAGATTAGCTAATCTTCTTTCACCTTTTAGAACATTAACTAAAACATCTCTAATCTTTTTAGGTTGGTCATTTTTCCAAATTGCCGATTTAGCTCTAGTCGGGTTTTGCGTCCAAAAGACAAAAGCCACATTATTATTGAGAATGAACTTGGAATCATCATTACTCAATAGATAATTAAGAGCCTTGGCAAATCCTTCGCCAGCCTCTCGACAAATGGGTGAAGTCAGGGAGTTCTTCAATCCGTAGGATGTAAACGGCAGTGCATTAGCAGAAACTAAAGCAGTACCAGAAGTTTGTCCATTTGGAACGCCCTTGATTACTACAGGTAAACGTTCCTCTACAGGACGTTCTTGATTTGTCACTAAACAAGTCATGATTGCTTGTTTGCTACTCTCTTCATCCTCACCGCTCGAATGTCTTGCCCAAAACAATTCAATAGAAGTTAATCCAGCTTGGCTATCAGCAGGGATGATAGTACTACCATCAGGATAATTAACACAAAATGTTACTACTTGGGCAGGTTCTATTTTTTTCTCAATTAACTTTTCATTATCGATTTCTGGATGCCAGTTATTTAGAAATTTAGCTATAGCCAGAACGCTAGTATCTTTGGTAGATTCAGCACAACGATCTATCAATTCCTTAAATTGGCGATGACGCTCGACTACTTTATCGACAGTTTTATCAAGTTCAGCATAGCCGAATACATAATCACATTTATCGGCTAAAAGTTTGGGTTTAATTCCAGAGGCTCTTTTACAGTCTGGAAGCATTCGCTTTTCACGATCCGCTAATTCGTCAAAGCCAATTAAATTACCTTCGAGATCGATATTAACTATCCACTTGAGCGGAACGTTATTATAACCTTCGATCGGGAGTTTAGCTTTGATGTCCTTACGCTGGGAGAGTTCATATAGCTTAGTTAGCAGCACGATCTACCTCTAATAAACTGCCATTACTAGGTACTTTCAATACCCCGTTATCTAACCTTGCTTCAAAGAATTTTGGTTTAGCATTTCCTTTTGTCACCTTCGCCCCATTAGCATCGTGACTGAGATAAGTCATCGAGCCATCAATAGCTTCAGTAATTTCTAAATCGAATAACATTAAACCCAAATCCGAACTATCCTCGATTGGTTGTTCCGAGCCATCTGATTCGCTAAAATAGGCACTAAACTCTCGCGTACCTAGATAGGGTTGATGGTGACATTGCCCTTTAGCTAGCCGCCGCCGAAACTGATCTCGGTATTTAGCTGGATGAGCATCTGCATGGGGTTTTAACTGGATATCGGCTTTGATAATGTAATCGACATCCCGCAGACACAAAGCGTGGCGTTGAGAGCGATCCTCATCGGCGTAGTAGCCACCTGCACCAGACTTTTCCCAGCCTTTGGCAGTACGTTCGTTTTGATGAGAGTTGACTTCATTCCGCAGTAGCGAAAAATAGCGAATTTCTGATAAAACTACTATTTCCCGCACCATCCAGTAAATTTCCGGTTTCCAGAAAATACTTTCTAATACCCCTCGTGCTGCGCTGGGCGTAATTACTGGATATGTCACCCGCTCGGCGGTGAATTCTGGGCGAGTGAATAAAGCCAAATCTCCCCGTACCCGCATGGTAAGTAGAGAGTCAGACATATTAATAATTGGTGTTAAGTGATGATGAAGTGATGGAATTTGGATAGGTTAGCTACATTAGTATTCCCTTTCAGTAATACAAAATCGCTCAACAAGGATAAAAGATCGTAGAGACTTGTCATAAACCCCTCAAAACTAGAGAATAATAGGAAGAAGCCAATAATCTGCTCCAAGGTTCAGATCGAATGCACTTAATCTCAATCCGCAATTTGCGGACTGCATCAGCGTTTACTTTAAGTATTTTTTAACTCACGCCGATTACGATAAGGAATCTTGGAAAAATGACGATTACTTTTGATAGAACAGTCTATGTGAATTTATTAGCAGATTTTGTCCCTGAAGTTATTACATCGGAAGCAGAGTACGATCGAGCCTTAGCAGTTGCCGAACGTCTAGTAGCCAATCGTAATCTCAGTAATGAAGAGTCAAAATTTTTATCATTAATTGTGACATTAATCGAAGACTATGAAGGCAAACATTATCCAATGGGTGATGTCAGTCCTCATGCGGCTTTGTTACATCTGATGGAATATAGCGGTACTAGTCAAACCGATCTGGTGGGAGCGATCGGATCTGCTGAGATTGTCACTGAAGTTGTTGATGGTAAACGCTCGCTCGATCCAATCCAAGCTAAGGCTCTTGGTGAACATTTTCAGGTTTCGGCTAGTTTATTTTTTTAAAAATGGACTATGGTAGGTTGGGTTGCGTGTAGCAAAACTTAACAAACATTCAAACACCTTAGAAATGTTGGGTTTCATTCTTCAACCCAACCTACTCGCTAAAAACATCGGCTT
>ENA-OFCD01001137-OFCD01001137.1-metagenomes-genome-assembly--contig:-NODE-1137-length-14549-cov-2.718021_pt1 | contig 14549 bp, 11 predicted proteins | sample MGYA00153392_OFCD01 | MGnify analysis MGYA00153392 | reverse complement strand
AAACAGCATCAACGTATGTCTATAGCCTTACACGTTATAAGAGAAAAAGGAAAATTTGGATTCATAGATTCTCAAGGAGAAATTATTATTGAACCGCAATACCGCGAGGTGGAAGATTTTCATAACAGTTTCGCACGCGTTCAACTTTTTGATCGCGTTGTGCTGATTGATGAACTCGGCAGACCGCTCTTGAAAAATATGTACAGTGCGCTGGGCAAAATGGAAGAAGGGTTAGTGAAAGCGCGATTGGTTAATTTTTGGGGATATATTGACGGACGTTGTAACACAATTATAGATTTTCAATTCGAAAACTGCGGCGATTTTAGTGGCGGATTAGCGTCAGTACAACGATTCGGTGCGTGGGGATTTATTAATCGCGCGGCGGAATTTGTCATTAAACCACAATTTCAAAGCGTCGGAACTTTCAATAACGGATTAGCTTTTGCGAAAATTGACGATTTATACGGTTACATTAATAATAAAGGTAAATGGATAATTGAACCTCAATTTGAAAATGCTTTTACTTTTCAAGGCGATGTAGCGGTTGTTTGCGACGAAAATAAATGGGGATTAGTACATAAATCCGGTAAAGTTATTTGTGCGCCGCAATTCGATTTTATCCCAAACATCAGCGAAGGTCATTTTTCTGAAGGTTTTGCCGTTGTGAAGCAAGGAGATAAATTCGGTTATATTAATGCAGAAGGTGTGGTTGCTATCAAACCTGTTTTCGATGCCGTCGGTGAATTTAGTGAAGGTCTATCGCTGTTTTGCTATCGCGAAAAATGGGGTTACATGACACGCAACGCAACGCTGCATATTGAGCCACGATTTGATATTGCGTTGCCGTTTAAGGAAGGTCTTGCTGCGGCTTATGTTGAAGGTGCGTGGCTCTATTTAGACTCTGACGGTGGTATCGCCCTCGAACCACAATTCTGGAATTTGGCAGAATCATTCCGAAATGGTTTAGCGCGTATAGAAAAAGATGGCGTTTGGGCGTATATAAATTCAGATGGCGATATTGTTTGGGTAGAAGCTGAATAAAAATTCAGAAGTAATTATAAGAATCTGCTTTACCTTTGCGCGATATTTTTTTAATTCGAGCGATGATTCGTGAAGCATTTCCACCGGATGGCAGTCAGTATGAAGGCGGATTAAGCGATGGATTCGTCTATGAAATCAGATTCACTGGAAAAAATAATGCTTCTACTTACCAATTACTCAAATCTTTTTTAAATGAAGAAGGTTTTGGCGACGTTGTTTTACCGAATAAAGTTGAAGACCTTTTGCTATTTAAGTTTCCGCCACCGTCAGCGCAACTGAGTATTTTCGACGAAGTTGGCTATTTTCACTACCCTATTAAAATTTTTTTCGACTCTAAAGAACGGATTACAAGAACATTCATACTGCGCATTTACAACGAAAAAACTGAAAATAGTTTGCTCCGCTTTTTTGGGAGAAAGTGAGTATTCTCAATACTTAAATCAATTTATTTTGCATTTCAGAAATTTGTTGTATTTTTATCAGAACATCGAACTTGAGTATGTTTAAAAAAGGTCTGAATACAACAATGCACTGGCTGTTGCACAAAAGAATGCAGCGTATCAGTTATTTTTTAGACCATGCCGAATTGGTACAATCGGGATTAATGCACCAATGTGTTCAATCGGCAAAACTAACGGAGTTTGGGCGACTGCATCATTTCGGAGACATAAAAAACTACGCCGATTTCACTAAAAATATTCCACTGCAAGATTATGAAACGCTTAAACCTTTCATCAATCGAATGATGTTGGGTGAATCCAATATTTTGGTGGGCGGCAAAGTGAAATGGTTTGCAAAATCCAGCGGAACAACGGACGATAAAAGTAAATTTATTCCCGTCACGATGCAGAATTTAAAAACGTGCCATCTAAAAGGCGGTTGGGATACAGCGGCGTTGATGTACGATGCGCGACCTCACGGGACAAATTTTGAAGGTAAAATGCTTTTGATTGGCGGCGCAAACGCACCGTTTTCTGAAAACCCACACGTTTTAGTCGGCGATGTATCGAGTATCATGATTGCTAATATGCCTTCCGTGGCTAATTTTATTTATGCGCCACAGAAAAACTTAGCTTTACTCAAAAATTTTGAAGAGAAAATTGAACGCATTGCGCAAGCACTAATTAAAGAAGATATGCGCACCATAGGCGGCGTTCCGTCGTGGACTGTTTTATTGTTGCGTCGCGTTTTAGAAATCAGCAGAAAGGAAAATATTTTAGACGTCTGGCCCAATTTGCAGAGTTATATTCATGGTGGCGTAAGTTTTGTACCTTATAAAAAAATATTTGAGGAACTTATTCCTGTCAAAAATTTTCAGTATTGGGAAATTTACAACGCTTCGGAAGGTTATTTTGCCACGCAGCACACACCCGTCGAACGCGACATGGCTTTGCTTTTACAAAACGGCGTCTTTTTTGAATTTTTACCGGAGAGTGAATGGCACAGCGCAAAACCCATTGCAATTAAATTAACCGACGTTGAAATTGGAAAAAAATACGCACCCGTCATTACAACCAACTCGGGTTTATGGCGATACATTCCTGGCGATACCGTTGAGTTTACTTCAGTTTCTCCCTATAAAATAATTATTGCGGGCAGAATAAACCAATTCGTTAATGCTTTTGGCGAAGAAGTGATGGTGGCTAACACCGATAAAGCACTTGCCGAAGCGTGCAATATGTTTGGTGCGCAAGTACGCGATTACACCGTTGCACCTATTTTTTTTGATGGCGCGCAACGCGGTGGACATGAATGGTTGATAGAATTTGAAAATCCGCCGAGTGATTTAGAGGCTTTTAATACACATCTCGATGCAACGCTCCAAAGTTTAAACTCCGACTATGAAGCCAAGCGTTTTAAAAATTTAGCGATGCAGCTACCGCGCGTTCGGCAATTGCCCAAAGGTACTTTTTATAAATGGCTGAAAGCCAAAGGCAAATTAGGCTCGCAAAATAAAGTGCCACGCCTCGCTAACCATCGGCAATACGTAGAAGAAATATTAACCTTCCTTTAGATTATTTTATAGAGTCAAAACTTTCAAAGAAAGGATCTTTTTTGCAATCTTATTTTCAACAATTTTTTAAGACGCTCAATCAATCCTATTTTACCAAAAGAACTCAAGCTTTCAATTAAACCAGTGAAACAATTTATCAAATCACTTTCAGTATAATTCAATATTTTTTATAGCATAGTTAAGAGAGTTTTAATAAATTCTTACCAATGAGAAAGCTAATCCAAATATTTGTATCGAAAATAACTTTAACATTTTTGGCTTTCATATATCTGCTGTCTGACTAATTCTACCTCTGCATTAATGGTTTCTAAACTTAATTCTTTGGTTTTAAAGGTTTTCAATAATTTTGATAATTTTGAATGAATCCCCTCTCTTTCTAACTCTTTTGAAAGTTTTAGTTTTTCCGCTAAAGGCATTTTTTTAACCAAAGCAATAACTTGGTCATAAGTAACATCTAATTGCAAAGAAGCTATCATAATTAATAATTGAGATTTAAAAATAGATTCCATTTTCTACACACGAAATTAAAGCAAAAAATTTAATTTTACAGCTTAAATTTATAAAAAACAATCCCTCTTTAAATATTTTTTCTAATTTTGGTTTCTCAAACTAAATACCAATGCCTTTTAACGCTGCGCCGCTCGATTTTAAAATTTTCGATACTCCCAACGTAACGAAAACGGAGACTATCCAAACGCCCGAAAGTATTTCTGTCCCCACGGTTTTCTCAAAAGAAACGGTTAAAGATATTCATCACGAAGGTTTTACTGCTGGTATTCCACCATTTTTGCGCGGACCTTACAGCGCCATGTATGTGTCGCAACCTTGGACGATTCGACAATATGCGGGATTTAGTACAGCGACAGAATCAAATGCGTTTTATAAAAAAAACTTGGCGGCGGGTCAAAAAGGTTTATCAGTAGCTTTTGACTTAGCGACGCATCGCGGTTACGATTCGGATCATGTGAAAGTGCGTGGCGATGTTGGTAAAGCAGGCGTTGCGATTGATACGGTTGAAGATATGGAAATTCTTTTTCGCGATATTCCGCTCGATCAAATTTCTGTTTCTATGACGATGAACGGCGCTGTTGTACCAATTTTAGCATTTTTTATTGTCGCTGCTGAAAAACAAAATGTTTCACCCGCACAATTGAGTGGCACAATTCAGAATGATATTTTGAAAGAATTTATGGTGCGCAACACCTACATTTATCCGCCAAAGGGTTCAATGCGCATCATCGGCGATATTTTTCAATACACGGCGCAAAATATGCCGAAGTTTAATTCGATTTCGATTTCGGGTTATCATATTCAAGAAGCAGGTGGCACTGCCGATTTAGAACTCGCTTACACGCTCGCCGACGGTTTGGAATACGTTCGTGCAGGCATTGCAGCAGGTTTAAAGATTGATGAGTTTGCACCACGACTTTCGTTTTTTTGGGGAATTGGCATGAATCATTTTATGGAAATTGCGAAAATGCGCGCAGCGCGATTGCTTTGGGCAAAACTGATTCAGCAATTTAATCCGACGGATGCAAAAAGTATGGCGTTGCGCACGCACTGCCAAACATCGGGTTGGAGTTTGCAAGCGCAAGATCCATTTAATAATATTGCGCGCACAACTATTGAAGCGATGTCAGCTATTGCGGGTGGTACGCAAAGTTTACACACCAACGCCTTAGATGAAGCGATTGCTCTACCGACCGATTTTTCTGCTAAAATCGCGCGCGATACTCAAATTTTTTTGCAACGCGAAACTGATTTAACACATGCTGTTGATCCATGGGGTGGTTCCTATTACGTCGAATATTTAACGCACCATTTAGCGGAGCGCGCATGGGAACTAATTCAAGAAGTTGAAAAGCGAGGCGGCATGACAAAAGCGATTGAAGAAGGTTTGCCAAAATTGCGCATTGAAGAAGCGGCTGCAAAAAAACAGGCGCGCATTGATACAGGTAGAGACCAAATTGTGGGAGTAAACGTTTTCAGAACGGAGGATGAATACGCTTTCGACATCAGAGATATAGACAATAATGCGGTGCGCGAAGAACAAATCGCACGATTGGTGCGCACAAAACAAAATCGCAATGCAGAGAAAGTAGCGACTGCTTTAGACAATCTAACACTGGCAGCAAGCGATTCCTCAAAAAATATTTTAGCTTGCGCCATTCAGTGTGCACGCGCAAACGCCACGCTCGGCGAAATGAGTGATGCTTTAGAAAAAGTTTTTGGTCGCTATGTTTCAAATTCTAAACTTGTATCTGCTGTGTACGCAAAAGAACACACTAATAATGAAGCACTTCAGAGTGCGCAAAAACTTTCTGACGCATTTTATGAAAAAGAAGGTCGTCGCCCAAGAATTATGGTAGCTAAACTCGGACAGGATGGTCACGATCGGGGTGCAAAAGTAATTGCAACGGGTTTTGCCGATATGGGTTTTGATGTTGATCTCGGTCCCTTGTTTCAAACACCTGATGAAGCGGCGCGGCAAGCTGTGGAAAATGACGTGCATATTCTCGGCATTTCCAGTTTGGCAGCAGGGCATAAAACGTTAGTCCCTGAAACTATTGAAGCACTCAAAAAATATGGTCGCGATGATATTATGGTCGTTGTCGGGGGCGTAATTCCACCCAACGATTACCCATTTCTTTTTGATGCTGGGGTCGCAGCTATTTTCGGACCAGGTACGGTTTTAACAAAAGCTGCGAGTGAAATTTTGCAACTGATGTTATGACGCTCTAATAATTTTAAAAAGGGTTTTCTTATAAAAAATTAGAAAATAATTTCTCTAAAATTAAAATGACTTTGTAAGACTTTGTTCCTTTATAAACTTTATGCGGAGAAAATACGAGGTTTATTTTAGCACAAAGTTCATAAAGGAACAAAGATTCACAAAGAATCAAACTTAATTTTGTTTTTATAGGAAAACCCATAAAAACATATTTTTGTGGTGTTAAAAATTTATTAGCTAACCGAACCAAGTAGTGACAATAAATTTTTAATTAAACCTATAGTGAGACAGCAGATTGTAACAAAGTCAATGTTTTATCGAAAGTATTTAATTCTGCTTCGATGCCATACGGTAAAGTTATTTGCTGGGACACGTGACCGAAAGATAAACCATAAATGATAGGTTGTTTCAAAGGTGCGTACAATTCTTTAAAACATTCCATCAGTGTGAGCGATTTTTCGGTTTCGTTAGCAGTGCAGCCTTCAAAAATTCCCATCGCAATCCCTTGGCATTCCGAGAAATTTAAACTTTGTAACACCTGCACCAACATTCTATCAATGCGGTACGGTCGCTCTTCAATATCTTCCAGAAAAAGTAATTTATTTTTTAAAGTTTTGATGCCATAAGGCGTTCCTGCGGCAGCTGAAACCAAACTTAAATTGCCGCCAATCAATTCACCTTTACAAATTCCATCGTTTATCACCTCCGGTTTGTACAATACAGATTCTTTTTTAAGTTGCTCTTCAGAAAGCGTAAATTTAATTGTAGGAGTGTCGCCCGTCAGAACTGCGCAAACATTGTCTTTTGTAAAATCGTTAAAATCGGAATTGCCGACCGGACCGTGAAACGTTACTAAATTACAATTTTGATGAATTGCTAAATGTAGAGCCGTAATATCACTGTAACCAATTAAAATTTTAGGATTATTTCTTATGAGCTTAAAATCTAAATTCGGCAACAAACGCGCGGCGCCATAACCTCCGCGAATACACCAAACGGCGGAAGTTTCTTTATCGCTGAAAGCATTATGTAAATCTTCGAGTCGGTTTTTTTCAGAACCTGCTAAATACCCATGCGCTTCGCTCACATATTTGCCGAGTTTAGTTCGGAAACCTAAACTTTCAATATTTTTTACGGCGCGCTGAATAATCGCGTCATTTACAGAACTCGAAGGCGTTATGAGCGTGACTAAATCGCCAGCTTTTAAGCGTTTGGGTTTTATTAATTTTGCTTGAAGCATTTCGGAAGGAATGGAAGTATTTTTAATTGTAGGTGATGAAGCAACGAGTGTTGAACCCAAAGCGGTTAAAAATTCTGTTCGTTTCATAATTTTTTTAAAAGATGCTGAACAAAAGTAAAAATATTGCGTGTATTTATTTAATTTAATTGGGAAATTCGACGCATTTACTTAATTTTGCGTTCTAAATTTTTATAAACAATAAATTTTAAAAAACGGGTTACGTATGCTCATTATCGAAGTTGATAAGAACGAAAACAATATTGACAAAGCGCTCAAAAAATACAAGCGTAAGTTTGAGAAATCAAGAACGTTGAAAGACTTGCGTGCAAGAAAAAATTTCACGAAGCCCAGCATCAAGCGTCGCGCAGAAGTTTTGAAGGCTGTTTACAAGCAGGATAAATACGGCAACGACGTCATTGCGTAAATCGCTTTATATAAATTGACATCAGTGAATTTTCCTACCGAAGGATTTTTGAATTACATTAAGTTTGAAAAAAAACTATCGGCTCACACAATCCTCGCATATTCTGGCGACGTTTCGGAATTTATTCATTTTTGCGAAAATACTTTAAGCCTCACAACTTATGAAGATGTGGGGCTAAAAAATGTTAGAGCTTGGCAAGCAACACTCACGAACGATAAAAAAGAGGTGCGCACCATCCGACGTAAACTATCTTCTATAAAAGCATATTTCAGATTTCTTCAGAAAGAAGAAAAGCTTGACATCAATCCCGTCGCAAAAATTAATCGCCCAAAACTGAAAGAGAGATTGCCCGTTGTTGTTCCGATTGATAAGCTGCAGTTTTTATTAAATGAGTACGATTTTGGAAATTCCTACACTGATATTTTAGAAAAAACGGTACTTGAACTTTTATATTCAACAGGTTTGCGTCGCAGTGAATTGGTAAATTTAAAAACCAATGATATTGATTTCGGTCAGAATTATTTGAAAGTAACAGGCAAACGCAATAAGCAACGCATTATACCTTTTGCAAAAACACTCGATACAACCCTTTCTGTATTTATCGCGCTGCGTCAAAAAACAATTTCTATTCCTTCTGATTTTCTTTTCATCACAGAAAAAAATTTACAAATTTCCGACGGTCAAGTTTACGCCATCACTAAAAAATATTTAGGAATGGTTACAACGCAGGCTAAACGCAGTCCGCACGTTTTGCGCCATTCTTTCGCAACACACCTTTCTGAAAACGGCGCCGACATAAATGCTATCAAAGATTTATTGGGTCACGCAAATTTAGCCGCTACGCAAGTTTATTTGCACAACACTGCCGATAGATTAAAAAAAGTGTATCAACAAGCGCATCCAAAATCGGGAGATGGTGAAACGTCGTAGGTTTTAAAAACCTGCGAGGTTTAATTGGTTATCATTATTTGCAATAAAACTGTTTCAAAACGCGGGCAGCCAATTTATTTTGTGGCGTGTAGTCTCTCTCCATCGCGCCTTCGTGTCCCATTTTATCTGGAAACCATTTCCACCAAAAAACACCTGCGAAATATTTTTTATCTTGAAATTCACTTAATAGCGCAGCATAAGCGTTCGATTGTGCGATTTCATTTATAGTACTTGTTTTTCTGGTTTTCTCGAGTTCCCAATTTTTACCACCGCAACCATCTACGCTTAAATAACCAGCTTCCGTGAACAGAACAGGTTTATTAATTTTTTTAGAAAAAGCTTCTAATTCCGTTGCAATGGGTTTCCATTTTTGCAAAAGATTTTCAACGGTGGGTGTTTTAGAAGTATCGAGCGGAAAATAAGCATCAATGCCAATGTAATCGAGTTGATCGTAAAAAGTAACTTCTTCGTAATCGTTCCAATTAGCGGCATAAACCAATTTGCCAGAATAGATTTTTTTGATTTCAGGAATAAATTTTTTCCAAAAAGCCGGTCTAAGCCTTACAGATTTTGTAATTTCCGTGCCTACACAAAACAAGGCAATTTTTTTATCGGCAGCTAATTGCGCAAATTGCAAAATGTAATTTGAATAATCTTTTTCCCACATTTGCCACAAACTATCGTTTGCAAAAGTTAAATCGCCAATCCAACCGCGACCGACAAAAACCTGTGGCTTAAGCATCACACTCATGTTGTGAGCGTGCGCCGAATCAATTGTTGTGCTCACACCTGCAATACTTTCCCCCCACCATTGAAAATTATTATTGAAGGAAACGTGCGGATCATCGCCACGCGTAAAAGCATACGGAATGACGGCAATAAAATTTGCGCAAACATTTTCGATATCTACAAAAGCTTTTGCGGAAAATGGTTTGGGTGTAGCCACAAAGCTTAATCCATTTATTTTTTGCGCGGCTTTTAAAGGCGTTGCTTCAATTTTATTTTTGGCAGCTAAATTATTTTTTGGTGCAGAGTTACAATTAATTTTTAAAATTATGAGACCCAATAGGCAATAAAAAAAATAAACGGAGTGAGTAATGTAGGACATTTTCTAAATTAAATTTTTGTAATAGATTAAACATCATAACCCAATGCCGATTATAAAATTAGGCTTTGAAAACTTTCCGTCTGTTAAACTTGTCGCCACATCCACCCTGAAAATTTTAAATAAACCAAAACCCAGCCTGCCGAGACCAAAAGAATATTCGGTATAGTTTTTTAAATCGGGCGTGTTAAGGTAACTTACTTTTATAATTTCGGTCGCGCCTAATTTTTTAAGCAGTGGTATTTTATCGAAAATAAATCCGTTAAACAAATGCTGATAATGCGCCTCGAAATAAGAACCCGTTGTACTATATTGGTAATACGGCAATAAAAAAAACGAGGACATATAATTGTTTGCTTTACCGAAAATAGTTTGGTTACCATTAAAATGTTGGTAATCGGCAAATGTTACATTTTTAGAATTTAAGAAAGTTCCGAAAGTGGCATTAATTTCGGAAACTCCGATGAGACCTAAATTTATAGCGCGTTGCTCTATGCTGAATTTAATTTTATCATAATCTGCCCAATCAGTTTGTATCGCAAATGTTTTTTGATACGTCAGTGAAATAGTCGGCGAATTGACATCGCTCTCAATTTGTTTATGATTCGGATAGCTCGCAAATTTCTGATTAAAATTATAAACCAATCTGAGTTCAGTTTTTAAAATATTTGCTTTGTTCAACGGCAACGCATTAATATTTTCTGGCGTGTTAGTGTATAATTCATCAGCTCCTACATTGCTTTTTTGATAATTTACATTCACGTTATTTCTTTGCGCAGCTTCTACATTTGCATCAATGTAAAAACCATTTAAAAGCTCTTGCTTGTAACCAAGTTTAACAAATTTTTTATCATATAGGCGCATATAACTTTTTCCATAAAAAGCCATTTCGGCTTCGTTCACGAGGTCTGTAATCGGTTTGCTTTCATTAAATTGCTCTAATTTTGTTCCACCCGAAAAAGAAAAAGTAGCGCGGTTAAATCCGTTGAGTCTGTAACTTGAAGAAATGCTGGCGCGCAAAGTTTTTTCAGAAAAACCGTAGTTCAAGTTGGGTTCGATATTAAAAACTTTATAACCGTCTTTGTCGAGTCGCTTCGTGAAATTAATCGGCAAATTAATGGCGTATCCTTGCACAGGATTTAATTCTAAAGTTGTTATCGGCGATGAAATGCTCCAACTTAAACCTCTGAGCGAATTTCGATGATTGTAGCCTAAAAATAAATTCCCGAAAGTAAATTTATTTCGCACTCTATCCACCGAATCTTTGTAAGCAGGTGTCTCGCGCACCAATTTAATGCTATCTTTTTTGACGTAATCTTTCTTCTCTTCAACAGTTAACGGAATTGGTCGAACAGTGTTGAAAGCAGAATCGTTTTTAGCGATGATGTCATTTTTAGCTGAATATACTTCGGCGCCAAAAAAATCTTTTGCAAAATTAGGATGTAGATTATAGTTAGAAAAAATGCCAGAAAAGTTGCCTTTAATTTTTACTCCTAAAATTTTGATTTTAAAATCAACTGTCTGAGATGTTGGTCGCCAAACATCGGGTGCTTCAACGAGTACGTGCGTTTGCCGTAAAAAAAGTGTATCTAAAATCGGTTGCTGAAGCGATCTACCCGTGAGAAATAAATCTATCGCAGCGATATTCCATTGGTTATCTACGATGTAAATAAAACCACCCCACGTTGGATCTTCTTTTCTTTTTGGTATGACCTCAATTTTATTAATTGGATAACCCGCCGAATCGCGAATTGTGCCAATGAGTTTAAATTTATAGTACAGCATTGCATCGCCTGCAAGCGGCGAAAGCGTTTGTCGCGTGATGTCAATGTGTGCATCATAAAAAGTAAAATCGAAAATCTCCGCGCGATTAAATCCAAAACCATTATCGTTAACACTGACTTTAGACATTAAAAGTTCTTCTTTTTTTTTGTCTGGCAGTGCTGTATAATATTTTGAAATTGTTTCCGATAAGTACACGATGCCTTGTCCGTTACTATCCAACGAACCACCCATTGTTCCAATCTCTCGACCAAATATTTTTTTGGGTGCCGAAATAATTTTCTGAATACCTTTAATATACACATCACTCGATGAAGACTTCACTTGGTCGCGAAAGTATTTTCTTTTCTTTATCGCTTCGCGCATAATCGCATAAGCAGGATCTTCCGCGTTAGCATGAATAACAAACTCAGAAAGTTGAATTGCAGCAGGTTGCAAAATAATATTCAGCGTTATTTGATTTCCAGAATTTGAAACTGTACGCGTTGTTTTTTGATAACCTATGCTTTGAAAACTTACCGTGCTTGTTCCTTTACTAAGTTCTAAACTGTAAAAACCATCTTCGTTTGCTGTTGTACCTTTGGTTGTGCCTTGAATAATAACGCTTGCAAACGGAACGGCATCGCCTTTTGTATCCGTAATTTTTCCAGCCAGTTGCGCGGAGGCTGAAATAGAAAATAATAAAAGAATAACGGTATGTATAAGTAGCTTCATCATTTTGTTGTCTTGTATTTACTAAGGCTAAAATGTTTAGCCATTGAAACGCGGATTTTACAGATTTTCACCGATTAACGAGGGCATTTTTAGTGAATCTGCGTTAATCAGCGTCTTTCCGCCCAATCCGCGTTTCAATAATCTTGAATTTAGCTTTATCTAAAAGTTACGTTGTTGTAAAATTAGGGATTAAAATTATAGAACGTCCAGTTAGGGTATTTCGTTTGTAGCGGAAGACTCTTTTAAACCGACAAAAAGCATTTTGGGCACAAATAAGTGCCGCTACGATTATTTGCTATAAATAATTTTACCACCCACAATTGTTTTTACGACGTGCATATCGCGAATTTTTTCGGGTGCAATTTTGAATATATCTGCATCGAGAATAACAATATCGGCTAATTTACCAACTTGCAATGTGCCTTTGTATGTTTCTTCAAATTCGGCAAACGCCGCATTATATGTATAACACCTTAGTGCTTCTTCAACAGAAATTTTTTGTTCTGGAATCCAACCGTTTGGTTGCTTTTCATCGAGTGTTCTGCGCGTTACTGCGCCGTAAATTCCTTCTAAAGGAGTTGGTGGCGAAACAGGCCAATCGCTACCGCCCGCAATAATTGATTTAGTGTCCACTAAACTTCTGATCGCATACGTTGTTTCGCTGCGTTTATGTCCTAAAAGTTTTTCTGCCCAACGTCCATCGTCAATAATCTGATATGGTTGCATACTTGCAATAACGTTGAGCGAAGCGAATCGCGAAATATCACTCGGTGCAATGTGTTGCGCATGTTCAATACGGAATCTTCGATCTCTCGTTCCATTTTCTTTTTCAACGCGTTCGTAAATATTCAATTGTTGATGAATAGCTTCATCGCCAATAGCGTGCACCATAACTTGTAATCCTGCTTTATCGGCTTGCGACGTAAAATAATAAAGCGAATCCAATGGCGTGATGTATAAACCTTTCAAATTAGGTTTATCTAAAAGTGGTTGCATCATCATAGCAGTGTGCGAACCGAGCGCACCATCTACAAAACCTTTTAACCCACCAATGTGTAACCACGCATCGCCATATCCATTTTTCGCAACTTCATCGCGCAATTGTTGCCACGTGCGCAGCGGAACATTGGCATAAATGCGCGTTTTTAGGCGATTACTTTTTTGAGCGCGTTTATACGTCGCAACATCGCTCCAAGTTCCCATCGAGTGTACACTCGTTACACCTTTCGACGCCACATAATTCATTGCAGCATCTAACGCTTTATCTAAAACGGCATCTGGCGAAGTCGGAATAACTTTATACACTAAATCTTGCGCGTTATCTTTTAAAATTCCTGTTGGATTACCTTTATTGTCGCGCGCAATTTCTCCTCCCGTAATGTCTTTTGTCGCAGCGTTTATATTAGCTGCTTTCAAAGCTAATGAATTTGCGACAACCATGTGTCCATCTAAACGATTTATAAATACAGGATTATTAGGCGTTATTGAATCGAGCCAACTTCTATCGGGCATTTCGCCACCCCATAAAGTTTGATCCCAATCGCCACCCAAAATCCAATCACCTGCTGGAATTGTATTTGCAAAGTCTTTTATCCGTTGCAAAAAAAGTATTTTTGTGTTTGCATCGCGCAATTGCACAGATGCTAAATTTGATCCGCCATCAATAAAATGTACGTGCGCATCAATGAAACCTGGCGTAACAGTTGCGCCTTGCGCATCAATAATTTGCGTTGAATTGGATATAAACTTTTTTATGCCAACGCTATCGCCGACAAAAATAATTGTATCCTTATTTACAGCGATGGCATCTGCGTAGGGTTGAATTGAATTACCTGTCCAAATATGCGCATTTGTGATTACAAGTGTCGCAATTATGTTTGTGTGAGATTGGTTACACGAAAAAATAGCTAATAATAACAAAATTGTATGAATTTTCATAGTTCTACATATTCGTTCTTTAGGTTAAATACAATTTAATTCTTGATAAGATTTCCGAATAGCCTCTTTAAATTTTTTAAAAGATTTTAAGCTATCAAGTTTATCAATTCCAATTTTTTGACCAATTGGTTGATATAGTTCGCTTATAGTTAAATCCTTCCTCTTCCTTTTAGTGAACTCTTGCCTTGCAAAACGAATGGCATTTTCAATTGTCTTTTTTGGGTCTGAAATAGCTTCTGGATCTCTGTCGATTTTCAATTCAGAATCTGGTTTATTAGTACCGATTTCATTTTTTAGCAAATCTTTATCGGCTAACATCCAAGCTTCGATCATTCTTACTGGTACGACAGGTGTAATTATTTTACACATATCAGTATTGGTAATTTTTAGTTTATTTACTGCGGGATTAATTTTATTTTCGAAGGCTAACAAGTCAGAGTTGTTATCAGCGTCAGTATGAACACATAAGACGGTAATACCAAATTTTTTAAATCCTTCCTCCGATGCTTTAATGACTTGTTCAACAAAACTAAACCTATTTTTTCTATTTTTAAACTTTCAACACTAATTTCAACGTCTCCTTTACACTCAAAACCTATAGCTTCAAAAGTTCTCCTAACAACACTTTCT
>ENA-OFCD01001136-OFCD01001136.1-metagenomes-genome-assembly--contig:-NODE-1136-length-14558-cov-8.308005_pt1 | contig 14558 bp, 15 predicted proteins | sample MGYA00153392_OFCD01 | MGnify analysis MGYA00153392 | reverse complement strand
TATTGAAAAATATCCAGAACGAGCAAAGCAAATACTAGGGATAGATTACCAGCAGTGGGTAGCATTAGTAGAAGTTGCAAAAAATGAAGAAGAAAGAATCCGGTTAGCGCAAGAGCATCAAAAAATCCGGATTAATAAAAAGGGAGGAGGAAGACCAAAAAAGCTTAGGAGAGAGGAAGAAATCTGTTCGTGCATATTTTACCTAAGACACTTGCCAACATTTGAAATACTAGGGTTACAATTTGATATTTCAAAAACACAAGCAAATGATACATTCAATTATTGGATCGAAATAATTAGAAAAATATTGCCAGCTAGCTTAATGGAGCAAGCAATAAAAGATCGAGAAGAATTGGAGAGAGTGAAAGAACTGCTCTCCGAGTATGAGTTGATTGTAGATAGCTGGGAACAGCCTAGAGAAAGACCAGAAGATAATCAAATCCAGAAAGAATATTACTCGGGCAAGAAGAAACAGCATACATTTAAAGGGCAAGTAGTTACATTGCCATCAGGTAAAGATTTAGTAGATGTAGAGGTAGGAAAACAAGGTAAAACTAGTGATATTAATATGTTTAGAGAACAGCAAAAAAAGTTTCAGAGTGAGCAGAAATTCACAGGAGACAAAGGATATCAAGGAGGGATAAATATTAAAATACCTCAAAAAAAGCCGAAAGGAAAAGAATTGACAGAACATCATCAGGAAGGAAACAAAGTGATATCTAGTCAAAGAATATATGTCGAACATGTAATTCGGCTACTCAAGATATTTAGAGCTGCAAAAGAAAGATTTCGGATGAAGGAAAATAAATATGAACAAATAATTTTAACAATATGTGGACTGGTTAGATTACGAATTGGAACAGTAATTTTATCGACTTTATAATCATTGGCATTACAGGAAATGCAAATGAGTACAGACTAGTAAGTAATTGGCTAATTTTTAATAGTAATTAGTTCAGATCCTAGACAAGTCGATGAAATACAGAAAATACATTGCGAAGTATAAATTGACCAAAACCCATACTTAGTCTAGTTCACAGGTTTTCGGATAGGTCTAATGCGTCACTCTCCAGTCATTACCCACAACTAGATTGAGTTTTCACCACTGTCATCTAGGGGAACTGCGACGACTTCGCTAGAGAGACGTTTGACGCAAGCGATGAGCGATCGCAAGTTGGGCATACTGCTACCAGTATCGAGGCATAACTTAATTTGTTGCAAGAGACGCTATGTGTAAACTATTCTTCCAGCTAAAATAGAAGGATAAAGTCGATCGGGAGGTCAAATTAATGACAGTAAGACAACATTTCGACTCCGCTCAACGCCAGCCTCGCTACAGCAAAGAAGAATTTGCTGTAGCGAGGCGATGAGATCTATGAGTCTCAAGTGCGATCGCAAGTCGAAGCCAATAATTCTGGCAAAATTGTGGCGATTGATATTGAAACAGGAGCTTTTGAAGTCGGTAATGATAGCCTCAGTGCTGCTAAACAATTGCTAAAACGCTATCCTGATGCCCAAATCTTTGGGATTCGGATCGGACATCGCGCTGTACATCGTTTCGGTTTTCGCGCCCCCACGACATCCATATGATGATTGGCAATGTGAATACCAACCGAGAAGCAATCGTGCAGTTAGTAGTGCTTGGCAAAAATCTGCAAAAACAGGGCATCAAAGCCGTTATCGATACTGGATATACAGGCTGTCTAACCTTGCCTGCGATCGTCACCAATCTAGGTTTAACCTGGTTTATGCAGCAAGAGGGTATTTTGGGTGATGGTAGCCTATGTATGTTTAATGTTTATGAGGCTTCATTGATTTGGGATGGACATGTTAGAACAGTTGAAGTTAATGAATCAGAAGCAGATCCTTTAGTGGGAATGAGTTTACTAGAAGGATTTGAATTGAAAATCCAGGGAATTGCAGGTGGGCTGGTGACGATTACAGCGTTATCTGAAATAGTTTAAATATTTTGCAGCAGCATGTTACTCGCCAGTCATCACCCGTAGGCGGATCGCATTTTCACCACTATCATCGAGGGGAACTTCGACAATTTCGCTAGAGAGACGTTCGACGCAAGCGATGAGCGATCGCAAGTTGGGCGTACTTGCACCTGTATCGACGTACAATCTATCTACCAAGCTGCCCAAGCGTTTCCAAGTTAAATAGAATTTGGTCATCGTTTGCTCTAGTTGAGCTGCTTGTTTGAGCACATCGGCGGCGACAGGGAGACATCCGACGCGCATGGCTTCTTCGAGGGCGGTGGCGAGATCGACTTTAGAATCATTCAAAACTTGCACCTGTGCGCCAGCATCGAGATATTTTGATAAACTGCGGGCATTGCTGGTGACGAGCTTGATATTATCGACATCGGGATTGGCGGCTATTTCTTCGCGGATGGCGAGTTGATGGGCTTCGGGTAGTTTCTCCATTTCTTTGACTAATGGGGCAATGAAGCGCGGTGGTGTGGCTCCAGCGGCGGCTTGTTCTTTGACTTCATCGGGGATGAGATCTGAACTCATTGCCATCCATTCGTCGGATAGTTGGCGGACTTCGCGGCGGGTGATCCGATCGCCTCTTTCGGCGGCATCGGTAACTAATGTTTGAACTTCTGGAGACGATTTGGCGGTTTCGACAAAGGCGCGTTTACTAAAGTTATTGAGCGCGGAGGGGGAAAGCTCGCCATTTTCCAGCAAGGTATCGGCACTATTGGCGAGTTCGATCCAGGCGTAAGCTTGACTCTTGCTCAGTTCCCGATCTTTGAGCCAGTTCAAAAAACCTTGTCCGCGTCCGTCGCCGCCTTTTTTCTCTTTGTCGCGGACTGCACGTAAAATTCTACCGCGCCAAATCTCTGTCTGGAGATCGAAACGATCGCATACCACCCACGCATCATCAACTCGCTGCCGAAAATCGAAGTCGCCTACCGCTTCATCCTCAGGATCGGGTAAGTCGAAGCTCAGATCGGGGTTGATTTCCAGAGCCGCTATAAGTTCGAGATCTGGATTAGAATCGGGTGAAGCAGTCATCGATCGTCCTCAATATAAGTTGAAAATAACTACAAAACAATTATTGCTGTCGATCGCAGTCATCGGAAGGTAATCATAACATTAATGCTCAGAGCAGCACTGCTTTAGGGACTAATAAGTGTTGTAGATTCGATTGAATTTCGCCAATTCCCCAACACCGCTCTGCTCCCATCACTTTGACATAACCGATCGATCCTGATGGGGGTGTGAGGATAAGTTCATCAATGGGTAGGCGTTTTCCTTGGCTCCACGCTGCGATCGACTCCGCAGTTGTCAATGTGGCTGTAGGTAAATGGGCTAATCCTCGCTCTGGGAGCATTGGCGTGAAGGTTCCTGCTTGTTGCTGTTGCTCTAACTCTTCTAGAGTGATGCTATCTGCCAATTGGAAGCCACAACTAGCATTTCGTTCTAAAAATGCCAAAACCCCTTTAGTGCCTAGTCGATCGCCCAAATCGCGGGCGATCGAGCGAATATATGTGCCGCCACCACAAGCAATCTGCACCTCAACTTCGGGGTAATCTCCAGGTGTCCAATTGAGAATATCGATCTTATCGATCCTCACTTGACGGGTGGGTACTTCCACCACTTCTCCAGCTCGTGCGAGTTTATACAATCTTTGTCCATTTACTTGGATGGCACTATACATCGGTGGAGTTTGGGTGATTTCACCGATAAATTCAGGAATTACTGCTTGAATTTGGGCGATTGTCAGATCTGTTACTGGCTCGGAGTAGATAATATCGCCTTCGAGATCGTCTGTTGTCGTTTGTACACCAAACCGAATTACAGCGCGATATGCTTTCCCCTCCGGTAAATATTGTAATAGCCGAGTTGCCTTGCCGATCGCGATCGGGAGTACTCCCACCGCCGCCGGATCTAATGTCCCACCATGTCCGACTTTTTTCGTCTGCAAAATCCGGCGAATTTTCGCAACACAGTCATGTGAAGTCCAGTCTGGCAATTTCTTTAGGTTGATAAATCCGTCCACAGGTACTCAGTCACTCTCAGCGATCACGTTACTATTAACAATAACCCGATCGTCACTTCTCGATCGCTAGATATTTAACTATTCACTATGACTATCCGCAAGCATGAATCCAAGTATCATTTTTCAGATGGTTTTGCTGCTTTAATCGATCGAGAGGATATTGCAGCGGGGATATTTTTATTACCAGCGTTAGTGTTATTGGGTATTTTCTTGGTTTTCCCGATCGTCTATTTGGGATATCTAAGTTTTACAGGTGGGAGTTTTACGCGTGCGGGTGTGCATTGGGTGGGAGTGAGTAATTACCTCCGCTTATTACTTACTCCAGACTTTTGGCAGGTTATCGGTAATACTATTTATTTTACGATCGGGACAGTCATTCCTAGTATCGTTATCCCGCTGGGTTTAGCTGTGTTGCTCAATCGAAATTTACTATTTACAGGGATATTTCGCACTATTTATTTTATTCCATCGATCGTCTCATTAGTTGCAGCGGGATTGGGGTTTCGATGGTTGTTTCAAACCGATGGTGCGATCGATAGTTTGCTGAGTAATTTTGGGATTGCCAAGATCTCCTGGTTGAGTGATTCTGTCTGGGCAATGCCTGTAATCATTGTTTTGAGTGTTTGGAAACAAATCGGCTTTAATCTCGTTGTATTTTTAGCTGGATTGCAAGCTATCCCGATTAATCGTTATGAAGCTGCCGAACTCGATGGGGCAAATGATTGGCAACAGTTTCGGTACATTACATTACCTGGAATTCAGTCTCCATTAATTTTTGCAGCGATTACCACCACAATTTTTACACTCAAAAGTTTCGAGCAAGTATATATTATTACTGGTGGTGGTCCACTTAATTCTACAAACTTACTCGTTTACTATATTTACGATCGAGCTTTTGCTAGATTCGATTTTGGATATGCCGCCGCTGCTGCGATGGTATTACTTGCTTTTACGTCGGTATTGGTCTATTTACAGTTACAAAACTGGACTCAAGAATAAATAGTCATCCAACCATTGGTGTAAATTTACGACGATTACGAACGGCAAAGAATAACACAATAAATGTGAAAATACCTGCTACATATAATGGATAGCCGTATGTTGCTGGATTTTTTTGATTTATCATCAGCCCAGCAATAATCGGGCCGATCCCATTAGCCGCACTCAAATATGAAGCATTTAATCCAGACATTTTACCTTGTTCTTCTGGACGGGTATTTAGTGAGATTAGCGTACTAATCATTGGCTGAACTAATGAATTAAATAATGAAAAAATCATCCCGATGACTAGAAAGAAATGAATGTCTGGAATTACTGGCATTAGTAGAAATGATAGGCTCCGAAAAAACAGTCCCAAGAACAGAATCTTGACTAAACTCAGATATTTAGTCATTATCTTTATACCCACAATCTGTACCAAAACTCCAACGATACCGATCGCGAAAAATAATACTGTTAAAGATTTAGTATCTTGATGCAGTACCTCCAGATAATATGGTTGAAATGCAAATGTAAATAAGGTAAAAGTTGTCCCAACACAAAGATTGATAATAAATAGAATTCCCACTTTGGGAAAAGTTAGTCCTTTAACTAAATCTCGCAAACCTAGATCGAAGATATTTGCATCGGTAGTTAATTTTTGGGGGAGTGTTTCTGGCAAGAAAAATATCGTTAAAATTAATGCGATTGCGGCAACTGCCGATGATACTAAAAATGCTGTACCTAACGATCTTTGTTGAGCGATTAAACTTAAAATAGGCCCCAGTACAAAGCCTAATCCTAATGATGCTCCAAAGATTCCAAAACCTTTAGCTCGATTTTCAGGAGTTGTAACATCAGAAATCACTGCTTGAGCAACTGAGATATTCCCGCCAGTAATCCCATCTAGAAAACGCGCGAAGAATAATACTGCGGCGTTGGGTGCTGTCCCAGCGAGGAGATTACCAATCACTGTTCCTACTAAACTAATAATTAATAATGGTTTTCTACCGAACCTGTCGGATAACTTACCAATAATTGGGGTAGCAAAAAATTGCGCGATCGAAAATATCGCAAATAGAAAGCTAGTCTCAATGTTATTGAGATGAAACTCTCGTCCATATTGATAAATCGTGGGAATGAGAATTGTAAAACTCAGTGAGTTGATTAAATTAATTAGCGCAATAATCCAGAAGCTGCGGTTCATTGGGTTCGGAATAGAGTATTAAGCGGAATAAGGCGTACGCGATTTACTAGCCCTCTTTAAAAGCGACTAAAATCACGCTGCAACTGTTCGCACACGTATCACAAGACGGGGAAACAAGGGGAATAGAGTCTCAACAGCTAGCTCAGTCTTTTATTTTGTCGATCGATTTACCTCATTGTTAGCAGCAAATCATACTCATCTAAGTATAAACACTGACGATAGTTCCAAACATAGTTTGATAGATCCGAGGATTTTCGGATTAATAATTATGCCAGTTTCGATTAGACTTAATTGCATCAGAGTAAATCTTTGGTAGTTGTACCTGTAACAGTGCTAATTAGCTGACGCTCCCAACTATAAATTTAACCCTAACTTTCAAGTGAATGGTTAACGCACAACAGTTGCTGACTTAACCTACTCGATCGACTTTCGCTCTCTACCCCGATTTATTCCCGATTGCTGTAAATCATATATGATACAACGTCGTCATTCTAGCTCCTCTACCTTAATACTAAGTTCTTTAGTCCAACCAAAGCCACCTACTGGCAACGGGTTTGGCTGCTCCAATCTCAAAATAGAAAGGCTCGAAGCAAGCGGATTGCCGATTGTCAGTGGTGCGGCGATGAGTATAGATTGCACCCCACCTGTGAGCATTTCACCTCAGTCACCATTAGTTGTCGAAGTTGGGAAGATTGCCCTACTTGTATTGTGGTTTTGGTGCTCGATCGGTGCTAAATTTTGTTTGAATAGTATGAGTACGATCGCTGGCTGTTTTACTCAAGATGTCTAAGGTTAGCAGTTAGCAAAATTTGACGGCTTTTAGCTACGATCTGATGGTACAAGTCCTATCTAACCGATCTACGCGCCCCAAATCTGCCATAGCTCTATCCAATTTTTACCAATTTAACAAAAGACTTGTTGCTTTATAAGATTGAAAAAGCCATATAATCTAGTCGTGGTAGGGCTTTGAGCTGCTTTTCAAAGCCTGAGATTGAAACCTTTAGTGTGTAAGATTTTCAGCGATTTTTTCTGTTAAAAAGCAACAAGTCTGTTGATAACATGCCCTAATATGATCGAGCAAACTTAAATGACTGTGAGCTAAAAAAACCTTAAACCGTACCATATATAGATGTGCTTATTGTAAAATAGTATACAAGAATTTAATTAGATTTGCAGAAATAACTACTTAAGCTCCTCAAAATTGCCTTATCGCACCCTTAAAGCTCGTATTCCTTTGTCAGTAAAGGATACGAGCTTTAAGCTTTTTGAATTTATCAGTATTCTAAAAATTTTATAGCTATTAGCTTTACACTCGCAAAGTTACAAGGATTTGAAGTGTTTTGTAACTTTGTTATCAGGTTTATTTTCACCTACCAAATTTCACTCAGGCTCAATATAAAACCTGGCATAACTTCACCGCAGTCAATCGAGGCAGGAGACTCTAGAACAGATGATTCTTGCCCTGGTCTATAAATTTCCACCTGCTTCTTTTTTGGATCGATTAGTAAGCCCAAGCGCACCCCATTAGCTTGGTATTCCTCCATCTTTTCGCGCAGTGGAGGCAATCTATCACAGGGCAAACGCATACGTTTCTTAACAAAGGGTAGCTAAGAAAAAGGAATATGTTGAAGTAGAAGAAATAAGAGCAATTGCAGGAGATCTGTTCTATGACCATAGCTATACTAACCACGGCTAGTAACTAGACTTTTTTTGAGTGTGGATTATTGGCGATCGAAGATGAAAGCAAGGCAAAGAATGCTATGGTCAAGGGGTCGGATTGAAGAGAGCGAGCCTAATGTTGAGAATAAACTTTGTCCAAGAAGATATTGAAAAGCTGCACTACCAGAGGTATCGTCATCCACATCCATTAGTCCAAAAAAAGATGGAAGCTATTTATCTGAAAAGTCAGGGAGTAAAGCACCAAAATATTTGTAAGTTGTGTCAAATTTCCAAAACAACTTTGACAAAATACATTAGACAATATCAGAAAGGAGGAGTAGAGGAACTCAAAAAAAATGAATATAAAGGACAAGCAAGTGAATTAAATCAATATAGTGGACAAATTGAAGAATATTTTAAAATCCATCCAGCATCAAGCGTTTCAGCCGCAAGTGATGCGATCGAAAAAATAACTGGCATTAAAAGGAGTCCAACACAAATTAGAGAATTCATGAATAGAATAGGACTACGGTGCTTAAAAGTAGGGTATGTGCCAGGAAAGTCACTAGAACCAGAAAGAATAAAAGAGGTGGAAGTCTATAGAAAAGATAAGCTGGAACCTTTACTGGCACAAGCTATCAATGGAGAGAAAGTAGTTTTCTTTGTGGATGCAGCTCACTTTGTACACAGAGCATACTTGGGATTTTTATGGTGTTTTGCAAGAACATTTATCTGCTCACCTTCAGGACGAAGAAGATTTAATGTGCTGGGAGCAATAAATGCAGTGACAAAAGAAGTAATTACAGTAACAAATGAAACTTATATTAATGCAGAAAGTATTTGCGAATTACTAACCAAAATTACTAGTTTAGGATTAACTGTTCCAATTGTGCTAATTTTAGATAATGCTAGATATCAAAAATGCAAATTGGTAAATGAGAGAGCAGAAGCATTAGGAATAGAATTATGTTATTTACCTGCTTATTCACCACAGTTAAATTTAATCGAACGACTTTGGAAATTTGTTAGAAATGAGTGTTTGTATTCAAAATATTATGAGAACTTTACTGATTTTAAAGCAGCGATTTCTACCTGTATCGGCACCGCTAATATGGAACGGAAAGAAAAGTTATACAGCTTGTTAACCCTCAATTTTCAATCCTTCACAAAAGTCCAGATTTTAACCGTCTAGAGTATACTTTAGATAGTTAACGTCAGTTCGGGTTAAGGAAAGTCGATTTGCTTCGTTCCAGCACCGCCCTGAACTATAAGTTCGGTGCTCACAGCTCAAGTTCTCTTCAGAGAACTGCCAAATCGATTAGTTCGTTTCAACGAACTTTGGCTGTGAGCACCGAACTTATAGTTCAGGGCGGTGCCGAAACGAAGCTAGGAGCAATTGAATGGAAACCCTTAACCCGAACTCACGTTAGTCAGAAAGTTTTGCTTGACAAATTAGCGACGTACTTGTTGAAGAGCTTGTAAGTGGCAGAGGAGAGTTTCAACTTCGGCTTGAAGTTCGAGGAATTTTTCTTGTCGATCGACTGGATATACTTTAGTCAATTTAGCAACTTGCTGTTCGCGATCTGAGGTAGCACCAACCGACACGCCAATGGCGGTTTGAGCAACGATGGTTAGTGGGCTGGGGGACATAGCTTTGGATGGTTATTTATACTTACTCACACACTTGGCAATTGTAGCCTGAATTCGACTGTTCTGGAATCGGATGTAGAGTCTAAGCTGCCTAGCGGAAAATGTGAATTTAATGTTTGTGACGGGGCAATAGTAGGATTGTTCCGATCTGGTCAGGGCAACGAGTCACCATCTCATGTTAGATTGGTCTAGCTGAGGATCGGGGAAGTCTGGTGAAAATCCAGGGCTGTGCCGCAACTGTGATGGAGCGAACGCTTCGAGTCAGAATACCGTGCCTGAGTGTACCCCATGCGGTACTCTAATCTACTATTCCCTGCGTCGCATCGGGAAGGAGCTACATTCAGTGTCCGTTGAAAGGTCGATCTGTCCAGATATTTACCATCCTGCGATCGCTCGTGATGGTTTGTTGACGAGGTTACGAATTCCAGGTGGAGTGTTAAATGAGTCTCAGTGTCTGACGATCGCGAGTCTACTGGAGTCACTCAGCTTGGAGTATATTCAAGTTACCAATCGTGCGAATTTGCAACTGCGATCGCTAGCTAAAGATCTCGATCGAGAGTTATTAATTAAATTAGCAGGCTGTGGTTTGGCGGCAAATAATAGTGCTGTCGATGGCATCCGCAATATCATGATTAGTCCCACTGCGGGAATTGACGCGCAGGAATTAATCGATGTGCGTCCATTGGCTGATGCTTGGCATAAATATCTGACTGAGCATCCCGAATTGGGAGTGTTGTCGAGTAAATTTAGTGTGGGTTTCGATGGTGGTGGAAGTGTTGGGATTGTCGATCGACCTAATGATATTACGCTGTTAGCTGTTGGAAGTCGCCAGTTTAGTCTCTATTTAGGTATGAGTGAAAGAGGCGATCCACCGCTACCTGTAGATGTCAGATTAGACTCGGCTGAATGTGTACCGATGTTGGCGGCGATTGCTCAAAGTTATCGGCGCGGGAGCGAGGTATTAGGTGGGGATGCACGTCGAACACGGCTGCGGGATGTGATTCGCCATTATGGTTTGATAGGTTTTGGGGAACTAGTCCAACGAGAATTCGGTACTTCCAGGCGTTTTGTTTTTAAAAACCCCGATCTAGAACGGTTCTGTACGGAAAATGGCGATGTTGCACAGACACAACCTAGATTGAGCGAACGTCATTTGGGCGTACATCAGCAATGCCAATCGGATTATTACTATCTGGGAGTGGTGTTGCCGTTAGGACGATGGAGTGTAGCACAAGTGCAGGGGGTGGGGAACATCGCCGCTCGGTATGGGAGTGGGAAGATCCGCTTGACTCCCTGGCAAAATCTGATTATCCCCGATGTCAAGGCGATCGATCTTGCGAGGGTGCAGGGATTAATTAACGATTTAAGCTTGGTAACAACAGCCAATCATCCCAGTAGTTTACTTAGAGCCTGTGCGGGTGCAACTGGTTGTCAGTATGGCGCGACAGATACTCAACGGGATGCGATCGCGCTGTCGGAGTATTTAGCTGCTAACTTTACACTCGATCGACCCCTAAATATCCATTTCAGCGGTTGTGATAAATCCTGTGCCCAACACGATCGAGCAGATATCACCCTTTGGGGGGATGAACGAACCAGCAGCTATCGACTGGCGATCGGGGGCATTACAGACCGATCTGAGCCAGAGCCGAGCGTTTTAGCACCGTCAGCAGTCCCGATCGCCATCGGCAATCTCATCGCGGCTTATCATCATCAGCGGCACCCTCAAGAATCTTTTGAGTCATTTACAACTCGTCAATCTCCAGTTCAATTGCACCAAATACTTCATGCCGTCTAAAATTACGATTCCAGCACCCCTAGACTATATCCGCGATGGTGCGGAAATTTATCGTCAATCTTTTGCAACGATTCGATCCGAGGCACAATTAGACAACTTACCTACTGATTTCAATGCCGTAGCAGTGCGACTGATCCATGCTTGTGGGATGATTGATATTGTCAGCGATCTGGATTATTCGATCGATGCCGTTCGAGTCGGGCGAAAGGCATTAGCAAATGGGGCACCAATTTTGTGCGATGCGCGGATGGTAGCTGATGGGGTGACGCGCAAACGTTTACCTGTAGAAAACCAAGTTATTTGTACGCTCCCAGATCCCCAGGTAGTAGATCTAGCCGCCAAATTAGAGAATACTCGATCGGCTGCTGCTTTAGAACTATGGCGACCTTATTTAGCTGGAGCTGTAATCGCGATCGGCAATGCCCCAACGGCTCTATTTCGACTCCTAGAAATGCTCGACGAAGGCGCACCAAAACCCGCGCTAATTCTCGGTTTCCCTGTCGGTTTTGTCGGGGCAATGGAATCAAAAGCAGCACTAGCAGCAGATAGTCGGGGCGTACCTTTTATCACAATTCACGGACGGCGCGGTGGTAGTGCGATGGCTGCGGCGGCTGTCAATGCACTAGCCACGGAGCAGGAATAATGGTTGCCATCCAGACAGGGAGATTATACGGGATCGGGGTTGGCCCTGGCGATCCAGAGTTATTGACACTCAAGGCGTTGCGACTCTTGCAAGCGGCTCCTGTTGTCGCCTATCAGTCAGCAAACGACCATGAAAGCATCGCGCGATCGATTGTCGCACCCTATCTAACTGGAAAGCAAATCGAAGTCGGTTTTCATTTCCCCCGCGCGCTCGATCCTGAAGCCGCTCAAGAATTATATGCTGAGGCGATTAAACCGATCGCGGCTCATTTATCAGCAGGGCGAGATGTCGTAGTATTATGTGCGGGCGATCCGTTATTTTACGGTTCGTTCATGTATTTATTTACGCGATTAGCCGATCGATTCATTACCGAAATCGTACCTGGAGTATCTTCACCGATGGGTGCAGCCGCTGCGATCGGGATGCCATTATGTTACCGTAATGATATTTTCAGTGTCCTTTCGGCGACTTTATCAGTTGAAGTATTAACTACCCAATTAGTCAATGCCGATGCTGTGGCAATTATCAAACTCCGTCGCCATTTTGATAAAGTTCGGCAGATTTTAAGCGAGCTAGATTTATTAGATCGGGCAAAATATATCGAACGGGCAACAGCAACGGATCAAAAGATTATCTCGATCGAGGATGTCGATCCGCGCGATGTTCCCTATTTTTCAATGATTATAGTTCCTAGCAAAACCAAACTCTAATCACATTAGGCTTTAGGCTTTAGGCTTTAGGCTTTAGGGTAAATTTTGGACGAAAACAGTCTTGAAAAAGAGGCGTTGCTGAATTAATGTACGATCTGGAATTTTTAAAACCAATCTAGCTCCCAGTTTCCCAGTTTCCCACTCTCCCAGTCCCCCAGTCCCCCAGCCCCACTCCCTCCTTCCTGTTAAAATCCAAATTATATGAAAACTAATAGTTCCGATCGATCTGCTCAAGCGATCGAGATCTCCGGCGCGAGATTGGCTAAGTGGAAAACGATGCTAACCGCGCGAAAAATTGGTACTACCAAGAAATTATTATCGAGAGTCCCCGAACTTATCGGCGAACAGGCGGCGCGAAAAGCTCTCAATGGGCAAAGATTGGATCGCCAGACTTGGGAAGCGATTTTCACTGGCTTGAAGCTCAATCGAGTGGATTTTTTTAGTGATGTGGAATGGTTCGATCGAAATCTGACAACTCAGTGGGAGATATTGTGGAATTTGGCGGCGGATGCGTCCGATCGATTTGGGCTAGTATTACCGGAGCATGTGCCAGATTCTAGTCTATGGGATGGAGTCGGCTCAGACAAGTTTCAACAGACGATCGCCAGTCGGACATCAGTATTATTAGAGATACCTGGGGGATTCTTGGGTTATCTGATTTTAGTAGAGCAAGATGCACTAGGCAATATCGTGCTGCTGTCTCCATCCCCGCTGATGTCAAATCCAGTGCTAACTGGCTCGATTCAACGCTTACCCCAATATCCACCGTCGCCGTTTGAGTTCTTGCAACCGATAACTGTCGGTACGAACTATCTATGGGCAGGTATTTTTGCGAAGTTGCCAGAGTTGAGATGGTTGGCTGATGCCCAAAAAAGACCGCTCAGATTGCAGATGGCACAAGTTACAGAGCTGTTGGCGTATGTCAGCAAACAGCCTCAAGGCACCCCACTATGGCGATCGAGTTATGTAGTGACCGAATAGCAGGGGTTTAAAGCCCTACTGGGGCTAATACGGTTCCGATCTGCCCCCCAACCCCCAATTCTGGGCAGGGTGGTTTCATTGTCGTCGTAAAATACTGCAACCCTTGCTGGGAGACGGACTGAAACTCTGATTATCTCGTTTGAACAATAGGTTCTGTTCAAACGATAATGACCGGAATTAGTCAGACAGTCAACGAAGCTGCGGGCTTTCAGATTCCCTTCTCCGACAATGAAACCACCCTGCCTTCCCAAGGGGGTTAGGGGGATCTCTTCCGCGATCGCCCGAATCCTCTCACACGCACGCCCAAAGTCGCCCATCACTTCTGCATTCGTCACTCGTACTACTTGTAAGCCATAGCTATGCAAGATTTTCGATCGTAAGTCATCACGGGCTTGTGATTGCTCGGAGTCATGGATTTCGCCATCTACTTCAATCACGAGACGTAATGCGGCACAGAAGAAATCGACAATGAAGTGATCGATCGGACGCTGGCGTAAAATGCGGTGGGGAAATGTGGATAGGTAGTCGTCCCAAAGCTTCTTTTCGGCGGGGGTGGGGTTCTTTCGCATCTCTTTGGCGCGTTGGATCAGAGTGCGATCGTAGGCGAGAAATAATTCCGATCGGGTGAGGGAGTGCGATCGTTTCATGATGGAAAAATTGAGGGATTGGATAGATGGATATGGGGTTAGGGTGCCCATGGGTTCGATCCCCCTAACCCCCTCGGGAAGGGGGGACATGAGGGGGAGGGATTTGTTGGTGTGCTTTCGGTTAATTTGCCTGCACGTTCACTCCAAGTCCGTCTTCTCCCACTAAAAGGCTCCCTCTAACCTCAAAGTCCCCCTTCCCAAGGGGGATTTAGGGGGATCGAGTCCTCACCGAGAAGACGACACGCCAAACCCACAACTCACTCGAAAACCAACA
>ENA-OFCD01001135-OFCD01001135.1-metagenomes-genome-assembly--contig:-NODE-1135-length-14588-cov-3.569944_pt1 | contig 14588 bp, 9 predicted proteins | sample MGYA00153392_OFCD01 | MGnify analysis MGYA00153392 | reverse complement strand
TGTTCCCGCTGCAGGAGTCGCTGGCCACCGCGACAGCGCTGCAGGCCCGGGGCGTGCCCGTGCACCTGGCCTGGCTCGAGGGCGGCCACGACAAGCCGTTCGGCGACAAGGGTGACACCCAGATCCGCGACCTGACCCGGACCTGGTTGAGCCGTTGGCTGCGGCGGGATGCCTCGGTCGACACTGGACCGGTCTTCCGCTGGCACCGCTCGACGGGCGGCGACGGCTCGGCCCGGGCCCTGCCTCCGACCGCCGGCGCCGGCCGGCTCGCGCTGCAGGGTGCGGCCCGGCAACCGGTGGCCAACCCGCCCGGCGGTCGGCCCGCCTCGATCAGCAGTGTCCCTGGCGTTGGCGCGCTCGGCGCCGCTGCCAGTCTGGGCCTGGACGTCCCGGGGCAGACGGCGTCCTGGCAGAGCGCGCCGCTGCCACGCGGCCGCGAGCTGCTCGGTGCCGGGCAGGTCACCGTGACGGTGCGCTCGACGACGGGGTCGGCGGTGCTGTTCGCCAAGCTGTTGGACGTCTCGCCGGGCGGCGCGGCGAGCCTGCCTGGCGGCCAGGTCGCCCCGGTCCGGGTGGACGCCCTGGGGTCTGCCGGCCGCGCGGTGACGGTCACCCTGCCGGCCCTCGCGCACGTCTTCCCGGCCGGTCACCGGGTCCGGATCGCTTTCTCCACCACCGACCTGGCGTATGCCGGGCCGGGCGCGCCCGCGGCGTACACGATCGGGCTCGACCCGGCGTCGGCGCTGCAACTGCCACTTCAACCGGTGACCGGTGGTGGCGGTTACGGCACGCTGGCGCTGGTCGTCGGCCTGATCATGGTCGGCTTGCTCGCGATCGCGGCCCTCGTGTTCGCCCGGCGCCGGCGTGCCCCCGATCTCGGCGACGATGACGTGCCGCCGATCGTGATCGCCGGACTGGCCAAGTCCTACGCCGACGGCTTCCGGGCCGTCGACGGAGTTGACCTCGTCGTCGAGCAGGGGCAGGTGCTGGGCCTGCTCGGGCCCAACGGCGCCGGCAAGACCACCACCTTGCGGATGCTCGCTGGGTTGATCACCCCCTCGGCGGGCGAGGTGCGGTTGTTCGGCCGGCCGGTGCGTTCCGGCGCGGCGGTGCTGTCCCGGGTGGGGTTGTTCATCGAGGGCCCCGGCGTGCCGCCGCACCTGACCGGAATGGAGCACCTCACCCTCTACTGGACTTCGACAGCACCCTCGATGGCCGGCTCCTATGTCGAGGAGGCACTCGAGTTGGCCGGGCTTGGTGACGCGGTGGACCGGCCGACCCGGACCTACAGCCAAGGCATGCGGCAGCGGCTGGCAATCGCTCAGGCGATGCTCGGCCGCCCCGACCTGCTGGTCCTGGACGAACCGACCAACGGGCTCGACCCGCCGCAGATCAAGGAGGTCCGCGAAGTGCTGCAGCGGATCGCCGCGACCGGCCGGACCGTGCTGGTCTCCTCGCACCTGCTGGCCGAGGTGGAGCAGACCTGCTCACATGTCGCGGTGATGAGCCGCGGCAAGGTCGTGGCCGCCGGGACGGTCGAGGAGATGCTCAGTGGCGACGGCGCGATCAGGGTCGACGTCGCCGATCCCGCCGGCGCGCTGCCGGTCGTGCGGGCCCTCGCCGGGGTGCGCTCGGTCGAGGCCGTGGACGGGGGGTTGATGGTCGACCTCGACGGCATCAGCCGGGCCGGGCTGGTCGCCGAGCTGGTCGGGGCCGGCGTTGCCGTCGAGGGGCTCGCCGCACGCCGCCGGCTCGAGGACGTCTTCCTCGAGCTGCTGGGGCAGCCGTGATCGGGGTCGAGGTCCGGCGCCAGGCCAAGCGCCGCCGAACCCTTTACGCATTCCTGGCCCTGCTGGCCATCCCGGCGGTCGTGCTCGCCGCGCTCGTGTGCGGAGCGTTCTGGAGCACGGAGCGCCTCGTAACGGGCTCGCTCGTCGCTTCGCTCGTGTCGCACGCGATCTGGACCTTCGCCATCATCCACTTCTATCCGGTCACCGCCTCCTGAGCGTGCGCGCGCACGCATCCTGCAAACGAGCAGTGCGGAGGTTCTAAAATGTCCCAGACCGATCGAGATCAGCTCCGAGCACTCATTCAGCAATTCCACAGCGGGATGCTCGTCACCCGAACGCCGGAGGACACCCTGCACGGTCGCCCCATGGCGATTGCCAAGCTGGAGGACAACGACGACATTTTCTTCGCGACCAGCATCGAGTCCGGAAAAATTGGGGATGTGGAGAGCGATCATCAAGTCGTGCTCACCCTCCAGTCCTCCGCGGCGTGGGTCTCCGTGAGCGGGCCCGCGCGCATCATCCAGGACCGCGCGAAGATCGAGGCCTACTGGAACGAGGCGATGAAGGTGTGGTTTCCGAAGGGCAAGACCGATCCATCGCTATGCTTGCTCCGGCTGCGTCCGGCGCAGGCCGAGTTCTGGGACACGCAGGGAACGAAGCGACTGCGCTACCTGTACGAAGCCGCGAAGGCCTACGTGACGGGCACGACTCCCGAGGCCCTTCCCGGCCAACACGGCGAGGTCAAACACCTCTGACGACGCGCGTGGCCAGAAGGGCGGCGAGGGCGTGTAGGTGAAGCAAAACGGTTTCCTGCAGCAAAGGTCCAGCACGGAGCTCCGATTTCGTTTCCATATTCCCCCTTTATCGGCGATCGAGCGTCAAAGTGCTCAAATCACCGAGCGAAATCGAGCGATCGGACCAAGTTGGGACTCCTGGCGGAGGAAGCGCGCTAGCCTTGCAGCCTCAGATCGAGCAGCGCGACTCTGGGCGCGAATGCGCCGTGGAAAGCGATGGTAGTGCGGAGAAGCCAGTCGATCGCGCTCGGCCAGGCGACGCGGTCGTGCAGCTTCATCGGCTGATTGAGAACGATCGTCTTCATGCGCTTATCGGGGTACGGATTCCACTGAAGCTCTGCGCCAATCTCCTGCTCTATCTTGTCGCGCGTTTTCTCGAGCACGTTCGCCACGTCGGCCGTGCTCACGCGAGAGCGCGTCTCGAACATGTGCTCATCTTGCTGCTCGACATCGTGCCCGTCGAGAAACACGGCGTGGATGTGCGGGTTGAGCTTCATGTCCGACGAGGTCCGTTGCAACGCGATCACCGCTCCGCAGCGCTTGCCATACAACCTCGACACCACGTTGGTGAACACACGCGTCAACGCGGACCACAGCGCTCCGTCGTAGGCCAAGCGCTTGCGCCACGCGAACGGCATCGTCAGCACCCACTGACGCAACGGCACCGCGCGCGGCATCACGTCGTCCATCAGTTGCGCCGCTGTTGCGCACATCTTCCGTCCCAGACATGACGGACAGAATCCGCGACCCTTGCAACTAAACCCGACGAGCCTCGTCTCTTTGCAGGTCTCGCTACATCGTAGTCGCGCGAAGCCTCGGCATAGCAGCCCGCACTCGAGATATTCGTCCAGCTCTTTGCGTACGAACTTCGGCAGCACGATGTCCATCGCGCCGTCGTCCACTGCACCCTAGAGCGTATGCAGAGTCTCTCTCACTACCTGATAGAGCGTCGTCTGCTCGGGTCTCCTTCGTACGTGAGTGTTGGCACGTCAGCGCTTCAGCAACTATGCGGCCAGCCTCGTACGCAAGCCTTTAGCGCTTTTGCGCGATTGCGCCCCTGTCGCAGACACTTCTCGGACACCCTCTCGACAGCAACACGATGGCGCGAGCCGACGCCGACATCGAGCGCGAGCGCTAGCGTCTCACCTGCTCGCGGCTGACGCGCAGAGTCTCGGGCTTACCTTGGCGTGAGACCTTCACGACGACGTCTTGCTCGATGGGGCCGCTCAACTTCGCGCGCGCGCCTTCCATCGTGGAGACACTTGCGCCATCAACGGTAAGGAGTACGTCGTCGGGACGAAGCCCGCCGCGCTCGGCTTCGCTGCCCGGCGCGACCGCGACGATCACGACGACGCGCGGCTCACCGCTCGCCTCTCCCAACGTCACGGCGACTCCGCCCGTCGCGGCAGGCTCGACCGCGGTCTTGCCGGTCGGCACGAGGACGAGCTTCACGTCGCCGGTGGTGCGGCCCGCGTTGACGTGCGCGCTCGCGCGACCCGTGCCGACGTCGGGCGCGTACGCCTCGAGCCAGATCGTGCCCTCGGCGAGCTCGCCGAGCGAGAAGCGTCCCTTGGCGTCCGCGATCGCTACGCCGACCGGCTTGCCCGTGGGGAGGAACGTCGGCGCGCGATCCTTGGCGACACGCGCGCCTGCGACGGGGTCCCCGCGCCCGTCTACGACGACACCCTCCGCGATGGCCTCGGTCTCGAGGTCGAACTTGCCAAGGTCCGTCGGTCGCCCGCTCGCGGTCGCCGCGAGGTTGATCTGTCTCTCCACCGGAGCGAAGCCCGCCGCGCGCACCACCACGCGCGCGGGGCCAGGCGCGAGGTCCTTGAATTCGAAGCTCCCATCCTCGGCGGGGCTCGCGGTGACCGGTCCGAGGTCAGTGTAGACTGCAACTGTTGCCGAGAGCGGCGAATTCCCGCGGGCCGCGCGCGCCGTCCCGATCGCCGTGACGCCTTCTTCGAGGAGCACGTCGACGTGCGCGCCGAGCGCCTCGTGCCGGGAGACCTTCGGCGCGTGACCTGGCGCGCGCGCTTCGAGGCGAGCTGGGAGACCGAGCGCACCTTGCAGCGTCGCGTCTCCGCGCTCGTCGGAGAACGCGGTCTCGCGCAGCGGAATGCTCGGGTCGAGCGAGAGCAACGTGAGCTGCGCGGCCGCGACCGCGAACCCACGTCCGTCGCGTACGCTCACGGTGATCGGGTCACGCTCGTCTGGCAGTGTGATCACGAGATTGCGCTTGCCCTCCTCGGGAACGATCGCGGACACACGCCTCGACGGGTGCAGCGCGTCTTCGTCGCGATACACGTCGAGCGTGCACGCGTCCGGCACCGAAGAGAACGCGAAGGTGCCGTCTGTCGCGGCGCGCGTGGTCCGCGCGAACGAGCCGCGCGTCGCCACCACTTCGAGCCGCGCGCCTGCGACCGGTCGTCCGCTCGCGTCCACGACACGCCCCTCGAGCTCGCCGCCTCTGCGAAGCACGATCGTGATGTCGTCTTTGCGACCGCCAGGCGAGAGGCTGACCGCGTCGCTCAGCGCCTCGACGAACTCCGGGTGCCGAACGAGCACGCGCACGCGCCCAGGTGTGACCGGCGAGAGCTCGAAGGTGCCGTCCGCCTTCGTCACCCACGGCGCGTCGAGCGATGGCAGAGCGCCTGGCGGTGAGAACCCGAGCACGCGCTCGCCCACTTTGGGGATCGGCGGCACGGGCCCAGGCAACACGCCGAGCTCGCCCGCGGGGACGAGCGCCGACGGACCCGGCAGCACGGCGTCGAACTGCGCGTCGCGAAAGCGTCTCTTTTTAGGGTCGTCCGCGATCGGTCCGCCGAGCGCATCCGTACCCACCACCTCGAGTGTCGCGCCAGCAATCGGAAAGCCGCGCGCGTCCGTGACACGTCCGCTCAACACGCCCGCCTTCACGAGTACGATCTTCACTTGATCCGTCAACGGTTCGGGCACGGGCTTGTTCACCGGTACGTAGCCATCGGCGCGCGCGGACACGAATGCGCCTCCTGCGGCGATGGGGCCGAGCGTGGCGTGGCCACTTCGATCCGTGAGCGCCTCGAGCGGGAAGGGCGAGAGCCCGCCTTCGGTGAGCACGACACGCGCGCCCGAGATCCCGGCGGCGTCCTCGCTGTCGGAGTCCGCGGCCAACACCGTGACCATGCGGCCTGCCAAGAGCGTGAGCGTGAGCTCCTTGTCTTCACCCGGCCCGAGCGCGAGGGCGAGCTCCGTGGCCGACGCGTGCGTGGTAGAGGTCGCCCGCAGCGCGTACGAGCCTGAATACAGGCCCGCGAGCTTCGCGATGCCTCGGTCCCCTGTCTTGCCTTCACGCGCGGGCCACAGCGCGCTGCCCGCGATCTGCACACGCGCGTCTCGTGCGGGCGAGCCGTCCGCGCGCAACACGTGCACGAGGATAGAGCCCAATCGATGCAGCGTGATCGCGACGGTCTCGCCGTCCTTACTGCGCAGCGTTGCCTTGTCGTAGCCGGCCTTCTGCACGGTGAACGACCATGGTCCCTGCGCCAAGCGCCCAACCCGCGCGTGACCCGCGGCGTCCGTGGTCGCGCCGATGGGCAGCGGCTCGGCCCCGCGCGCTTCGACGATCGCGCCTTCGATCGGATGTCCCTCGGGGTCCTTCACCGTCACGTCGAACGAGTGCTCTTCGGGTAACACGAGATCGAGATCTCGCCGTTGCACGAGCAGAGAGTGCGACGACGCACGTGCGCGCCCCGCTGAGTTCGCGAGCACCCAAGCCTCGCCACGCGGAAGTTTGTCGAGCGTGACCTGGCCATGTGCGTCTGTCGCGCCGCGCGCCGCTTCGTACGCGATGCCATCCGCGATCGTAAGCACGACGACGATCGCCTCCGAGATCGCCGCCCCCGTTTCGTCCTTGCACGTCACGCTCAACGACGCGTCACGATCGCCGATGGAGTCCGGCACGGGTGGCGCGGACGCGATGAACAAGGCGTTCCTCCCGACGCTGCCTGGGAAGGTGCCGAACGCGAGCAGCGTGACGACCACGAGCACGCCCACGTGAAAGCGGCGCAGGATCACGCTCCATCGAGAGATCATGGAGAGTCCACCGCCAAGGGCGCAAGAAGCTTCCCTCTGCTATCGTCTCCGATCGTGAAGCGGTTCGTTTTCCCTAGCGCCGCCTTCCTGGGTGCCACCGTGTTCGCCGCGTGCGGTAGCGGCCAACCCGCTTCACTCGGTGACAACGTCATCGACACGCGCGGCCGTGACGCGAGCGATTTCAACCTCGACACCGGCAGACCGCCGAACTGCGCGTACGGTCCTAGTGAGGGCGTGTGCAGCTGCACGGAGGTGCCACTCCTCGGCGACCCTCCCAACGTGTACTTCGTGCTCGATCGATCGGGCAGCATGAATGACAACAACAAGTGGACCACGATTCGCATCACGGTCGCGAACATCATATCGAAGCTCGGGGCGCGCATCGCGGTGGGGGCGACGCTGTTTCCACCGAACGGCAGCAGCTGCTCGGCGGGCAACGAGGTCCTCTCGGTGCGCCGCGGCGACAACCCATCGGCTCCTGGTCAGCGAAGCAATCTCGCCTTGACGCTGCTCGGGCTCACGTCCGCGCCCGCGGAGGGAGGAACGCCCACCGCCGCGACGCTGTCCGCGCTCGCGACGAAGCTGAAAGCGCTGCAAGGCAAGACGTTCGTCATCCTCGCAACGGACGGCGGCCCCAACTGCAACGCCGCGTCCACGTGCGCTTCGTCCGAGTGCATCCCCAACATCGAGAGCACGCCTCAGGGTTGCGTACCCAACGGAGTCAACTGTTGCACTGTCAACAAATTTGGGCCCGAGAATTGCCTCGATTCTGGGCCTACCATCGCTGCTGCGACGGCCCTCGCTCAGGCCGGAATCCCGGTCTACGTCATCGGCGTCCCTGGAAGCGCACCCTACGCGAGCCTGCTCGACGCGCTCGCGACCGCAGGCGGGACCGCGCGGCCGACGTCGCCCAAGTACTATCGCGTGGACACGAGCGACACGTCTGCGTTCACCACGGCCCTCGCGCAGGTCGCCGCGAAGATCACCGCGACGTGCACGTTCCCGCTGAGGTCGACGCCTCAGGATCCATCGCTCGTGAACGTCTACGCGGACGGCAACATCCTCCCCAAAGATCCCGCGAACGGGTGGACGATCAGCGGCTCGACGGTGACGCTCGTAGGCGCCACGTGCGCGAAGGTGTCGAGCGGCGAGGTCCTTGAGGTGCGCGTGATCGAGGGCTGCCCGACCGTGCTGCCGAACTGACGCTCAGTGCAGCGTGTGCCAATCCCCGTCCACCTCGACGCGCGGCACTTCCACGGTGCGAACGACCACCGAGCTCGAGATCTCTTCTGCGGCTGGCATCGTCGCGATGGCTCGCGCGCGCGCCTCTGCTGCGGCCTCTTCGGCCTCCCAACGAATGAGCGTCTGCTTGGCCTTTCGCTTGCGCTTGATCCAAGCGATGACGAGCACGCCCGCGGCGATCACCCAGAGCGCAGATCCGCCCGTGATCGCGGGGATCACACTGAAGCGGTGCGAGAGGTCAAGGCGCCATTGGTACTCGAGCCGGCGCATGTCGGAGCTGTACGCGTCGCCGAGAGAGCCTTCGAACGCTTGACCGTCGCGAGTCCGCGAGATGAGTGAAGCGAAGCGCCCGCGGTCCTCGTCGCGCAACAAGAACCGCACGAAATCCGCGCTCTCGGCGTACGCCACATCGACGGAGTTGGTCGAGTTGAATGCCTCCGACAGCGGCACCACCTTGCCGCTCAGCTCCGCGTTCATCAGAGACGTCTGGCGATCCAGCGAGTTCTCCCCGGAGAAGTTCACGGCGAGTCCTTCGTTGAACCAGCGCGGCACACGGTGAGAGCCGACGGCGTCTTCGAGCGCGAGGTGGACGAGCTCGTGTCGGAACGTCTGCTCGAGGTTGGTGCCCTCTTTGGTGCGCGGCTCGACGTTCGAGATGACCATCAAATGCAGTGAGCCGTACGCCATGGCCGTCGCGTAGTCGAAGGGCGGCGCGTTCTTCGGAGAGAGCTCCGCCATCTCTTCGGCGTCCCGCGCCAAGCGCAGCTCGATGTGCGAGAGGATGCGTTGCGCGAAGCGTCCTTCGAGCTCGGTCTTGTACTCGTCTGCGATGCTCGTCATCTCCGAGACGCGCGACTCCATACCCTTCGGGTACGCGACGGTCAGCCAGTCCCCCACGTGCGTCGTGACGAAGCCCGAAGGCAGCGGCGAGAGCTCGATGCCGGTAATCATCAAGGGCGCGTCCGGCGGAGCGTCGGCTTGCTCGTCTGCTCGCGCGGCGGCGGGGAATAAAAATGCCAACACCAAGGCCAGCCATGCGAGGAGATTGTACGCGCGCTTCATCGGGGGACTTGCATCTGAAGATGGATCTGCCCGTCGCTCGTGTCACGTGTCACCAAGAAGACAGCGAGTCCGCCGAAGGCTGCAGCACCGATCGCGCCCCAGAACCACGGAGAGAGGTAAAAGGCTTTCGAGACGGGTTTTGGCTCGGAGCGTGGCGCTACGGCAGGCGCGACGGGCGTCGCTGATGCCACGACCGACGTCGAGAAATTCGTGATCGGTATGGCGCCTGTAAGCGAGCGCGACAGGGATCGGACGGTGCCCGACCAACCGCGAACCGCGCCGGCGCCGTCATCGGGCTGGTAAATCGCGGCGTCGAACCCACCGTCGGCCGTGAACAGACGCGCAGAGGGGGCAGCGTCCGCGCTGACGAACAACACGAGAACGCTCCGCACGTGGACACGCTCGGCGATGTTCTTGAGCAGGGCCTGCGAGGCAGCGTCGTCGCCGTGAACGGCCTGGCGAAGCTCTGCCAGCTCTTTGACTTCGCCTGCCGCGCTCGGGTCAGGCGACTCACCCGCGAGAACGCGCGCGTGAGCCTCGTCGATCGCCGCAGGTCGCAGCGCGTCGCTTCCGTACACCGCCTGCGCTAGCGGCCACGTCGCGTCTGCCGAGTCGCCGACTCCGAGGACCGCAACGCCGCTCGCTGCGGGGGACGGATGCGTCGTCATCACCGGCGCGTCGTCGGCGAGGGCGAGCGTCGCGAGGGACAGCGCGGCGACAAACCCAAAGGCCGATGTGCGGAGTTTCACGGGGCCGACGATCGCGCGCCCACCGCCGCGACGCAAGCTCAGGGCACCCTCGCTCGGATCGCACCGTAGAGGGGGGCGTGCTCGGACAAGCGAGGGCCGAGCTCGCGCACTGTCGCGCCTCGCCAGCCCGCGACGAGCAGCGCCGCGAGCGCAAGCCAGCCGAGCCGCGCCGGTAGCTTGGTCAGCGATGGCGTGAGTGCACCGAATACGGCGCAAAGCGAGGCGATCGTCACGTCGACGACCCACGCACGCGTGAGCGGATCGAGGGCGCCTAACCCGCGCGCGAGCTCGCGCACGACCAAGAGCGCGAGCACCGAGACGAACACTAGCGCGACACGCTTGTGGGTTGGCGACGTGGACACCCATCCGACGAGGCGCGCCGCGAGCATGCCCGCAATTGCGCCGAGCACGAGCGCTCCGAGCGCGAACGTCGCACCTGCCAACGCGTGGTGGTGGGTTCTTTCGCGTAAGACGGCGCCGAAGCGAGCGAGCGCTCCGGTCATCACAGCGAGCCACGCGGCGAACCCGATGGCCTTGCTCCCGAGATCGTCACCGCCGAGAGCGGTCGCGCCAGACCGCGCCGACCGTAACAGTGAGATCGAGACCACCATAAATGGAGCGATCGACGCCGCGCAGAACGACCACGCGACGAACGCACTGACGTCTCCATCGGACGCCGCCCGCCGTGCCGACGACAGAGCCGCGAGCCCCGACCACACCGCCGCGATGAGCGCGGCCGACCCCCCGCGCTCCCACCAAGGCGCTCGCGGATCGGCCGGCTCGCTCAAAAGTGGTCCCGCGCGAAGAATGTTGGACTCGTCAAGAGATGGTCCACGGCCTTGATTTCAGCCGGTTCGCCGCCGAGCCAACCGAGCCGGTGCGCGCTCGTCGCCGTCAACGAGCCGAACGCGAGCGCCCCGAGCGTCGGCGCAGTCACGTGGACGCCAGGCTTGTCGGAGCGCCGTACCGTCCTGTCTCCGCCGCTCGAGGCGACGGTCCACGTCCCGCCGTCGACGACGAAGGTCGCCTCGCCGTCGCCACGATATCCGCGCGCCGAGAGCGCTCGCTCGACGTCGTTCACGCGGACCATGGGTCCCCCGGCGAGCGTGCCGAACGGGTGCTCGAGGCCCGCCTTTCCGTGACTGTGAGCGTCGATCTCCCCGAGCGCCGCGAGGAAGGGATCGTCGGAGGATAGATCGATCTCGATCGTGGTCACCTGATCGACCTGTGCGCCAAGCGCGCCGAGCAAGATCCGCCGCGCCTCGTCGTCGCGCCCCGCCCAGTCACGCACGCGCACGCGCACGGCGGCGTGAGGCTCCTCTTGAAGGTGCTCGAATGACACGTAGCCCGAGATCGCGGACGGGCCAGTCTCGATGACGAGCGTGTGCAAGCGTTCGTCGAGGAGAGTGTGATCCCAGAGCGCGTTGGGGCGATCGAGCTGCCCCGTGCCTTGCTGGGCCTCGAGGTCGTAGATTGCCGTGATTTGGCCTCGATCGTCGCCTCGCGCGGGGCGGATGAGCGCGCCGCGAGCGGCGTTGATCCAGTCCCGCGGCACGGCGCGAGGTGAAAAGACGACACGATGAGACGTGCCCGTCCGCGCGTATCCGAGGGCGGCGTAGAAGTCGTAGCGGAACGCGTAGAGCATGGTGATCGCGTCTCCGCGCCGCACGCTCTCGGCGTGCAGTTGACTCATCAACGTTCGCGCGATGCCGCGCCCGCGCGCCTCAAGCGCCACGCCGACGCTCGCGATGCCGCCGACGGCGACGCGCTTGCCGCCGAACCAAGCGCCGAGCTTGAAGAGGAACGCATGTCCGAGCAGCCGATCGCCGCCAAGAATGACGTGAAGGTCGACGAGAGAGCCGAGCGGGTTGTCGGCGAAGTTTCGTCGGCGGGCCGCCATGCCACGCGCGTCAGGGAACGCGGAGACGTGGATCTGCAGCAGACGCTCGAGGTCCTCGGGGGTGGCCGTTCGAACGTGGAGATCGCTCACCGCTCCTCTGTAGTGCACGGCGCGAAATTGGTCACTTATGGAAGAATCATGTTAGGCCCCGAGAGTGATGACGAGAGACGCGCAAACGGGGGAGCGAACCGGCCAAGGGCTCAGCGGCGTGAACGCCGAGTTCGTGGCATCGCTGGGGAGGAAGGTCGCGGATGCGCGCGCGAGCCTCACGGCGCTCGAGGCCGATCTCGGCTCAAAAGCCGCGCGCGACGAGCTTCGCCGCAAGCTCCACGCGATGGGCACCGGCGCGCGAATGCTCCACTTCGACGTGATGGCGCGCGCGCTGGCGGAGGCCGAGGCAGCGCTCGATGCGGCTGGCGCAGGCGGGCTCTCGCGAAAGTCTCTCCTCGACGTCGCGAAGGTGCTGGACGAGCTGCCCGCCCTCGCCTGGTCGCCCGCAGACGCCCCGGAGCCGAAGCCACCGACGGCCCTCGAGGCCGCGAAAAAAGCAGAGGCGATCCCCGAGGAGAGACCGTCGAAGGCCGAGCTGCCGTCTTCGCCGCCGTTGACCGCTCTCGTCGTCGGACCGGACTTGCTCGCGGAGCTGTTCGCCGAGGAGGCCGATCGCGCGTCACGGCACGTCGAGTGCGAACGCACGGACGACGCGCAGTCCGCCGTCGAGATGGCGCGAGCGCTCGCGCCGGATGTCGTCATCCTCGATCCGAACGTCGAGTCTGCAGCCGAGCTGGTCGAGGCACTCTCGGACGATCCGCTCACCGAGCCTGTCCCCATCATCGTCGCAGGCGCGATGACGAGCGAGATCTCGAGTCGATTCATGGCACTTGGTGTGTCACGCACACTTACCGCACCGTTCTCGGCCGACGCGCTCCGCAGCATCTGCGAGGAGGTCGTCGATCAGCGCGAGGGCCGCACCATCCGCATGACGTTGGGCGAGCCCACGGTCGAGCAGCTCGGCGAGCGACTCGCCGCCGAGGTCCACCGCGCGCTCGTCGAGGCCGTGCCTGCGATTTCCCGCAATCGGCGAGTGTCGCTCGGGGAGGGCACCGAGATCATGGCGGCCATCTGGGGCGCGATCTCGCGCGTACGTGAGGTCGTCACGGCGCGCACGAACGGAGAGGTTCGATTCGCGGGTCGCGGACCCGAGGGCACCGCGCTGCTCGCACCGTGGCTCAACCCGGACATCCCCGGTGCAGATCGCGCACGCCCGCGAGGCCGCGGGGCCGCGACGGACGTGGTCCTCGAGGGGCGTCGCGTCGTCGTGGCGGACGACGATCCCGGCGTCACTTGGTTCTTGTCGGACCTCTTGCGCACGAGCGGCTGCATCGTATTCGAGGCGCTCGACGGTCAGACCGCGCTCGATCTCGCCATGCGCGAGTCGCCGGATCTCGTCATCAGCGACATCTTGATGCCGAAGCTCGACGGCTTCGCGCTCTCACGCGCGCTCAAACGCGACGTAGCGCTGCGTGACACGCCCGTGATCCTGCTGTCTTGGAAGGAGGATCTCCTCCAGCGCGTGCGAGAGCTCGGCGCGAATGCGGCTGCGTACTTGCGCAAAGAGACCGACGCCCGCGCCGTGCTTGCGCGTGTTCGTGAAGCGCTCTGGCCCCGCGCACGCGTCGAGGCGCGCCTCAAAGGCACCGGCGAGATCCGCGGTCGGCTCGACGGCGTCACACCGCGCTCGCTGCTCGAGCTCGTATGTGCGTTGCGTCCGAACGCGCGCGTCTCGGTGCGCGACGCGTCCTGCCTGTACGAGGTCGAGATTCGCGATGGCGCCCCGAAGCGCGTGTCCAAGACGTCGGGTGAAGGAAACTTCACGCGTGGCGAACCGGCGCTCGCGTCGTTGCTCGGCGTAGGCGCGGGGCGGTTCGTCGTCGCCCCCGCCTCGAGCGGCGCGATCGAGGGCGAACTCACGGGGAACCTCGCGACGCTGCTCGCGAGGCCCATCGCCGCGGCGCGTGGCGCTGTCTCGCTGGTGCCCACCATGCTCGTCGGTCGGCGTACGCGTGTGGAGCTCGATCCAGAGATGCTCCCCGGCTACCTCTCGTCGACGCCGGAGCCCGCGCGCTCGATCGTTCGGCTCATCGCCGAAGGGCACTTCGTCGCGGACGTGCTCACGTCGGGGAACGCGATGCCGAGCTTGATCGAGGACGTCGTCAGTGACCTCGCGTCGCGCGGCGCGATCCTCTCCGTCAACACCGAAGAAGGCGAAGATCTGCTGCCCGCAGCGATCGAGGACGCGCTCAACATCTTGCGCGGAGCGCCCGCTCGTGTGCACGCGCCGCTGTCAGCGCTCCGACCCAGCCAGATGCCGCCGCCGCGCATCGTGCGCAAGCCAACGCCCTCCGAGGACTCGCTCGACGAACTCCTCGATGAGGCGACGGAGAAGAAGCCGGAACCGAAGGCCGACCGCGCGCCATCGTCGCTCGCGGACGCCGTGATGAAGGAGATCAGCGATCGGTCGCCCATGCCTCGCCGCCACGTGTCGTCGACGCCCCCGCCGCTCATCGAGCCGAGCGCTCTCAAGCCGCGGTCGAACCCGCCCGAGCCGGAGCGCACCGAGAACGAGACGCTCGTGGAGGTACACCCAATGACGCCCTCGATTCCAATGTCGGTCGACGACGGGATGAAGGAGCCCGATGATGACAAGGAACAAGACGACGAGCCAGCGGCCGCGAAGGAGCCTCAAAAGCTCGCTCGAACTCCGATGGCCGCCGAGGCGGCGAAGCGCGAGCCGCCGAAGAGCGACGGCTGGAAGTGGGCTCTCGGTCTCGTCGCCGCCGTTCTGCTGTTGGGTGTTGGCGTGAAGTCGTCTCTGACTCCCGAGCCTGCGCCCGCGCTCGCAGCGGCGCCTATGACCACGACAACAGATGTAATATACACGGAGTTGCCGCAAGGCGCGACGGTGGGTAAGAACGAG